>OIXG01000594.1_pt1 | contig 42579 bp, 25 predicted proteins | sample 1587731 | NCBI WGS metagenome assembly OIXG01 (sample SAMEA3888908, study PRJEB22519) | human gut metagenome | biome: human gut; feature: human-associated habitat; material: faeces | place: Denmark | collected 2010 | reverse complement strand
GAGCGCAATGAAAACTTGTTTTCAAATTGCCGAGTGCAGCTTTTCTTCTGCAAAGATAACGCAAACGAGCGCAATGAAAACTTGTTTTCAAATTGCCGAGTGCAGCTTTTCTTCTGCAAAGATAACGTATTTTTCCGAAAAAACATGTAGCATCCATACAAAACAACACAAAAATTATTAACTTTTCACTAAACAAGGCATGAAAAAGAACACAATGATTATGTTAAAAGACTGAAGTCATTGGGACAAATTACTTCATCATTCCATACAGGAAAGTCACAAACATATTTATAGTCAGTAATATTCTGTAGTTCCTACACCACAGGATGAGAATGCGAGAAATCTATAATAAATAACATTAAAGCATTCACCATTTATCTATTCTTTAGAACTTTTCCCAGGCATCGTCACTCAAAAAAAACAGCGCGCAACTCTTTTGAGTTACACGCTATCTAAATCATATTTATGTTCTTTTTACCTATAAGAAATTTCCTAACTTTCTCGAAATCTGTGTCCAAAACGTTCTGCGTACTATCGATGATCTGTAACAGTCAAAACACGATAACGTTGTGAAATCACAAACAAAGACATCAAGGAATAAGAATCTGTTCTTTGAGAGGTAAAGAAACAGAACTGCCACCAACTTGAACCAGATACGATCCTGGCACTGTCACAAACTGATGCTGGTCCATATCATAATAAGAGAATGAGTCAGAATCCAATTTTACTTGAATACGACGAGACTCTCCATGCTTCAGAAATACTTTTTCAAAGCCCTTCAACTCCTTCAACGGACGGGGTAAGGTAGGATTCACGCATCCCACATAGACTTGAGCTACTTCTGCAGCATCCTTCTTGCCAGTATTTTTCAAGTCGAAAGATACAAGCCATGAATCATTATCTTTAACTATAGTAAGATTTGAATAGTCAAAAGAAGAATAAGAAAGGCCAAAGCCAAACGGGAATAAAGGCTTGACTCCATTGGCATCATAACCACGATAGCCAACAAACACACCTTCACGATATTCCACAGTCTTACATTCTCTACCAGGTCGGTTCTCATAATAACTGTCATGGCAAGGATTGTCCTCCCATTTTTTCTCAATAGAAATAGGAAGTTTACCACTTGGAGAAATCTTTCCTGTCAGTATTTCTGACAAGGCAGTTCCACCTTCCTGTCCAGGATACCATGCCATCAGCAGGGCGTCTATCTTGTCAAGCCAACGGCTCATATCCACTCCACCGCCAGCATTGAGCACTACCGTCATCTTCTTGCCCGCCATAGAAAGGCGCTCTATCATCTCTTCCTGATACCCCGTAAGACGGAAAGAACGATCGAAGCCTTCTCCCTCTACATTGGAGTTAAAGCCTGTACTATAAACTATGTTTTCAACCTTAGCCAGACCTGCATACAATTTTTTCTCATTCAGACGAGAAATATTGCAGTTCACTGCTGCAGAAGATATGTTGTCAAAATATTCCAAAACAAAATGATACATTTGGCCTTTTTCTACCTTGAACGTTTTCTCGCGATGAGAATAAGCATGATTACCCCAATCGCCTGTCAAGAGCTTATCGTTCACAAAGATACGGTAGCCATCATCTCCACCCATAGATATGCGCAACAGACCATCTTCCTTTGACTTATAATAGAAAGACCATCTTGCCGAGAAATGATCTTTAGGGAAACCTGGACCTATAGAGTCATATCCCCAATCAAATGCTATCCTGTCATCCACATGAGTTGAATCGGGAGTTCCTGAAAGCTTCTGATTTTTGTAATAAGAAGCCAAGAAACCTTTTTTTGTCATTGCCGCATCCATATAAACCTCAGCATTAACATCATCATAGATGACATCATCGGTCAAGACGATAAGATTGGGCTTGGCTTTCTTTAGGGCAGCACTCAACGTAGTAGAGGCAAAGGGATTTACGAAGCCACTTCCACCTCCTGTTGCCACAATATTGGCATTCTCACCAACAAGGGCTGTACGCCCTTTAAGAGGCAATGTGTTCTTATTGTTTTTCAGAAGCACAATACCTTCACGGGCTATCTGTAGAGCTTTCTGCCTGGACGGTGCATAATTCAAGGCTATCGATGTATCCTTCTGCTGTCGGTCGAGCAAGCCAAAAGCTATCAAAGACTGCAGAATGTGCTGTACCTTTTGATCTATCGTAGCCTCTGTCACCAATCCTTTCTTTATAGCAGGATAAAGATTCTCGTAATTCAGATTGCGTCCTTTTGGCATCTCCAAATCCAGGCCATTATTGGCTGTGTTGACAACAGAATAGACTGAGGTCCAGTCAGACATCAAGAGACCGTTGAATCCCCATGTGTCACGAAGTATCGTTTTATTGAGCCAGGCATTCTCTGTAGCATGCACACCATTGATAAGATTATAACTGTTCATAACTGCACCTACGTGAGCCTGCTGTACTGCCTTGCGAAATGCCGGAAAATAGATTTCCTGCAAAGTTCGCTCATCAATATCAGAACTGGTGTGATGACGACTCCACTCCTGATTGTTGCCACAAAAATGCTTGATGGTTGCCATCACTCCCCTGCTCTGAACGCCCTCTATGTACTGACAGGCTATCTCAGAAGTGAGATAGGGATCCTCGCCGAAATATTCATAATTACGACCGCACAAGGGTGAGCGATATATATTAACACCTGGACCCAATAAGATACCGACACCACGGGCACGGGCGTCATCCCCCAGACCCTCACCCAACAGATGAGCCACATTTCTATTCCAAGTGGCTGCAGTTAGGATGCCCGATGGGAACAAGGTGCTATGAGGTGCATGATTGCGAATGCCACAAGGACCATCAGCCAGCAATATGCGAGGTATACCCAGACGTGGAATAGCACGCAGTGAAAAGGACGTCTCACCGGACAGATAATCTATCTTTTCTCTCAAAGTCATTTGTTCCACTAAGTCTTTTGCTCTTTTGACTGCTTCATCATCTATGATTTGAGCCATCGAATGAGAACAAACGACACCAACTATCATCACCGCTATTGTACGGCTGATACTACACCAACTTTTTATCTGATATTTCTTCATAACTATATTTTTATTTTGTCTTTATTTTTATCTTGCATGGCAGAAGCCCATCGGCAGAAGCTTCAAATAATAACTCGCCAACTCTGCCATTGCCTCGTACTATTGCCATCAGTTGTCCTTGAAAGACAGGCATTTCTGATATGTGAAAAGGATTCAAGTCGGTAGGATCTCCATTGGCTGAAGCAACAAACTCTCCACATCCATCTACTCTGAAACGAATTCTTTCAGAACTGTCAGGGCACAGATTACCCTGCCTATCGACTACTTTTAACTGCACAAAAGCATACTCTGTACCATTGGCGCACACACTATGCTTATCGACCGTTGCCACTAACCGATAAGGTTGTCCTGCCGTACAGACAGAATCACTCATTGCAGGATGTCCTTCCCTATCATAAGCGACAACAACAAGTTTACCAGACTCATATTTCACAGAATCCCATATCAACCGATAATGTCGTAAGAGAGCCAGACTGTCTCCCTTCATAGACTGGACTTCCGACAGGGACAGTTTCCGCCTGCGCCCCATGCTTTTGCCATTCAGGAACAACTCTGCTTCTGGATAATCTGTATATACCATTACAGGAGTTACCTGCCCCTCGCGCCCATGCCAAGTCCAATGAGGAAGTATATGAAGTGTATGATCTCTTTTATTCCACAGACTGCGATAAAGATAATACCTGTCCTTGGGTATATTGGCTAAGTCGATGATACCAAAGAGCGAGCTATGGCTTGGCCAGTTGTCATTATTATAAGGTGTTGGCTCACCTAAATAGTCGAAGCCCGTCCATACAAACTGTCCTAAATACCATGGATATTTCTCGGCCAAGGAAAAATCAACATCTGGCGTGTTACTCCAGCTACAATATTCCACATCATAACCCGAAGACTGATGGTCTGCGTACATTGCCATGGATCTCAACTTTAGAGGGAATTTATAAACACCACGCGAACTTACTGTGGAAGCTGTTTCGGAACCGAGAATCATTCCTTGCTGCCAAACAGCAGCTGCCTTTTCAAAATTCCAAGTATTATAGTTGATGCCAGGAATATCCACTTCTTTGGCGAATCCATTAGCCAAAACATACGGAATTTGATCCATACACACTGTAACTGATCGTGTAGAATCTTCTTCATGACAATACTGCTGCAAGCGTTTCACCAACTTCCATCCTTCAGGATCTCGCTGGTTGGGCACCTCGTTGCCTATTCCCCACAAGATGACAGAAGCATGATTGCGAAAATGGCGCACCATATCTCTTACCATTCTCTCTGCATAATCTTCAAAATAACGATGGAATCCTTTCTCGCACTTAGGTATATCCCACTCGTCGAAAGGCTCTATCAACAGCATCAACCCCATCTCATCGCACAATCGGGGCAATAATGAGGAAGGAAGATTATGGGAAGTTCGGATGGCATCACACCCCATATTCTTTAAAAGCCTGAGCCTGTAGCGAAGAGCAGACTCATTAACAGCAGTACCCAGCGCTCCTAAATCATGATGTATGCAAACCCCTTGTATCTGACGATGCTTCCCATTCAGGAAAAAGCCCTGTCCCTTGACAAATTCAACACTTCTAATGCCAACCTCCTGCTCCAAGTGGTCAACAACACGTTTATCCCGAACTAAAGAGATACGCAAATGATAAAGATTAGGCTGTTCCGGACTCCACAATCGTGGATTCAATACTGTCAAAATCTGTCGAGAGTTTTGTTCACCCGCCCGCACTGAGGCTTGCCGACTGGCAACAACCTTGCGGTTAGTATCCAACAGTTCCAATCTGACGATGCTACCGGATTTATTTTCCCCTACTATAGTAGCATCTACACTTACTTCTGCCTTATTAGCACCAACTATTTTAGTAATAACTTTGGTATTCCAAGCAGAAAGAAGGACATCTCCCGTCTCAATCAACCTCACTTCCCGAAATATTCCTGCGCCAGGATACCAACGCGAAGAATGAGCCTTGGAATCTAACTTAATCGCCAAGACATTATCTTTGCCAGGACGATGTGCATAGGAGGTTATTTCTACTTGAAATGCAGCATAGCCATTCGGTTGAAAGGCCACTTGCCGCCCATTTACAAAGACTGTGGCCTCGCTCATCACTCCATCAAAATAAAGAAAGCTCCGTGAATTACCATTCAAGCGAAAATGACAACGATACCAAGCCTCACCATCATAAGGAAGTCCTCCGGTACGACCCGTCTTACGATTCACCTTGGTTTCTTTGTTTTGGATATTCATCACATCCTGCAAGTCGTTGTTCCTATCAAAAGGTCCCAATATGGCATAATCGTGAGGAACAGTCACACTGCTCCATAACTTATCGTCATAATTCACCTTCTCTGCAGAAGCATATCGTCCACGAGCAAATTTCCACCCTTCCTCAAGTATGCGTTCGCTACGTTGAGAAAAAACAGAAAGGAAAGATATACACACCATCAAAGAAAGAACTATAAAACGTTTCATATTTTTTCTATTCTATATTCAACTTCAATTCTTTATCACCCACAAGTATCGACACTTCACCAGACTCCACAAATCGTCTGCCATCGGCATCAATATATCCAAGATCTCTCTCCACATCGACATTAAAGGTATAAGTAACACACTCTCCCTTCCGTATCAATTTCTTTTCAAAGAACTTCAACTCTTTACATGGGCGCGTAATGGTACTATAAGGATCCACAATATACCAAAAGACTGTCTCCTTTCCATCCCTGTCGCCAACATTGGTTACAGAAACCGAAACCTGAAACTTATCATTCTTGGTCACATGAGATTTACTTGCAACTGGCGAACCATAAATAAAATGCGTATAGCTCAGTCCATGCCCGAAAGGATATAAAGGTTCGCTCGTCATATCCTTGTAAAAGCCCTGATGACGGCGGGCACTATTACGTCTGTTATAATAAATAGGAATCTGACCTTGCGCATAGGGGAACGTCATCGCCAACTTGCCTGAAGGATTATAGCGACCTGAAAGAATGCCTCCAAGCGCATCACCTCCTGCTATACCAGGATGCCAAACTTCCAAAATTGCTTCTGACAAATCCACAGCCTCCCCCAGAACAACAGGGCGACCACTTGCCAAAACGAGCACAATCTTACCACCGGCATTATTCACGGTATGCATCAACTTTTGCTGAATGGCAGGCAGACTGATGTCGGCATGAGAATTATTCTCACCACTCCAACTACCTTTCTCGCCCATACACATGATAACAACATCAGCCCATTTGGCCAAAGCCTCTGCTTCCTTAAAGCCCGATTCGTCATCACCGTCAAAATCACAACCTTTAGCATACCTCACTTCGGAGGTTCCAGCAAACTCCTTCTGAATGCCAGCAAGCAATTTCCGAATATCCTGATCCTCACCATGTCCCCACCAACAGCCAAGCAAATCATGTGCATTGTCTGCCATCGGTCCCACCACAGCGATCTTCTTTGCAGACTGTAATGGCAATATACCCGAATTCTTCAAAAGAACCATTGACTCTGAAGTTATGTCGGAAGCTACCTGCAAGCTTTGTGGTAGCAGAAAACGAGCTGCAGGCTTTGAAACTGGGGTATAAGGATTTTCAAACAATCCCAATTGGAACTTTACCCTCAGCACTCGCCTCACAGCCTCATCAATAACTGCCATGCTGACCTTACCTTCAGTGACTAAAGACTCCAAATATGCATCATACGAATGAGACATCATATCCATATCGAGTCCTGCCGTTAGCGCTAATGCACCAGCCTCCTTCAAATTCTTGGCCATACCTTGACTCTTCAATTGCTGGATGGCTGCCCAATCCGAAACAACCATACCTGAGAAATGCCAACGATGGCGAAGAACCTCTGTCAACGTATAATAGTTAGCAGATCCAGGAGTGCCACTGATGTCATTAAAGCTACTCATAATAGTAGCTGCACCAGCCTTCACACCCATCTCGTATGGAAGAAGATAAGTATCCCATAGACTCTGGCGGGAAATCTCGGTATAAACATAGTCGCGACCTGCCTCAGAAGCTCCATAACCCACATAATGTTTCAAACATGCGGCAACAGACGTTGCAGCAGCAAGGCTGTTGCCTTGATAACCTTTCACGGCAGCCTGTGCAAACACGCCATTGGCATAGGGATCCTCTCCGTAGCATTCAGCCACACGCCCCCATCTTGGATCTCTGCTGACATCTATCATTGGAGAGAATGTCCAGTCTACACCACTCATTCTACACTCTTGAGCAGAAACCCTGCATCCTTGCTCCACCAATGCAGGGTTCCAACTGCAAGCCTGAGCTAATGGAATCGGGAAAATCGTACGAAAACCATGAATGGCATCATAGCCGAACAAAATAGGAATGCCCAAGCGAGAATCCTCCATGGCATGTCGTTGCATCCGATTTCGCAACTCTGGATCAGTAGCAAAATATATCAAAGAGCCTATCTCTGCAGGGATGTTTTTCACCTCTACACCCTTATTATTCTCTATATTGTTGGTACCCAATGTATACTGATTGAGCTGCAAGACCTTTTCTTTTAAGGTCATACGTGACAAAAGATCCTCTACTCTGTTTTCCAAAGGGGCATAGGCATCTTTATATATCATCTTGGCTTTTGCTGAATTATTCGCCATTACAGGGCGAGCAATACATACGACCAACAGCCATATCATCATTCTCGATTGTATTCTCATAGGTCATGTGTTTATTTAATGTTCTTGTATTCTTGCTGCTTTTTCTGATAGTAGTCATGCATAACATACCAGGCTTTCTTGCGCTGTCCTTGATCTGAAACCAATCCCTTACGGTTCCAACCATCCTGATTGGTAGGATGAAAGCGGAATGGCGACCTGAAGTCAAAAAGAACCCAAGGCGAGACACCTACTAAATTTGGAATATTCTCAAACATCCTCAAATTATCACGATAAAGTTTTGCTTGGTATTCCTCACTCCAGGAAGAAGCTGTCGTATCGTCACCATGCTGACCAAACAAGGCCTCGCCCCCAAACTCCGAAATAAGCAATGGCTTATGCACAGCCACCTTCCATACACATTTGGCAGGTTCCAACGGCCATGGCGCATACCAGCCCATATATTTATTGACACCAATCATATCCAATTGATTTACAAAGCTATCTTCCATCTCGAACAACTGCGAATTTTCCTTGAAATATACATTATCGAAAGCGGCAACAAATAAGCGAGTTGTATCTACTTCCTTACCAGCTTGCAGCAAATCCGTCAAAAAGGCATTACGAGCATCAGAAGGTCGTGTCTCGTTTGCAATTCCCCAAAAGCAATCAGCGCAACGGTTTTGGTCTCTACGAATGGTTTCTTTCAACATTCTCTTTGCTTTATTTAAGGTTTCCTTATTAGAGAAATCTATGGCTTGCCAAACAGGTATTTCCTGCCATAGCATGATGCCCATCTTCTCTGCCTTGCGAACGATATACTCGTTTTGCTGATAATGCGCCAAACGAACCATATTAACTCCTAAAGCTCTTGCCTCAGAAAGGAGCATTTCGGCGTCACTTTCAGAGCAGGCTCTTCCCATACGCTGTGGTATTTCTTCGTGGAAAGAAATACTACGCAAAAACACTGGTTTCCCATTGAGATGCACTTTTGTCCCCTTCACCTCCACATTACGGAATCCAATCATTTCTGTTACCTCATCGCACTGGGTTTTGATGTTTACTTGATATAACTTAGGAAAATCTGGACTCCAACGTTGTATCTTGGAAATCTTCAAATCTCCAGTTGCCATACCTGATGCGTCTGTTTTCAACAGGAGTCTGCGCTTCAATTCTGGTATTTCTACACATACATCTTGATTGGCAACACCTTCCGACAAACAGACTTTCACATGTACCAAATCTGCACGATGCTTATCCAATTGAACAAAATAATCGCTAATATATTGCTTAGGCAAGGTTACAAGCATCACATCTCGCGTGATACCACCATAATTCCACCAATCAAAAGACAAAGCTGGGATGGCAGACTTCTGACGACGATTGTTCACCTCAACAACCAATGTATTATCCCCTTGCACCAAAGCATCTGTCACCTCAATTTGAAAAGGTGTGAAAGATCCTTCGTGCTCTCCGATTTTTTTACCATTCAAATACACATTACAACGATAGCTGACACCAGCGAAGTACAAAAAGCGCCGCTTGGCATCTAAAGCATGGAGCTGAAAATGGCGGGCATACCAAACAGAGCCTTCAAAATACTTGAGTTCAGAAGATTGAGAATTCCAATCTCCTGGTACATTCAGGCGCAAACCTCCATCGAAAGCATATTCATAGAAATCGCTCTTACCTTGAGGCGTTTGGTTGAGATACAATTTCATTTCTTCGCCTCTCTCGTAAAGATCGACGATAGCGTTCCACTTTCCGTTCAAGGATTCATATTGCCTACCATAGACATTAGAGATATATGTCTCTGCAGCAAAAGTCTCTCCACAAAGGGAAATGATACATATTAATAAAGCTACTATTTTTTTCATTTCTCAATCTTGTATTGGTAAATTGCAAATTGATTCTTCTCCGGTAAAAAGAAAGAGAGTCGTCCATTTTCATCTATTTGGGAGACAAATGAGGCTCCTTGCCCAGCTATCTTCTCCAATTGAACATGCTCGCCAGGCGTCAACCAGGTCTGCAACCAGGCCTTTTGTCTGTCGTTGTCCTCACGATAAACAATAAAATATCCTTTATCCTGACAAGTCATAGACTGGAAGCCTGTCCAAGAACGCCCTGAAGGCTCATCACCTATTGGCAAGATAACTCCCGAATGGAAGTCATGCTGTATCTTTCTGTAACTCTCTATCAGTGGGGAAACTTTATAGGCTTCCTGAGGCAAGTTGGATGCTTCCATCCATGCTAAAGGCTGAGCAGCAGCAGTAATGCCAAAAAGATAGTCAAAGGAGTAGCTCTTGGGAGCAAAAATATCATTGTCAGCATATTTATCAGCATTGCGCCATTTGTTCAAGAACTCTACCTGCATTTTTTCGGCAGGAACATAACGAGACAATTGCCACAAATTGCGCAAAGTACGATAAGGATAGTAGTTTCCCCAATCAGTATATCTATTCTCCAGAAATATATTTCCATACTCATTCATAGAATGATATCCCCCACGTCTTCCTGCTGTAGCGTCCAAATTAAAGATAACGTGATGATTGGTTTCCAATGCTACCTTGTCAAAAAGATGGCGCAAATTCTCTTCTGCTTGCTTTGTAGGAATCTGCAAACCATCTATCTTGAAGCACTCTATGCCATATTGACGATATAAAGACACAATAGCCTGGGCATCCTTCTCCCAATCGGAAAAATCATTTTGTACACTTGGATTAAACCACAAGCCGATACGGATACCCAACTTCTTTCCTCTCTTCACTATATTTTTCAATCCATGAGGGAACTTCATGGGATTAGGTGTCCAATAGCTGTTGTCCTTCCAAATATCCTTGAAAGAGCCTCCTTTTGTCTTTGAGTTAGGACTTTTACCACTCTGCCAGCCGTCATCCAACTGGAAAACTGTAATACCCAACTTGGCTGCTCTATCTAATTCGCGCAAACAAAACTCCTCGTTGATTTTTTCATCTTGGCTTCTATCTCCCCAAGTGTTGAGCATAATCATCTCATCTGAAGAAGATTTTTCCTTTCGCAGTTGTTTTTGGTAAGTTCGCAAAGACACCAATGCTGCTCTCTCTTCACCATGAAATACGCCAAGCACACATCCATACAGACGAGTCCATGATTCCTTCTTTATGTCGGCAGAAGAAACTCCAGGACTGACTACCATAAAGTCATTGAAATCTGTGATAAAGTCGGAACCAGTATAATGCAACTGTGTACTTGAAGAAGGAGACTCTTTCAAAAAAAAGAAGCCATTATCAGTCAATTGGTCTTTGGCAAACAACAGATTACCCCTACAACCGCTCTTGCGATATGGAATAAAATTACGTTCAAAGACCAAATTGTCATTCCAATCAGTATAATCCAAAAACTCAACGGCCTTTGTCTGCCAATGCTTCCCAAACAACTGAATGCGGTCTAATGTTGGAGTTTTCAATTCCGTCACCATATCCTCTGCTGACTCAATATTTTTTCTATCAACATTGGATACATCAGCAACAGGCTTCAACTTCTGCATAGTACCTCTAAGATAAGTGGTACATGCCAAGGCAGGAGTATTCTCATAAACCTTGAAGACACGCTTTACTGATAATGTACCCTGGTCGTAACTAACAATCACTTCAAGATGACTTGGTTGCACACCATCAGAAAGAACCCATTGCGATGACATTTTTCCATTCCTTGCATCACCTTGAGCTATGGCAAAGTCTGGACGCTCACCACGAGCCTGCATGCAAGTTCCATGCAGTTTATCTGTCAAGGCTATCGTTTTCAACGCTCCATGATTCCACAAGAAACAGCGCTCCATGTAAGAGTTTCCTATGCGAAGGGTATCTTTATTCAAAATGGCATAGCTGCTCTTCACAGCTTTCACAGAACACCATGCCATTGAGAATAATAGCAAAATGAATAGGGTTTTTCTCATAATAATTAATGATTGATAAAAGCACGAGGCTTATCCAAAAATCTATTAGGTTCATTAAAATGCTGAGTGTCGGGTACATCTTTCTTACCCAAACCATCCTGCATCAACACTTTTAGCTCCGGCAAATGATGACGATACACGTCTCTTGGCATAATACCATATTGATGGCAAAGACCAGCAGCCATCCCTACAACCTCCCCCATCATACCCGTGGTTCTCATAACCCTTACCGTACCCAAAGCCACATGAGTACAACTGATATTCCTACCTGCCATAAAAAGGTTGTTCACATTACGGGAATACAGACAGCGATAAGGCACAGCATAGGGATAAATCCATCGATGTATGGTTCGCGTTTTAAATTCATTGCCGGGGAAATGAATACTATTAATACTGTCCGCAAAATGCAAGTCAATGCTCCAACTTGTTGTAAAAGACGCATCTTCGTGCAATACATTTTTATTGATATCTTCCTCAGACAAAACGTAATCTCCTAAAAGACGGCGTGACTCTCGCTTGCCCGCGATATAACCCACCCACGCCAAGGAACGATTGTTGAATTTTTTCTTTTCTACAGAATGATTCTTCAAAAAACTCCAGTTAGAGTAAATAACCAAAAGTCCATAGTCTCTGATTCTTTCAGCTTCTGTTATCTGGTTTTTATTCATACCTGTTTCCCAGGTCCATTCTCCTTTTGTTACAGTTTCCTTATTAGTTTCATTGAAGTTTACACCATAACAAAACTCTGGAAACGAGACCTTATTATCCTTCAACTCTGAATACCACTGAATGGAGGTACCCATAACGACGGAATCAGCTTTAACAGGTGCCAAAGACTCATGATATTCGCCTTGTGCCTCACGCCCCATTCTCCAATCAGCTCCAGCCATATAACCAATCGTACCATCTCCTGTACAATCGCTAAAAATGGGAGCAGAAAGACAGAGTTCCTCACCAGTAGAAATCTGACGAATCACTACAGACTGAATAAGGTTCCCTATCGTCTTGACCTTTACTGCACGGTAACAAGGATAAAGTGTTATATTTTTCTCGGCAAGAATAAAGGAATCTTTCTTGGTATCTTCATAGAAGTTGCCGGGCTGAGCATTACCACCTTTAGAATGTCCAAACTCACGAATCATCCTTCCCAATCCCTGATTGGGCATCATCTCTATTGTTCCTCCTAAATGTACGCGTACCTCTGAAGAATTATTACCTCCTAAAACAGGACGGTCATTGACTAAAGCCACTTTACACCCCAATCGGGCGGCAGAAGCGGCAGCGCACATACCTGCGATACCACCTCCTATCACGACAAAATCATAGTTCTTCTGCTTGGATGTGGCCTTTGGATGAAGACGATTGCGAAGTAGTTCCGTTGTCTTTGTATCAAGTCCTACCGGAGACTGAACTTCATCGGTTGTCATATAGACTGCATCACAACGGCCCTCAAAACCTGTCAAGTCATGCAAAGCCAAACTGTTTGTACCTGTCTTGAGCCTCATTTTACCAACTTTTTGCCATTGCCAGTCCTTTCCTGCAGCGCCCAATACCTTAGAAATGAGTTTTCCATTAACAAACAAAGAAAAGCGACCTGGCCCAGACTTTTTGCTCCAAGGAGCAGTCCAATTGTATGTCCTTACATATATATAGTAGAGACCACCTTCTTTCACGTGGATAGTAGTCGTAGCATCATCCACAGGTTTACCCATTCCATGTGCCAACAAATAAGAAGAGCCCATTTGGTCCATAAATTGCTGATCAACAACCCAACCTCCCTTCTGGTGGAAGCTCTCTGCTTCCACCAGAATTTCAGAAGCCTCCACCATAAGGGAACTCAGGAACGCAATTATCGTTATGAGGAATTTCTTGCACATATATACTTTTTCATTATTTAATAGTTACATCTGAAAGTTTTACCCATCCATCTGCTGTCTGATATTCATCTCGTGCAGAAATATAAATGCCTATATTGTTGTCCTTTGCTGTATCTACGATACCAACAGCCCAAGTATATTGACCAGAAGTTACACCTTCCAATGTAATCTCTGTACTGTAAGTATGAGGCTTACCCTTCACCCAATCAGAAACTTTTGGCAAAGCATCTACATAGACTTTGACAGGTTTCTCTGTATTCTTGTCCAACAAGGCAAATGCCACCTTATACTTCTGATTCCATTGAGGTAGATTAGTAGGACAATACCCCCAACCCAAGTTAGACCAACGGTGTGTCAAAGTAACCTTGCCGCCTACAGAAGCATTCTCGGGAACAGACAATTTATCAGGATAAAGGCGATAGCCGCCTTCTGCTATGAAATCTTCCACCAAATTGTATGCAGCATTAAACCAAGAATGAGTTTCGCCAGCCTGTGGATTACTGTTGAATCGGAAATCCATCATATTCACATTAGCACCCTTGGCCTCATCAAACTCGCCTTTTCTCACCTCTTTATAATTGGCATAACCATCACCCTTGATAGAACCACCATGAGATGACTCTACCCAACCGCCTTCCATAATAAATGGACATTGATAGCGATAAGTAGTTGCGATGCCGCGCTCCCAATCCTTGTAATATTGTTTCATACCAAATGCATCATGACGAAGTCCAAAACCTTTCTTGACAGCTCTTTCTATCAACTCGGCAGAATCATCAACAGGTGCTCCAACAAACTCCTTGCTGCTCAATAGACAACGGTGATAGTTGATGAAGACAGGAACCTTTGTGAAAGTTTGCGACATCAAGTCGGTGATCCACTCAAACACATCGTATTTTACCTCCTTCTCTGTTCGCTTCTCTGACTCGTTGGGAGTGTCAACAGCCCAATATCTCAAGGAATGGGTTTCACCCCATTTGCCCAAGCCAAATCCACTCACATAATTGGTCACGTCAGGGTCATTGTACTTAGCAGCAAAATCTTTCAAGAATTTGGCATATTTCTCCTGGAATATAGGATCGTCAGGATACGGAGACCAAACCTGCACACTACCAGTAGTAGTTACATACCCCTTACAACCTGCTTCTTTCACATAGTTTGGAGTAAAATTATAATGCTTGTCACGACTATCTACCACAAAAGTAAAAGCCAGCTTCAAGTTTCGCTCCTTGGCGCCATTTACTAACATACGGAATCTTCTGGCGGGTTCGGTATCTACACCATCTTGCCAAATATAAACACCCTCTTCTGGATTGAAGTCACTCCATGCACCACGGATATAACAGGTTGTACCATAATCCGACACTTTTACAGGACCTACCGAAGACTCAAAGTTATCATAGATATCCCAAAAGTTATCCATCATTCCATCACCAATACCCGTATAGATATTCCAACCCTGCAATGGGTTACGGAGGAACTTATAACGCTCAGGCTTGATATTCACAACCTTGTTACCAGAAATATTCCAACTATAATCAGTCGTTCCCAGATCATCGCTGTCGGAACATGAAGTTCCGACAACGAGAGATGAAACGATGAGTGCCAATGACATAATCGTCGTTTTGGCTCCTGACATATATTTTTCCATTTGCATAATTATCTAATATTATTGATTATTTCTTATCAAATAAAACTGTGTTGTTTCTCACATTCACCACAACAAAGTTGCAGCCCTCAGGAATAATAAAGTAAGCATAGCGGTTATGGCTCTGACCTTCTACCATTTTCTCTTCAACGCCCAACTTGGCTGTGATGTAACCATTGTGGTCATTACGCTTAGCATCGGCTGTAGAACCAAAAGCATACACATTATTATTATGGTTATCAACGGCAAACTTCACCGAAGCCTGTACGACATTTCCTCGTTCATCCTTTTGTGAGCTACGAGGGAGCGCATCACCTTTATATACAAACACACAAGGATCTGCTAAGCTTGGGTACAGATTGAACTTATCTTGATAACCAGTGAAGGCACCAGGATCATGATCAAAAGCATTGAACGTACCATACATATACAACTTTTCTATAGTTGTCTTATAAGGGTTGATACCCAAAGTGGTGTTGTTCCAACTAATCGTTTTTGGCTGTAAATCAGTCTTGTCGGAATAGATGGTTACCGTTTTTTCTTCTTTATTCAGAACGATGCGATATACACCAGAACTTGGAATAGTCCAATAACGGGATGCCCCTGCTGTATTTGTCGTCACCTGAGTGAACGACGAAGACTGACCATCATTGATATCATGGTTACCATTCTGCATAGGAACTGCAGACATCTTCTGTTCTCCTTCAAAAGTAAACGGAATATAAAGACTACCAGAAGACAGTTCTCCACGCCAAGCATACACGTTTTCATTCTCCAAGGTCTGGGTCATTTCAACTTGCTCACCAACAGCCGAACCTGCCAAGAACACCTGATCAGCCTCAACAACAGCACCAGCTGCAACAATCTTCACTGTTCGGTTATTCATGTTGATTGTAATGCGATAAGTATCAGCTTCTGGAATAATCCAATAATTTGCATCAGAACGGTCAGTGATTACAGCAGGCATCTCTCCCAAAGTGGGAGTTGCATCAACTGTTTCCGGACCAATAGCATTCTCCTCATCTCCGAAATGAACAGGGAAATTAATCTTACCGGCATTCAACTTACCTGTATAGGAGTAAACAGTACCATCATTGTTTGCCTCGAGCCGTACGTCCTCGTCACCGACAGCAGTACCACCCATAAACAATTCGTCTGCACTAAACTGTTTAGGTCCATAAGTCTTTACGTTCACTTTTGCCGTAGCTATATCAGGTATCACCAAACGAGGACCCTCAAAAGAAGCGGTGACAGTAAACTGCACCTCACGAATGGTACTGGTAAGTTGACCAAAATGATTGACCAAAAGTTCCTGCAATTGCTTGTTAGTATAAATACGTGAGAAATGGCCATCATCCTCATATTCCACTATCTCATCAGCAGTACTTCCAGATACACGCATCTCATACTTATAGGTGGTTATATAATCATCACCATAATCGTGAGCTGTTGTCCAGTCTAATGTCAATGCGGTAGCATCAGGATTATTCTCATCCAATTTGACAAATTCACCCGATGGCTGAAGTTCTATAACCGACTGATTTCTTGAATAAGAGTTGTCTATATCTTCATTACAAGACACCGTGAACATACTCATAGAAGATACCAGCAGCCATACTATTACTTGATTTATATTTTTTGTTTTCATCTGTAAATCTCTTTATAAAATCTATTACACAATGAACGATTTGAAGGGAGGGAATAATCCCGGCTTAATAACCAGGATTATTTGTTAGATTAGGGCACAATTCCATATCATGTGTAGGAATTGGCCAGAGGTATTCTCTATCTGGGAAAGAACGCTTGGCACCAGTTGTACAATAACCGGCATTGAAGAGGGCAGAAAAATCTGCCAAGCCATCTTCGTCTATCTGCGGTGTCATTCCCCAGAACCAAAGTCCCTTCTCTACAACGTTCTTCAACAAATCATCCGGCTGGAGCATGATATAATTGTACCCATTGAGAGCCTTAGATGCCAGTTTCCATCGCATCAAATCCTGCAAACGAGAGTTTTCCATTGCAAACTCCATACGGCGCTCTATACGAACAGCCTTTCTCAATTTCTCCTGCGAACCCATTTTTACTGCAGGATATGCAGAAGTCTCCGAAACATCCACTCCGTAAGCACGGGCACGAACCATATTGATAGCCTTGAGTACGGAATCATCTATCTTATTTTGCTCAATCATAGCCTCCGCATACATCAAGAGTACGTCGGCATAACGCATGATGATATAGTCTTGTTCTACCTTCAAACCATTCTCCAACCAAGAGGCATCAACCCCTTTCTTCCATAGCAAGCCCGTATAGGAAGCATATTGATTAACCTTACGAGTATCTTGATTTGACTGAGTTTTGCCCGTGGTATAGTTCATAATGGTAGTTGCTGCAGGACTTGGGTCATACTCAAAACCGCAATGTTCTGTATTGAAAGCCACAATAGTCATGCTGCAACGAGGGTCACGATTCTTAAAAGGATTACGAGGATCAAACAAAGGTGATTCGTCAATGGGCAAACCATCGGTACAGAGATAAGATGCCAGCAGATCCCAGGATGGATTGTATGAACCATACCCGCCAGCATTACGTGGAAGAGCATTCTTCACAATCCAAGAATCCAAAACGACATCATTCTCTATAGAGCGAGGTAAGACGAAGACCTTTTCTGGGTTTACTTTGGTACTTTGCTTAAACAGTTTGGCATAATCGGGTTCCAAAGAATAAACACCTAAGTCCATACAAGCCTTTGCAGATTTTTCCGCCATCTCATAATCACCCATATAAAGTGCAAAACGAGCTTTCATAGCCATCGCTGCACCTTTGGTAAAATGAATAGATGCACTCTTACCATATGATACAGGAAGGCCTTCGATCGCCTTATCAAAATCTGCATACACAAGAGGAATCAACTCCTCTTTTGGACGACGCCCCTTCTGTTCTGCCTCTGTAATCGTTTCTGTCCTCTCCAAATAAGGAACATCACCATAGAAGAAAATCAAATCGGCATATTTGCAGGCACGAGCAAAACAAGCCTCACCCGTATAACGGTCTATCACCGACTGAGCCACGTTCCCTTCTGCCTTGTGTATATTTTCCAACATTGTGTTGGCACGGGCTATCAGCTTATAGCTCTGCTCCCACAAGGCATAAACCTCATATTGCTGACCATTCATGGTTCCATCAAGAATGGTACCCTTACTACCAGGGTTTCGGTTCTGCAAACGATAGGTTGTATTGTCACACCACTGCTCAGAAGAGTTTAATGGTTCTTGCCAATAACCCAATATGTAAAACTCATTAGCCGCCAAAGACAACTCAGTCTCACTTGTGTACCAGGAAGCTGTATTACCTTGAGACTTTGGCACCAAATCCATACTTTCACAAGAGACCAATGCCAAGCTCAAACCTGCTAAAAATATCTTAACTTTCATATTCATTTCATTTAAAAATTAACTTGAACACCTACAACTAAAGATGTAGTAATAGGATAAGCACTTGTACCCATTTCCGGATCCCAGCCCTTAGGATAGTTGCTGATACAGAACAAATCAGATCCACTGATATAGAGACGAGTACGGTCTATTCCCACATACTTTGTCCAGTTTTTAGGAAGTGTATAACCCAAGGTTACATTCTTAAGACGGAAATAGGAACCATTAAACATCCAGTAGCTGGAAGTGGCATAGTTGTTATCTTTGCTCACATTAGACAGGCGTGGATACTTGGCACTCGCATTCTCTGCATCAGTGTTGAAAGGACTCCAGTACTTGCCTTCAATGATTGCTGGCACATTGCCATAATTGTGTCTGAATGGCTGCACCATCGCCTGGTCAAGATAAGCATTCTGCTTGCCTATGCCCTGGAAAGCAATATTCAAATCAATGCCCTTCCATGAAGCACTCAAGTTGCCACCATACTGATAACGAGGAAGAGAGTTGCCTAAAGGCACTCTGTCGTACTCTGGAGAGATCTTACCATCTGGCACGCCATCAGGACCACTGATATCGCGGTATTTCAAGTCACCTACAGTCACAGAACTACTCGTTCTTGCAGAGTTTTGCACCTCATCTTGTGTCTGATAGATACCATCACAAACATAGCCATAGAACTCATTAAACAAGACCCCAGCTCTTTTAACTTTTCCACCAGAAATAATGTCAGAGTTGTTCAAATAATCAATCTTAGACAAATAGTCAGAGAAGTTAAGACCAACACTGTACTTGAAATCACCAATATGATCTTGCCAACTTACATCAATGTCATAACCATGTGTTGACATCTTGCCCGCATTGGTATTAGGACTGTTGTAACCCATCGTGTAAGGAATCTGAATGGCAAGCAACATATCTGTTGTCTTTTTCCAATAATAATCAAAATTGATATGCAGACGATTGTTCAAGAAATTAGCATCAAAGCCTAAGTCCGTACTGGTAGTAGTTTCCCAGGTAATGTCTTCCACTGCCAATACTGCAGGGCGGGCTGTCGATCCAGAAACAACACTTCCATCGGCCATATAGAATAAGGTACTGCCAAAATTCATCAAGGCTATGTATGGGAAATAGTTGCTTCCAATACGTTCATTACCCAACTTACCCCATGAAGCGCGCAATTTCAGATAAGACAACCAAGGCAAGTTTGCCTTTTGCATAAATGGCTCCTCTGACATTACCCAACCGGCTGAGAAAGAAGGAAATGTTCCCCAACGATAATTCTTTGCAAAACGTGAACTTCCATCACGACGCACATTGGCTTGAAACAAATAACGGTTGGCATAAGAATAGAGCAAACGTCCAAAGAAAGAGTTGGAAGTATATTCTGCTCCTGTACCACTATTAGTCTGAAAATCTTCTGAACCGATGTTCAAAAAAGGATAATTTGTCAGTTCATACTGATCGCGTGCAGCAGACAAATTCTCGCTTTTCATATAATAGTTCTCAAAACCAGCCATTACCGTGATGTCATGCTTTCCAAAAGTACGCATATAGTTGGCCAGCAACTGGCTTGTGACATGCCAATTGTCGTTACGTCCTTCAGTAAGTTTGTTGGTGGCATAAAGAGAACCTGCATCCAGATAGCCTCCGATGACATCAGGGTCGTCAGGCAATGTGTACCAACAAGCCAACTTAAACTGCTTACTCTTTTGATAATTGATAAAAGGAGAAATTATAGCCGAAAGACTCAGACCAGTCAATGGTTTATAGGTCAAAGAACCTTTACCAGACAACTGTGTACTATGAGATACCGTACTACCACCATTCTTCAACAGTCCATAGGGATTGGCACCACTTTTTCCAGAGGCGATACGACCATCACTCCACATTGCTGGATAAATAGCTGGCATCAGACGCATTGTGCTGAACGGATCATAAATCTGATTACGGCTCTTGGCATGACGAATGCTCACATCCAAGGATGCACTCAATTTCTTATTGATATTAAAATCGTTGTTAGCACGGAACATGTAACGTTGGAAACCACGACCATCGTAAAGACCATCCACCTCATCATAGGTCAAGGTTGCAACAGATTTCACCGCCTTGTTTCCACCAGACACTGTCAAAGAGTGAGTCATACGAGGTGCACTGCTGTTCAATATCAAACCTTGCCAATCGGTTATAGGATAATTATTGGGATCCGTCTGATTGTATTTCACCCAATTCTTGGTCTGGTCTGCAGTATATACTTGAAAAAATCCACCTGAAGGATTGTCGTTATACTGTAACTCGTTGTTCATTTCCAAGTAACGGGTCACACCAACCATGCTGGGCTGCCTGGTACGGATTTCCCAACCAAACTCTGCATTATACTTCAAGTCTATCTTACCCGTATCATTGCCACGCTTTGTAGTCACAAGAATAACTCCTGCAGCGGCCTTTGAACCATAGATACTAGCTGCGGCGGCATCCTTCAACACAGAAATGCTCTCCACATCATTGGCATTCACATAGTCCAATGTGCTTTCCACACCATCCACAATAACCAAAGGGCTTGATTCACCAATGGTTGTGATACCACGCACACGGATGCTGCTCGCACCAGAACCTGGCGCAGAAGAATTACGAGATACCGTCACACCAGAAAGAGAACCTTGCAAGGCGTTTGAGAGCATTGTCGTACGCTTGTTGACCAATTCGTCACCCTTGACAGCAGCAACAGCACCTGTCAGATCCTTCTTCTTCACTGTACCATAGCCAATCACCACAAGCTCGTCCAAACTGTTGGTATTCTCCTGCAACTCGACATCGTACTTACTCTTAGAGCCACTAATCTTGACCGTTTGGTCATTAAAGCCAATATAGCTCACCACCAATTCTGCCCCAGAAGGAACTTCCAACTCGAAATTACCATCCATATCGGTAACGGTGACGATGTTGGTACCTTTTACTTTCACTGTGGCACCTATCAATGGTTCATTGTTGCCATCGCCAACCACACCCTTAATTATTCTGCCTGCAGTTCTCTTACTTTCTCTCTGGAACGTTTGCTTGTTAACTTTCTCGCCTAAGGAGATGGTAACTTGGCGGTCATTGATGTGATACTTAAGTCCTGTCTGCGAACAAACAGCAGCCAAGATGTCTTCTACAGATTTGCCTTTTGTTGCAACATTGACTTTCTTCGTCAATAAGTTCTTTACATGCTGGTCATACACAAATACATACTTGCTATGGCGCTCAATGTAATCAAAGACCTGCTTCACCGTAGAATCGTCTGCCTTTAAAAGCATAGTTTCCCCCAATTCGGTTAACGAAATGTTTGAAGCTTGTAACGAAACAACTGGGAATGACAGTAACCCTGCCAAACATAGCATTCTCATGCCAGTGCCCGTTTTTCCAACAATAGTAGTTAGGTTCATAAGCTTATTTTTTTTAGTTATTATGATGATTAATTAATTTTTATTGTTCCTAATCTGAGCCATCCATTCCTTTGGCAGTTCTGGTCGACCGCCATGATTATTCCAGGCTCATTCCGTTGAGTAGTATCTACCAATGCAACTTGCCAGGTATAGGTTCCCTTAGGAATGCCCAGTAAACTGACAGATGTGATATATTCTCCGTCTTTTCCCCTTATCCACTGTGAGAGGTCAGAGTCTGTCACCACAAAATTCTTCACCCTGTTTCCTGCCTGATCACTCAGGGAGAAGCAAACTTTGTACTTTTGGTTCCATTGTGGTATATTGGTAGGACAATAGCCCCATCCCAGATTTCTCCATTGATGCCGTATGCTAACCATTCCATTCTTATCAGCCTTATCTGGAAGGACTATTTTCACAGGATAAAGACGATATCCACCTTCTTGTGTGAATCTTTTTATCAGGTCAAAACATTTGCCAAACCAGGAACGGGTCTCATCATTGATACGCAAATCCATCATGTTGACATGTGTCTCCTCGCCAATTTCATACTCCCCCTTTCGTACGTCCTCAGAATGTCCTTCTCGATACTTGCCACATGGGTCTATCCAATAGCGATGATGAGCCTTGGTAATCCATCCTCCCTCAAAGATGATGGGACGCCGGAAGAACCATTCCTTCGCAAATTCCTTTTCCCAATCCATATAATACCCTGTCATTCCAAATGCATCATGGCGGAGGCTATATCCTTTAGCTATCGCTTCCTCCAGCATTTGCTTGCTATGAAGATTTGGAGCAGCCCAACTCAGCGTATCACCTACAAGTCGATGATAGTTAATCAAAATTGGGACTTTCTTAAAAGTGCGACTATACAAGTCGGTTATCCAATTGAAAACTTGTTGTTTATTATTATAATCTTGATACCTTACCGCATGCGACTCTCCCCATTTTCCCAATCCATAGGCATCTATAAAATCTACCACATCTGGATTATCAAAGTAATCGGCAAAAGCCTGAATAAACTTCCCGTATTTTTCCTGAAACACAGGATCGTCAGGATATGGCGACCATATTTTTGGATTGTTGGGGTCTTGGAAGCCTTTTGCTCCTGCCTCTTTTACATAAATAGGAGTATTCTGCCCTTGGTCTCTGCTATCCACAACGATGCGGAAAGCCAGACGGAGTTTTCTTTTCCTTACGCTTTGAAAAAGTTTGCTGATGCGGGAATCTTTATCCAGCCATTGATATTTTCCTTCTTCAGGTTCCAAAGAACTCCAACTCGTACGCAAGTAGCATGTGCTCGCATAGTCAGACACCTTGACTGTCTTACCTTCTCCCACAGGCATGACATCATACCCTTCCTTTGCCCAGAAATTTTCATCCCAGGTCCTTCCTAAATACATAACCCACCCCGTAAGCGGATTTTTCAACACATGCACTGTATCAGGTTCAAAGCTGTACACTCTCACTTTTGCCTCCATACGATATGCTCCACAAAGCATTGTAAAAAGCACAAAGATTTGCAAAATATACTTAAATTTCATACGCTATTTAGGTTTTTGTGATACAAAGTCCCCTTACCCATAGGAGGGCACTTTCTTTGCTAAAAAAATATTAATGTTTTATTAATTGGTTACTATATAGATTTCACCATTTTTCCGTATGGTCTTAATCTTTACCATTCCCTTGATAGTTTTCAGGACATCCATAACCGAATCCTGCAACACAAGTTTTCCATATAAAGGCGTAGAATTAACATGATTACAAACTATTTTCACGCCATAATACTGGCTAAGCATCTCTGCTATATCATTCAAACTTTCGCCTTGCAACGTCAACACGCCATCCATCCACGAAGTATAATCCTGTGCATCTACCTGCGTCTTTTCCACAAAAGACCCATTCTCGACAATAACCTTTTCAGATGGCTTCATACGCACGAGGTCTTTGTTATCTGTAGTAATCTCTACAGAGCCTTGTGCCAATACCACACTTGACTTACTGTCATCATAATTGGATATATTAAAACGCGTACCCAACACCTTGACTTTAAATTTTCCACTATTCACAACAAAAGGATGCTCAGCATCATGAGCCACCTCAAAATAAGCTTCTCCCTTTATCGAAACCTCGCGTTGTTCTGCGCCCTGGAAAGTTTTAGGATAACTTAGTGTTGTACGAGAGTTAGCCACAAGTTTGGTGCCATCAGAAAGCATGATGGTCATTTTCTCTCCCACAGGCACAATAATATGTTGCATCTCCATTTTTTTAGTACAAGCAGTTAATGTCTCAACACGGCGTGTATCTAAAATCTTCCAAAGACCCAGGCAAACAAACGTCAACAAGATACAAGCTGCAACTGACACACAAGCCCACTGGCGACGATGCGATCGACGCTGTTCGTCATGAATCTTCATGAATGTCTTCTGCTTAATCGAGTTTGAATCCATTTTTTTAGGAAAAGACTGCTCCACGAAAGACCTCAATTTAAGGTCCTCCACAGAGTCGTCATATTTATAATTATTAATATTATCTTCCATTTTCTATTGTTCTTTTATAAGAAGACGCTTTCCTTATTTATATCTATAGGTGCATCTCTCATTATTTTTCCTACTTTTAGCAAAAATCAGCCATGTTTCAACTTCTTTTTCAAAGTGGTCATTGCAAAACCTATATGATAATTGACCGTTGCAAGAGAAATATCCAACATTTCTGCAATTTGCTGATATGGCACTCTCTCTATCTTTGCCAAGAAGAAAACGTGTTTACATTTCGGCGGCAATGCCTCTATGGCCAACTGAAGAGACCTCATCTCTTCGACCGAAATCATATGATCAGCAGGAGTTTCTGTCACAGGAAAACAAAACTGGGTCATTTCGTCCATAGAAACATCAAGATGTCTCTTCTTTTCTTTCCTGAGACAGGAAATAGATTTACGATAGACCAGAGTGTTGAGCCAGGCTTTCATATTCTCAACTTCTACTATCTTTTTTCTGTTTTTCCAAACCTCCAAGAAAACATCACTGACTATTTCCTCAGCCATCTCCTTATTATACAGTATTCCGTATGAATGGTAATAAAGCCCATCCATATATCTGTTCATAAAACTGTTAAAGGCGAGCTCATTTCCTTGAGCAATCAGTAACATTTCTCGTTCCAGATCTTCCATTCTTCAGTTATTTAGGTTACAATAGGACATTCCCAAAACTTTAGGGCACCCTTTCACCAATGAAGACGCAAAGGTATCAAAAATATATAAGTTAAAAACAAAGGAAACGTCATCTTTTAATCTTTTTAACATTACATTTAACTGCTGTAATTACTCAGCACCCATATTGTCATGAGTTGTTACGTTAATACTGTGAGTCTACTCGTATTATCAATAAAACTTAAAGTGGTCAACTGTCTTTTTTATAGTTTCTATCAGAATAATTGCAATAGGCTTCAACTGCTTACGAAGCCGCTTTCATTGCTCTACGCAATAGGCTTCATTGACTATCGAAGCCGCTTTCATATTGTGGTTTAACGATTTTAGCCCATCATGATGAGCATTTCTGCCCATAAGGATGAGCAAAATTGCTCATCCTTATGAGGAAAAGTGCCCGTACCATTGGGCAGAAATGCCCAAAGCCTTGGGGTGTCTTGGGCAAAAAGCATGATGACACTCCATATCATAGACTATACTTTTTACCACGATATATGCAAATGCCTTTCTGTCGCTTGCTTACACTGACACCCAATACATTATAGGCAAAAGGACTTTTTACAACATCTGCCATCACCTTTTCCACATTGTGAATACCAGTACTTACCGCCACGAAAGCTCCAGGAAAACTATTATCCAGACGAGAGTTACCAAGTTGATCTACGGAGACATCAGCTGCATCAAATCCCCATTCATTCACCTTGTCATTGAGGTCATTTACCTGTACTCCTGCCTTGACCGTAGCCAATGGTTTCAATACACCATTAGTTAGTGTCCCATCACCAAAAACCGCAGCATAGTCATCAAGTAAATTTCCATCACCTTCTTCTGTGGCAAGATTATCGCCACAAATAATTGAGTTGATAAATTTCAAATTTTGTACTCCAGCAAGTTGCAACTGTCCATCTCCCTCGTTGCCAGCAAGTGTACTGCTAATAATAAGCAACTCATTCTTGTAGTCATTATTCTTTCCGTTGGCAAAGACAGCTCCGCCAGAAGTTGCGATGTTGCCATAGATGGTGGAATTAACAATCGCGGTACGTTGAGCATGCTGTACACAAACAGCACTTCCTGTACCTTCTTTTACTTTATTTCTTGCGATCAGACAACGCTCAAACGTACTATATCCCTTTGTTCTGTTGTTGGATGACAGACGAATGGCTCCTCCACGGCTTCCAGCTTCATTGTCGGTAAAATCACATTCGAGCAAATGAGAAGTGCTATATTCTGCACGAAAGGCAATACCACCATAACCAAGAGATCTGTTTTGATAGAAACGACAATTCTGTACGACAGCATTTCCACAATCTTTGAGATACAATGCACCGAGCTGTGCATTACTGGCAGTGTTGGAACAATAAGCTCTGGTAAACTCGATGCCCTGGATACACAACTCTTTCTCCTTTTCCAGGGAGCCCATAAAATCAACCGAGACTATTTGACTCAAATCGCCTGCGTCAAAGGTATTCGAATGATTGGAATCACCTGAGAATACTGTGGGATGAAGAGAAGGATAAACCATATTCGGAATGTTTACACCCGTCAAACTTGGATCACACCCTCCTATAAGTTTACAAGGCTCCGTGATCGTAATTGTGGTCTGAGGATAGTAGGTACCTCCTGCAAAATAATAAGTGTCACCAGGATTGCCATTGGCTATATGGTTCATAAAACCGCTCAAGGAAAAAGCGTTGTCCCATGATGAGCCATCTCCTTCTTCTGTCAATCTGGAATCATTGTCAGGTCTCACAAAATAGACTTTAGCACCTATTGTATTCTGGATATAATTCAAGTCTGTTACTGCATCTGGTGTTTTGCACGCTTCATGAGCTGCAGTCTGAGCTGCAATTTTAAGACTTTCACTCATATTAGGAGCCACAAAAGAACATCCTATAGGGTTGACGCCCAATACAGCTTCCAGCCAAGTGCAGGCAGCAGTATACCTACCATAATAAACATTCAGATGCTGTCCATCACGGTTCATCCTATCACCGATAAATGTGGTACGGGCATTCTGAACAGCCGTTCCCACCGGTACAAGAATATCAAAACCATAATTAGTGACACACTGTCGTGCTGCATCAACTATGGCATGATACATGGTAAGCTGATCCTTGTTGTAATTAGCAAAACCTGAAAGAGTACAGTTGGCTGCATAAGCCCATGTCTGATGCCATACCAACTTCACATTTTCAGGTGCCAAATTTCTGATATAGCTGATAAGGTAACTAAGATATGGAGTATAGGTTTCATACAGACCAGACAAAGGACTTCCTTGCTGTAAACTGACATAATCCCACTTTTCGTCTTTCAATGCTGTTTCTAAGGTAACACCTTCCTTAGAAACCTTCATTCCGTCAATCCCTATCTTACGATAAGAATACGCAGCCGTATTGTTCTGGGCATTGTTGTAATGACGTTCCAGGGTACAGCCACCAATGTACATATTGGCAATAATTGTTTGCTTCCCGGAGGCTTCTGCCAGTTGGTGTAGATAATTCTCTATGGCATCTTGCGAGAAACTGTTTCCTATGGCGAGTATACGAATAACACCATCATCGCTTGCATAGGCATGAATGTTGATTACTAATAATAAAAGTAATGACAGAAAATGTTTTATCGTTCTCATAACTATGTTATTGTTTTGGTTAGAATAAATATTACTTTCAAGTTTCATCTATATGTACGTTATAGTTACTACATATAGCCGTGTTTACACAAAAAAGCCGACAACAGCAACAACAGCTTGTCGTAGTCATCAGTCAAAGGTTTACGGTAATAGAATATCGGATGATGCCTTCCCTCGAAAAGGAGGAACTCACATTCGTTCCCTTTTCGGCGCACTTCATCAACATATTGTTCTGCTACCTCCCTCTTCGTAAATTCATCTTTCGTCCCCATGCAAAGAAGCATCGGAGGCATACCATCGCGCACCGACTTCATCGGCAAAGCCAAAGTTGGATATTCCAGCAACAGCAAATCAGGAACAGAAAGGCTGTCTGCCCCCATGCGGTCTATGCCACCCAAAAGGGCAGACATACATCCTCCCGCAGAAGCTCCACCCACAGCCACTCGATGGGGGTCGATATCTAATGTTCGAGCATTCTCCCTCATCCATTTTACAGCATCCTTGGCATCTTCCAAAGCATCTTGCCATGAAGAACCATATAGATAAGATATACGATAATCAAAAGATACCGCCAGCACGCCCTTGCTTGCCAGATAAGCAGACTCTTTGTAGAACTGTAAAGGAGAGCCATACTTCCAACCACCCGCAAAGAACCAAGCCACTGCCGAATGCTGCAGCTTCCCTTGCGGACGAAAGACATGGGCATACAGACTTTCGCCCGAAGGCAACAACTTGTAAGCCACTCGATCCACCCGATAAGCATGAGGCGGCTGCAACAAAAGCTTGCCCAAGGCTGCAAACCACACATTCGCCATCTGTTCACGCCCCAAGCGGTTAGGATGCACTTTGTCCTGAATGGTCATTGTCGCCCAATGGAATCCCTTGCTTTGGTCCACCAATACAACATGATCATTATGTAAAGCCTTCACCATCTTGGCTATCTCTTTATTCAACTTTGGAATATAAGAGTATTTGGGTAACTTACCACTCTTCACCACTTGTGCCATCAGGATTGTCGCATTCGGATTAATGAGCAAGATGGAAGAAATAATCTTACGATAGGCAGCAATCATTCCCTTGACGGGGTTCTCCTCTGAAAAGTGGTTGTGCCCAGCATGAAGCAACACAAAATCAGCAGGATACTTGCTGTAGATACTGTCTATTCTGGCAGCAAGAAACTCAACGTTTTTACCACTGAAGCCACAATGATTCAACTTGCCGATACGACACTCGCTTTGACGCGGCCCGATGAAATCGAAGTCATAACCAGCCGAGTACAGTTGCTCCCAAAGAGGATAGAGATAAGAAGAAAAATTACTTCCCCCTTCCGTAATAGAATCACCCAAACCCATAACAGTAAAGCGTTTCTGCTGCCCCTGTACTAAAGCAGTCGTACTCCAAAGGAGCACAACTGCCATGAATATTCTTTTTATTAAATACATTCCAACTAATAATTCAATCCCCAGACATACTGCACAGAGTCGGCTTCTTCCTCATCTTCGTCAAAATCAAATGGGGCGGTAAAAGGCTTCGCTAATTGCTCAGCATCACTCACCTCATTATTAAAGCCAATAGAGGCTGCCAGGATTATACTGTCTACCGACATCTCACAAATACTTATGGAAGGACATATATATTTCTTTTTCATCATGAATGCTTTATTTTACAACAAACTTCTTACCATTCACAATGCAAATACCTTTCAGCAATCCCTTCTGCTGCATACCTTGCAGATTATATATCTTGCCTGCCATCTTGCCTACCTCTGTCACTTCTTTGATACCAGTATCCACACCACCCAGAGCAAAGCCCTTGGCAGCACTTGCCTCTCCTGCTACTGCAAGATAAGCCTTGTTGGCACTATTGGTGAAAGCTGCACCATTCTCAGCATCCCAATAGAAACCTATGCCTTTGTCTTTATCATTGGCAAGCTTATAAAACTTGGCACCAGCCTTATCCGAAGTTGTCAGTGACTCATAGCTTGTACCTTTCAACAGATTAACATCCTCGGTAGTTTCCTCTAATTTCAATGCCACCTCGTAGTCATTCTTTGCACCATTTAGCAAGAGAGCCGACTTAGCAGGCACGACACTACCCGAGCCATACTTGTAATCAACGACCAAAGTTCCTTCTACATTTGCATCGGTCACTACGCCACCCTTTACTCCTTCTGGCATCATATAACCGAAGTCATGATAATATGTAGCATATTTAGCATCCGTAATTCCGAACTTACCCTTCAAAGGCTCTGCCACTACTGCTCCAGGAACAGCAATATCACCACGAGAAACGCCATTGATATCCTGTTTCAAATCTTGACGAAGATTCCATAATGTTGCTATATCTTCTATCTGCACTTGGGTTGCACCATAAGGTGCTGCCACAGGACCATTTGTTACAGTATTGCTGCCAAAGATGCTACTCAAGGTGTTGTCGTCACTTACAAAATCAGAAGTTTTCCATGCTGGGGCAGAAGCTGTTTTGCCAACATATTTACCTATTATATTATAACCGCAAGACAGACTTTGGCCAGATTTAGGATTACTTACATTATTTTTATTATCGGCTATTCTGATGGCAGGCGTATCGACATCACCGACAATGATAGAGTTAGCTATCATTATATCTGCACCATTTCGTCCCACTACTTGCGCACCACCTTTTTATTACCTACAATCGTCGAATTTGCTATTCGTAACATATTTTTATAATCACCTGGGGTTACAACAAAAACAGCACCCAACTCACCAGATTCATCTATTGCACTATTACCTTCTATGATTGTATTGACTATATTCATTTTATTGCCATGATTCATGAATATTGCACTACCCATATAACCTACAGAATTTTCCTTAAACAAGCAACCGTCGAAAGTTGTTTCTCCAACACCTTTAACAGTTCCTTTCAACTTTACAGCGCCACCTCTACCGTTGGAGGAATTTTTGAAAAACTGGCAATTTCGAAATACGACTATACTTGACACGCTCAAAGAAGCAGGACCTCCCGTATCTCCTACCGTCTTATCTGCTTTAGAAACATTCTCATAGAAACGACAATTCTCTACTTGCACATCTTTACAACGTATAAGCTTTAAAGCTGATAGGTTTTTTCCTCCTTTCACTATCGAAACACCAGTAAACTCGATACCCTGAATCCTTACAGAGGAAGTTACAGACCAACCACTTGTGCCATCAGTACCAAATGTCAACAAACCACTTTTCTTGTTTTCTCCATTAAATACAGTCGGCGTTACAGAAGGATAACTGGGCAATTCATGATTCGTACCTTTCATTGTAGAGGGAAAGCCTCCAATAAAAGTGTAACCTTTTGTTATACCTATTGCATCTGAAGGAACATACGTTCCTCCCTGAAAATAAAAAACATCTCCATTCTGATACTTAGTGTTGATGTTACTATACATCTCAGTAAAGGCAATGGCATTTTCCCAAGAAGAGCCATTTTTTTCACCAGAACCCTCAACGCTTACATAATAATCAGTTGCAAAACTTGCAGATGCACAAAGCACACCTGCCAACATCAAAGTAAATCTTTTCATATTCATCCAATTTAGGTTGTTAGTAAAAAACTTTAGTTATTTACCTAATATGTCGCAAAGAAAAGAAAAAGATATAGGTGAAATATATAAAAATATATATCTATATTCCTATCAACGATTCTATAAGCTATTTGACATGCTAATAAGGAAAGAGATTTATCAGCAGCAAGAACTGAGAAGACAAGACTAAAACTTGTTGAAAAGATCCAACCTATAAGGAAAACTGTTCTACTCAACTTTCGCAAACGGAAAGTCAGAGGGGAGTTAAGAGAAATTAAGGGACAAATGCCTTTGTGAACTTGCCCCATCCCCATTCCCTCAAGGCTGTTGTCCCTTAATTTCCCGAACGACCGAAGGGAGTGATAACTTCCCTTTACTTCTATAACTTCCATTCATGCGAGACTTCTGTACCTATATAATAAAAGCAGTAACAACTTCATTTTGTTGCTGTTACTGCTTTTCCCTATGATCACAAAGTAAATTTCTGTGTTTCGATGGTTTATCCGACAGCCATCCTGCCGTTTTGTCGCTTATATAAGTCGTTCTACGACATTATTCTACTATAGCTGTCCAGCCACCACCTGGTGCAAGATGTATCTGGAGCTTATCGTCAGAAGTTACCTGTCGATAAGTATGTTTATAATCTGTGGCCTCACGGTCTGCATTGATACCATCGGCAAAGATATTGGCCTTGCCATTCATTTTTCCCAATTTACCTGTTGTGTCATTCGGTGTTACTAAACGGGAAAGATCGACAGTAAGATCACGAGCCTGCCAATTGTTCATCGCGGCTATATACCATTTATTGCCTTTCCTCTTGGCTACAACCACGTATTCACCGAGTTTTCCATCCAAAGGAACCACCTGATCATAAACTGTAGGTATCTGCGAGATAAAGTCGGTACACTCCTGATTCTGCATATACTTGGTAGGACTATCGGCCAGCATCTGCAAAGGTGCTTCAAAGATCGTGTACATCGCCATCTGATGTACTCTCGTACCCTGACTCATCGGATGGTCGTTGTTGCCAAAAAACTGCGAGCGGACGGCATTCACCATAGCTCCCGGGGTATAGTCGAAGGAACCAGGAAGAGCACGGAGGAAAGGAATCGTCACATCGTATCTTGGCTGATCATGCAGTGGACCAACACCAGTACGAGGTTCCCACTTGGAATTTTCCAAGCCTTTCACTCCCTCGATATTCACGATGTTAGGATAAGAGAACTGTACGCCAAACGGACGCATACCATGCAGGTCGAGCAGAAGTTGATGCTTTGCTGCACATGCCGCGATTTCATAAACAGAATTGATGGCCTTCTGGTCATCTCGGTCGAAGAAATCTACCTTGAATCCCTTCACACCCATATCGCCGTAATGCTTCATGATCGCCTCCATTTTATCATGTCCACGCTGTACGAGATTACGCCATGAAGACCAGAGAATCACTCCCACTCCATTTTCTTTAGCATAATTGATGATGCCTGCCATATCCATCTTGTCGGAGAATGTCAGCAAATCTTCCGGGTCACTCCATCCTTCGTCGATGATGATATATTCCAGATGGTTGTTCCTGGCGAAATCCACAAAGTACTTGTAAGTCTCTGTATTGATACCCGCACGGAAGTCTACACCTGTGATATTGGTATTATTCCACCAGTCCCAAGCTACTTTTCCCGGCTTTATCCACGAAGTGTCCTTGACACGGCACGCAGGACCGAGAACTTTGGCAATATCATTACCCACCAGTTGCTTGTCCTCATCCGTAACAAGGACTATACGCCAAGGCAACTTGGTTACTTTTTCTGCTATATAATTAGCCCGTTCGGTAGGAACTAAGTTCAGACGGGCATAGCCTCCTATCTCCTCTTTTAATGGTAATGGAGGAAAGGCTGCATGTAACGAATAATCCGTAGATGCATCTGAAGAAAATGCTCCTGAAGCTGTAGAGGAAGATGTTCCTTTCAAGAGATACATACCAGGATAATTTTCCACATCAGCTTCCATCACCACTGCCTTCTTTCCGTCAGGTAAGCTAACAGCAAGAGGGGTGATGGCAAGAGAATCCTTATACATCTTAGACAGTGGAGCCTCGTCATAATATGACTCGAAGGAATAACACCAACGTTCCCCTCCCCGATTATCATTCACGTAGGGAACAAATGCCTGATAATCGCCAGTGAAGCGATATTCCGAAGTTTCATTAAGCACCTTGTTGATCATCTTTTTAGGGATGATGCGATAAGCTGCAGCATTCATAAAGGCCCGGAATTCCACATCGTACCCATTGCAGGAAAGGAGCAGTCGCTGATAACCACCATTATCATCGTTTTTCCAGTTGGTGACAGATGCTTTACGCACTTTGGGATTCACACCAAAAGTTTGCTTATCAGTCTGTAAGGAGATAACTGATGGCTGCAGCACCTGAGTTTTTCCCTTGACTACAGCCCATGTTATAGACTTATCCACATGGACGTTGACAACCAAATCTCCCAATAATGATTGAATCGTATATACTTTAGCCGTTATTGGCAAGCCGCATACGAGGGCTAACATGAAGGATGTAATAAATTTAGTACGCATCATAATAAATGGTTTTAGTGACACATGTACGGAAGTTGAGTTGTTTGATCTTATCTTTTTATCGAAGACCCTGCAAAGTTACGATAATATCATGAAACTGCAAACAAAAGGGGGAAAAAAGACTAACTGATCACACCTTTTCGGAGATATTATGCCACAAGATGCCAAGCGGCTAAGTGACGATAAAAAAACATACCAATTTATTTTTTCACCGTCACTAAATAGAAAAACGGATTTCAGCTCTCGTGAGCCAAAACCCGTTTCCATTTCTATAATCTCTCTAATAAATTGTTCTTTAGAAAAAGGTGGAGTGCTTAGTCAAGCTTGTTCTCCACATTCACTGCCTGGGCAATCATTACTGCCACAACGGCAAAAGTCATCATGAATACCATAATCTTTTTACCTTTAAACTGAATTAATACTTATTGAATATATATAGCGTTATGCTTTAATATCCTTTTGACGATGCAAAGGTACGGCATTTCCTGTGTGTGCGCAAACATTTTGAACAATAAAGTGTAATTTCTACTCTTTTTTTGACTCAGGTCAAGTTTTTACCCTTGTATACCACACGCCACCTCTATTCAAAAAGAACTCAAGTGGTTGAAGTACGGGCAGAAGGCCCAAAAACTCTTAGCCCAGAGGGCGTGCTGCATGAGTCCATTTGCCTTGGGTTATCCGTCTATAGACTCGCAGCGGTGAAATCCAGTCCTTGCACCGCTGCATCTCCCTCAAATATGACTTCAACAAAAGCACAAGACGAATGAAGTTGCCGGATTCTAACTAAATCCGGCAGCTTCGAAATGTGTGTATATTTGAGGTAAATGGGATTGAGGTGTATATGTAGAGTAGCATTTTTGGCTAAAATTGTCAAATTTCTAAAGAAACTGTCTTCCTTTTAAAAGAAAAGCATTACCTTTGCTCCGAAAAAGTGGAACATGTACCACTTTTTCGGAATGCATGATAGTTAACAGAAGTACTTATATCGACCAATTGATTCGCTCTAAAGGCAACGGATTGATTAAAATTATAACAGGATTAAGACGTTCGGGAAAGTCTTTCTTGCTAAAGAAGCTTTTCCGACAGCACCTGTTGGATGATGGTGTTAAGGAAGACCATATCATAATTATTGATATGGAGAGTCGAAAGAACAAGCCATTCAAAGACCCTGACTATTTACTTGATTGGGTAGAAAAGGAAATGAAAGACGATGAAACATACTACATCATTATTGACGAGGTACAGGAAGTGAATGATTTTGTTGAGGTTCTTTCCACTCTCTCGGTAACTGAAGGCACTGATGTTTATGTTACAGGCTCTAATTCACGCTTCCTTTCATCTGATGTGGTGACAGAGTTCCGTGGGCGTGGTGATGAAATCCATGTTTGGCCTTTGTCATTCAAGGAATTTATGTCTGTTTTTCCTGGTTCAAAGGAAGATGCGTGGTCTGAATACATTATGTTTGGTGGACTTCCACAACTCTTAACTCAAATTGGCGATGATAAGAAATCCGATTTCTTGCGTAGGCTATATCGTACCGTGTATCTCCGTGACATATATGAGCGTAATGACATTACCTTAAAACCTGAATTTGAAGAGCTTTCAAAGACTGTGGCTTCAAGCATAGGCGCACCTGTCAATGCTCTTAATATTGCCAACACTTTCAAGTCTGTAAGCAACGTTCAGAATATCACGGACAAGACGGTTTCCGTATATCTTGAATATATGCAAGATGCTTTCCTTATTGAGAAGTCTGAGCGATATGACATTAAAGGACGCAAGTACATCGGCTCGCTATCAAAATACTATTATCAAGATATCGGTTTGCGCAACTCTATCATTTCTTTCCGACAAACAGAGCCAACCCACATCATGGAGAATGTCATCTATAATGAAATGCGTATGCGTGGTTGGCTCGTTGATGTTGGCAACGTTGCTCAAAGGGTTAGAAACGATAAGGGACAAAATATCCGTGTCACACTTGAAGTTGATTTCGTCTGCAATAAAGGTAGTCAACGCATTTATATACAATCGGCTTGGAGAATGCCTGATGCCGACAAAATGGAGCAGGAGAAACGTTCCTTGCGCTTAGTGAGTGATTCTTTCCGTAAACTCCTTATCGTTGGTGAGCATACAAAATCGTGGAGCGATGATGATGGAATTCAGATTATCAGCATCTATGATTTCTTGCTTGATTTGTCTTCGACAGATTAATATTGACTTTCACAATACAAACTTTAGGCTTATGGGAGATTATGAAAAATTTGTAGAGTACTAAACGTTTGTATGGCAAGCTGTTCGCTGACAAAGGCTATATTTCACAGAAGCTGTTTGACTTCCTCTTTGAGGATGGAATACAGCTGGTGACAGGGTTGCGCGTAAACATGAAAAACAAGCTGATGCCGTTCTATGACAGAATGATGCTGCGCAAGAGATACATTATCGAAACCATTCTTTATATACAGCCCGTGTCAGATGGCATGGGAAGAGAATTCACGTATCTGTCTTCACATGCAACTAATCGCTATTTTATCCCGAATTGGGGTGTATTTTAAAGTTTCTGCCCCTTCAGGGCGTGTGGGGAAAAACTTGCGAAACTTGAATTACAAAGAAACCCTCAATCGTTTATTTATGCTAAAAAAATCCGAGATAATACACTTTTGACGATAAAATGATTACCTTTGCATGAGTTATGGACATAAAAAAGATAGTAAACAATACATGTAAGGTGGCTTTCTCGCTCATTTTGGGCGGTGCCATTCTTTACTGGATGTATCGTGGGTTCGATTTCAAACAGGTGGAGCACGTGCTGTTTCACAAGATGAACTGGACCTGGATGCTACTGTCGTTCCCCTTCGGCATCCTGGCCCAGCTCTTTCGTGGCTGGCGATGGAAGCAGACTCTCGAACCCGTTGACGAGCATCCTCGTACCAACGTATGCGTCAACTCCATCTATCTTTCCTATGCGCTGAGCCTTGTCATTCCCCGCATAGGTGAGTTCGCACGGTGTGGAGTACTGAAGCGATGGGACAATGTGTCATTCCCTAAGTCGTTGGGCACCGTAGTCACCGAACGTGCCATCGACTCGCTCTTGGTAATGATCATTGCCATACTGGTGTTTCTGATGCAGATTCCAGTATTTCTCAATTTCTTCAATACTACAGGAACGAGTCTCGACGGCATTCTGTCTAAGTTCAGCGCTACAGGCTATCTGGTATGCGGGATTTGTGGCATTGCCGTACTCATCCTGTTGCATGTGCTGCTCAAGAAGCTATCTATATATAATAAGGTGAAAGCCACTCTTGGCGGACTGTGGCAAGGTGTCATCTCGCTGAAAGGTGTCAGCAACGTGCCGCTGTTTGTCGCCTTCACCCTGGGCATCTGGGTTTGCTATTTCCTGCACTATTTCCTCACATTCCAGTGCTTCGAGGCAACCTCGCACTTAGGGCTGACGTGCGGCCTCGTCACCTTTATCGTGGGAAGCATAGCCGTGATAGTGCCCACACCGAATGGTGCCGGTCCATGGCATTTCGCCGTGAAGACAATGCTCATACTCTACGGCATACAGTCGGACGACGCGCTCTTCTTTGTGCTCATCGTTCACTCCGTACAGACGCTCTTGGTCATCCTTCTGGGCATATACGCCTGGTTGGCCCTGGCATTCACTAAGAAAACAAACAACATTCATTAAAATAATCATATTATGGCTGACATTAAGAATCTTAAGCCAGAAGAAATCTGGCACAACTTCGACGCACTCACACAGGTGCCACGTCCATCAGGACATCTTGAAAAAGTACAGGCTTTCTTGCTCGACTTCGCCAAGAAGGCTGGCGTAGAGGCTTTCCAGGATCCAGCAGGCAACATCGTTATGCGTAAACCCGCTACTCCTGGTTTCGAAAACAGAAAGGGAGTTATCCTGCAGGCCCACATGGACATGGTGCCACAAAAGGCCAAGGACAGCAAGCACAACTTTGAGACCGACCCTATAGAGACTATCATCGACGGTGACTGGGTACGTGCCAACCGCACCACTTTGGGCAGCGATGACGGTTTGGGCGTAGCTACCATCATGGCTGTGATGGAGGCCAAAGACCTGCAGCACGGTCCGGTAGAAGGACTTATCACCCGCGATGAGGAAACCGGTATGTATGGTGCCAACGAATTGCCCGCTGGTGAGCTCAATGGCGACATCCTGCTGAACCTCGACACCGAGTCATGGGGCGAGTTCGTGATAGGAAGCGCCGGCGGTATTGACATCACTGCCACACTCGACTATAAAGAGGTGGAAACCGATAAGGAAGATGCAGCCGTAAAGGTAACGCTGAAAGGTCTGAAGGGCGGACACTCCGGTATCGAAATCAACGAAGGCCGCGCCAACGCCAACAAGTGCATGGTTCGCTTTGTACGCGAGGCTGTCGCCGAACTCGATGCTCGCCTGGCTTCATGGCAGGGCGGCAACATGCGCAACGCCATCCCATTCGAGGCTGAGGTGGTGCTTACCCTGCCTAAGGAGAATGTAGAGGCTCTGAACGACATGATTGCCGACTGGAAGGAAGAACTGAAGGACGAGTTCAAGGGCATCGAGGATGTAGAGAAGATAGAATTCTTTGCTGAGAACGTAGAAACTCCTAAGATGGAGGTTCCTCAGGAGATACAAGACAACCTCATTGATGCTATCTATGCTTGTCACGACGGAGTACTGCGCATGGCTCCATCCATGCCTGATATCGTAGAGACATCTTCCAACCTGGCCATCATCGCCATAGGTGAAGGCAAGGCTTCTGTCAAGATTCTGGCTCGTTCCTCACACGACGGCTACAAGGAGTACATCGCCACCATGATGGAGAGCTGCTTCTCTATGGCTGGCATGAAGGTAGAGTTCAGCGGAAGCTATGGCGGCTGGAATCCAAACCCAGAAAGCGACATCCTGGAGCATGTACTCAAGGTTTACAAAGAGCAGAATGGTGTAGACGGCAAGGTTCAGGCTGTTCATGCCGGACTGGAGTGCTCTATCATCCTGGGCAAGTATCCTCATCTCGACGTGGTATCATTCGGTCCTACCCTGCTCAGCCCTCACACCCAGAACGAGCGTTGCCAGATTAGCTGTGTGGCTCCTTTCTGGAACCTCATGAAGCAGCTGCTTACCGAAATTCCTGAGAAGTAAGGACGGAAGAGGGAGACCTATTCTCCCTTTTCTACCTGACTTTTGTTACATTTATGATAAAAAGATAGCCGAGGAAGAAATTTCTCGGCTATTTCGTTTACAATTTCAATATTTTTAGTTACCTTTGCACGCGAATTTGCCAATAGAGTGTTTTTCTTTTTGGCACATGTCAAATCAAAATAAAACAAAAATGGACGATTATCACGCGGAAAATAACCAATTTCAAGCGTGGAGATTCATAGGATAAAGCCTCACCCGAAGGCAGTCTCATGCCAATCTCCATAGCTCAGAGTTTATTATTTTTTTTGGAGATTAGCACAATGAGAACATTCTGGAACATCGAAAAGAACCTTACTGCCATCAATGAGTGGCAGCCCAACTGCTGGATACAAGTAACTTGTCCCACCGACGAAGATCAGAAACTACTGGAAGAGAAATTCAACATTCCCGACTACTTCCTTTCCGACATCAGCGATACCGATGAGCGTGCCCGCTACGAATATGACGACGGCTGGATGCTCATCATTCTGCGTATTCCCTATGTCAAGGAGATAAGAAGCCGAACTCCTTACACTACAGTCCCTTTGGGCATCATACACAAGCGTGATGTCACCATCACCGTGTGCTATTACGAGACTAATATGATGATCGACTTCGTGAGCTATCAGCAGAAGCGAGGAGAAGGATTCACCGACTACGTCGACATGATTTTCCGACTGTTCCTCTCGTCTGCCGTATGGTATCTGAAACGACTCAAACAGATCAACTCACTCATAGAGAAGGCTAAGCGCAACCTTGACCACGGTGTCAACAACGAGAGCCTGATAGGACTGAGCCGCCTGCAAGACTCGCTCACCTACTTCATCACCTCCATCCGTGGCAACGAGAACCTGCTGTCGAAACTGAAGTTCAAACTGCAGGTAGACGAGTTGGACGCCGACCTCATTGAGGACGTCAACATCGAGATGACACAGGCTCGTGAAACCACCAATATCTATTCCGACATCTTGGAATCGACAATGGACACTTATTCGAGCATCATCAACAACAACATGAACACCACCATGCGTACGCTGACCTCCATCAGTATCGTGATGATGTTGCCTACTCTGATCTCTTCTCTGTTCGGTATGAACCTCATCAACGGAATGGAGAACAGTCCCTATGGATTTATGTTCGCACTGGTCATCTCATTCATCGTATCTGGACTCACTTGGGGCTTCCTACGCTACAAACGACTGCTCTAAAACACAAAATATATTAAAAATATACCGTTTTATTAGGATTTGTCGTTTATTTTGACTAAGTTTGCAACTTATAATACAAACATTTTTGTGTGGCGGGCTGACTCTACGACAGAGCTACCCCCAAGGAACTCGAATCATAAACTAAATCAAGTGACATGATGGACTCTCAAGAAAATACCCTCAATCAGGGTACCATTGAAGAACCACAGGTGGAAGCCACAGTGGCTGAGACACCTGCAGTAGAGAACACTTCAGAAGCCGAGACTAAAACCTATGCTACCAAACAGGAAGTACTCGACCGTGTAAAGGAAATAGCGCACAGCGACGAAGCTCCTCAGAAAAACGAGCTCGACCTGCTGAAGACTACTTTCTACAAACTACATCTCGCTGAAAGAGATGCACAGATGAAAGAGTATCTGGCTGGTGGCGGTGACCCCGAGAAGTATGTTCTCCTGCCCGACGAGGCGGAGGAGGCTTTCAAGGCGGAGATGCAGATCATCAAAGAGAAAAGAGCCAAGATTTTCCTCGCACAAGAGGAGGAGAAACAGGCCAATCTGCAGAAAAAGCTCGACATCATCGAAAAGATAAAAGCCATGGCTACGTCGCCCGACGAGGCCAACAAATCATATCAGGAATTCAAAGCCCTGCAGCAGGAATGGAAAGAGATTAAGGCCGTTCCTGCCGACAAGGCCAACGAGCTCTGGCGCAGCTATCAGCTCTACGTAGAGCAGTTCTACGACCTGTTGAAGCTCAACAACGAGGCTCGTGAATACGACTTCAAGAAGAATCTTGAGGCAAAGACCAAGCTCTGCGAGGCTGCTGAGAAACTCGACGAGGAAGAAGATGTCATCTCTGCTTTCCACCAGTTGCAGGAACTCCACGCACAATATCGCGAAATAGGACCTGTAGCCAAGGAGTTGCGTGAGCAGATTTGGAGCCGGTTCAAGGCTGCCAGCACGGTTATCAACAAAAAGCATCAGCAGCACTTCGAGCAGTTGCGTGCCAAGGAAGAAGAAAACCTCAAGAAGAAGACTGCACTCTGCGAGAAGATAGAAGCCATCAACCAACAGCAGTACAAGCTCGCTTCCGAATGGGAGAAAGTCACTAAGGAGGTTATCGGGCTGCAGAGCGAATGGAAGAAGATAGGCTTCGCTCCTCAGAAGATGAATGTGAAGATCTTTGAACGCTTCCGCACTGCCAACGATGAGTTCTTCGCCAAGAAAGCTGAATACTTCAAGGTGCTGAAAGAAGAATATGCTGCCAATACCGAAAAGAAAAAAGCTCTTATCGAAAAGGCTAAAGAACTCGCTACAAGCACTGAATGGCGCAAGACGGGCGACAAGCTCATCAACCTGCAGAAGGAATGGAAGCAGATTGGTGTTGTGCCTCGCAAGTTGGGCGATCAACTGTGGCAGGAGTTTATCAATGCATGCAACCAGTTCTTCGAGGCTCGTAACAAGGCTAATGCCGGTACACGTAGCACAGAGCACACCAACTTAGAGAAGAAAAAAGAGGTAGTGGCAAAGCTCAATGCCCTGCTCGAGAATGCTGGCGACAACGTACAGCAGCAGGTACAGTCACTCATCGACGAGTACAAGGCGATAGGTCACGTGCCCTTCAAAGAGAAGGATGCTATCTACAAGCAGTACCACGATGTGCTCGACAAAATATACAAGAACCTGCATATCAGCAACGCCAAGCGCCACCTCGACAACTTCAAGAACAACTTGAAGAACGTGGCAGAAAAGGGATCGGATGCTCTCGACAATGAGCGCGGACGTCTCTTGCGCCGCTTCGACCAGTTGCGCTCCGAGATTACTACCTACGAGAACAACCTTGGTTTCCTCAATGCTGCCAGCAAGAAGGGAAACAGCCTCGTAGAGGAGATGAACCGAAAGGTGCAGAAGCTCAAAGACGATCTCGAACTCGTAAAACAGAAAATAAAGGCTATCGATGCCGAAAACAAATAAAAAAGAACAGCCGGAGTGCAACCCAAGCACTTCGGCTTTTTTATTGACGAGAAAGCAAAAAACAGGAAAAACATAGAAAAGCACATGTAACTTGAAATTTTAACTATTGAGCAAGTTTTTCCCCACACGCCCTGACAATTTTTCCCCACACGCCCTGACAGTTTTTCCCCACACGCCCTGAAAGGGCAGAAGCTCTTAGCCCAGGGCAGCGCCC
>OIXG01000588.1_pt1 | contig 42902 bp, 31 predicted proteins | sample 1587731 | NCBI WGS metagenome assembly OIXG01 (sample SAMEA3888908, study PRJEB22519) | human gut metagenome | biome: human gut; feature: human-associated habitat; material: faeces | place: Denmark | collected 2010 | reverse complement strand
CTACCGATCAGCGTATGGCGATGCTCCGTCAGCAGGTCACCGATTTCCTGGACAAGGGCCGCATGGAGACCACCATCACCCGCGCCAAGGAGATCAAGCCCATGGCCGAGAAGATGATCACCCTCGGCAAGAAGGGCGATCTGGCTGCCTACCGTCAGGCGCTGAGCTTCATCACCCGCGAAGACGTGGCCAACAAGCTGTTCAAGGAGCTGGCTCCCAGCTATGCGGAACGCAACGGCGGCTACACCCGCATCATCCGCACCGGTGTTCGCCGCGGCGACGCTGCGGAGACTGCCGTCATCGAGCTGGTGAAATAAGCGAAGTCTCAACTGCATAAAAACGCCCTTTCCCACGGCCTTGCGCCGTGGGAAAGGGCGTTTTTTCTGCCCCGACAACCTGAGGTTGCGCCGCCGCCCGCAAAAATTCTCCGCCGCAACCTGAAGTTGATGGACAAAACGGCCCCGCATACAGTATAATAGCCGCAACAGAAAACACAGAAAAGGGAGGGATCGCCATGGCGGTCATCCGCTGCAAGGCCTGCGGCCGCGTATACGATTACAACAAGCAGGGCATGTGCCCCAAGTGCGGCGCCTATAACCGTCCGCCCCGCCGGGAGCGGGTGGACCCCGACGGCAGTGTCCACTTTGTAGAGTCCTGTGACGCCGCCGTGCCGTCCCATCGCGGCAAAAAGGTCTGCTACGAGGAAAAGACCTGCTACGAGGGGCAGACCCGCCGCGGCGTCCGCGAGGCCGCCGGGGAGCCGGACAGCATCCGCGCCAGGGACTGGGAAAACCTGAAGGACAACGCCCAGGGCTTGAAAAATAAATTCCAGAATCTGGAAAAGAAGCGGCGTGACGGCCTGATCGGTCTTGCCGTTGCCCTGTTGGTTCTGCTGCCCCCCATCCTCAACTCCTGCCACACCAGCAGAAGATACGAGCCTGCGCCGGAGCCGGCCTATCCCACGGAGGAGGCGGCCGTGCAGTACGCGGGCGATACCACCGTCTACCAGATGGACTGGTACTTTGAGCTGATGGATGAGGTGGCCCGGGTCACGGAGGTGCAGACGGACGCGCAGCGGGTCATCGTCACCGTGGAGGGTCTGACGTCCGACACCGCCCCGCTGCCCTTCCTCACCGCCTACGACGCCGGCGGCAATCTGCTGGATCTGACCGCACCCATTCAGTTCACCCTTCTGGACTACGGGACGGAGTACATCTTCGACCGCTCCATGTACAACGCGGAGGATGCGGCGGAGTGGCTGCTGGAGTTCGACGTGCAGGAGAAGCAGGACGGCACGCTGGTATACACCGGCGATGTTGTGGCCGTGGATCTGACGGACGCACTGTCCTGAGAAAGGAGAACGCTATGGAAAAGCTGCTCTGCCCCTATTGCGGCGGCGAGATGCGCCGCGGCTGGCTCCGCAGCCGCCGCAGCGACATCTGGTGGGAGCCGGATCCCGCCGCGTCATCCGACGAGGAGATGCGCTGCATTGCAGCCGCCGCCGGTTTTCCCGGCGCGGAGGCGGAGGCGTGGGACTGTCCCGCCTGCAAAAAGCTGGTGCTGGACCGCAGCCGCCGCAACCTGCCGCTGGGATGACATACAAACGGCGCGCAGCGCCCCATGAGAAAAGCCACCGCTTCGCGGTGGCTTTTCTCATGGGGCTTGCATCCAACGGGCAAACGTGTTAAGATGACGCAAAAATCCCGCCGAAAAGAGGTGCGCCATGCAAACACCCGATCTTCATCTGGAGCTGCGCCCCACCGCGCGCATGGCGCCGTGGACGCTGCAGGCACTGCACCTGCTGGAGCTGGGCACGGCGGATCTGTCGGACTTTGTGGAAGCTGCCCTGCTGGAAAATCCGCTGCTGGAGCGGGAGGAGCACCCCTTTGAAAGCACCTACGCCGCCACCGGCGTCCATTACGAGGACGGCCCGCTGCCGGAGCCGGCGGGGGAGGAGGGCGACCGGCTGGACACGCTGCCCGCCATTCTGCTGGAGCAGCTGGAGGCCCGCGCCCTGCCGAAGCCGCTGGCGGCGCTCTGCGCCTATATGGTGGAGCTGCTGGACGACGACGGCTACCTGCAGGAGGAGGATCTGCGCCACCTGACGGAGGTGGGCGTGCCTGACGGACTGCTCCGCCAGGCGCTGGAGACGCTCCATGACCTGGAGCCTGCCGGTGTGGGCACCACCTCCCTGGGGCAGTGCCTGCTGCTGCAGCTGCGCCGCCGGGGACAGGACACCCCGCTGCTGGAGCAGCTCCTCGCCGGGCATCTGGAGGATCTGGGCCGTCAGGCCTACGGGCGCATCGCCCGGCAGCTGGGCATTTCGGAGGAGGTGCTGCTGGCGCAGTGCGCCATCCTGCGGGAGCTGGAGCCGCGCCCCGGCGCCGCCTATACCGACCGCGGCGGAAGGGCGGCGCCCTGCATCCTGCCGGATTTTCTGGTGGAGGAGGAGAACGGCGTCCTGACCATCCGTGTCCATCCGGGGCACAGTCCCCAGCTGCACCTGAGCGGTCCATATGAGCAGATGCTGCGGGACACGCAGGACGAGGAGGTGCGCGCTTACCTGACGGAGCGGCACAGGCGCGCCCAGTGGCTCATCGACTGCATCAGCCGGCGCATGGACACGCTGGAGCGCTGCGGGCAGGAGCTTCTCCGGGTGCAGTACGGCTTTTTTGACGGCAGCGAGAGCGAGCCGCTGCCCGCCACCATGGCGGCGCTGGCCGCCGCTGTGGGCGTGGCGCCCTCCACCGTCACCCGCGCCCTGAAGGGGAAATACCTCCAGTGCCGCCGCGGCGTCTTTCCGGTATCCTGCTTCTTTGCGCGCCCGGTGGGCGGCGGCGACCTGGGCCGCCGCCAGATCCAGAGCGCCATCCGCCGTCTGGTGGAGGGGGAGGACAAGGCCCGCCCCTACCGGGATCAGCAGCTGACAGACCTGCTGCTGGCGCAGGGCATCTCCGTGACCCGCCGCACAGTCACCAAGTACCGGCAGCAAATGGGCCTGCCGACAGCCTCGGACCGCCGCATCGCAGCGGCTGTACCGCGAAAAAATAGATAAGCAGGGGGCTGCCTTATCCGGCGGCAGACCCCCTGCTTTGCTGTTTGTGCGGCGAAACAGGGAAGTTCTGTAAAAATATTTGACCATTTTCCGCTGAAAATCCCGAATTTGTAAAAATGTTTTACCGACAGCGGGAGGGGCGGTAAAAATTTTTGACGCGTACCGTCCATGCCTGACAAAAAAATCACGAAAATACGGGAAAAACCGCCCCCTCAGATTTTTGGAATCAAAATTGCTTAAGAGTAGGGCAGAATCTTTTTTAGAGGAGGAGACACATATGGATTTTTGGACAGTCATCTTAGCGATCCTGCCCCCACTGCTGGCGATCGTACTCGCCATCGTCACCAAACAGGTGATCTTATCCCTGTTTGCGGCCATCTTTGTGGGTGCGACCATGCTGAACGGCGGTAATGTGTGGACCGGCCTGTTCGACACGTTCTTCACCTACATCCTGCCCGGCTTCGAGGATGTGGACCACCAGCGCATGATCTGCTTCTGCGCGTTCTGCGGCGGTTTGTCCTACATGCTGGAGAAGGGCGGCGGTGCCAAGGCCTTCTCGGAGGCTCTGACGAAGAACGTCATCAAGACCCGCCGCGGCGGCCAGCTGGCCACATGGGTGGGCGGCATCGCCATCTGGTTCAGCGATTCCACCAACCCTGTGCTGATCGGCCCCATCTTCCGCACCATCACCGACAAGCTCCGCATCTCCCGTGAGAAGCTGGCCTACATCGTGGACTCCACCACGGCGGCCGTTCCCACCCTGTGCCACCTGTCCGCCTGGGGCGCCTACATTCTGGGCCTCATCGCCACCTACTACGCGGAGGTAGGCTACAACGGCAACCCCACCCACGACTTCCTGTCCGGCGTTCCCTATCAGTATTACACCATCGGCTCCATCGTCATGGTCTTCATCATCGCCGTCACCGGCTGGGACTACGGCCCCATGAAGAAGGCGGAGGACCGCGCCCTGCTGACCGGCAAGCTCTTTGAGGAGGGCTCCGAGATCAAGGAGCGCGAGGAGACCAAGCTGCCCGAGGGTGCGCACCCCACCATCTGGAACATGGTCGTTCCCCTGGTGATCCTGCTGGTCCTCATTTTCGTGGGCCTGTTCTACACCGGCGACGTCAAGACCAACGGCATCCTGGGCGCTCTGGCCAACGGCAGCAGCCTGCGGGCACTGGTCATTGCCTTCTTCCTGACCGCCTGCATCTCCGGCGCCATGTCCATCAAGTCCAAGGTCATGACCTTTAAGCAGGCCGTCACCACCTTCGTCAACGGCTGCTGCTCCATGATGGAAGTGCTGATCATCATGATGCTGGCGTGGGGCATCGGCAGCCTGTGCAAGGCCTGCGGCACCAGCGCGTTCATCGTCACCGTGTCCGAGAGCCTGCTGACGCCCACCTCTATGTGCGTCATCATCTTCGTCGCGGCCTGCCTGACTTCCTTCTGCACCGGCAGCTCCTGGAGCGTCTTTGCCGTGTTCACCCCCATCGCCATCTCCATGGCGCTGGCCATCGGCGCCCCTGTGGGCATGGCCATCGGCGTGGTGCTGTCCGGCGGTATCTTCGGCGACCACTGCTCCCCCATCTCCGACACCACCGTGCTGTCCTCGTTCGGCTCCAGCTGCAACCACATCGACCATGTAAAGACCCAGCTGCCCTACGCACTCACCGTCGCCGGCGCCTCGCTGGTGGGCTATCTCATCACCGGCCTGCTTGGCGGTAAGGGCGGCATCGGCCTGGCTGTGACACTGGTGCTGATCATCGCAACGGCGTTCGTACTCAACAAGAAATACGGCAGAGGTGCTGCCGCAGCGGCAAAATAACTTGGAGGATATATTACAATGATGAAGATCGTAGATGCAAAACTGCAGATCGTGGAGGTTCCCCTGCCGGAGCCTTTCCACTCCACCTGGAACCCTGCCAACCCGGAAACGAAGCTGTTCGTGACCATCGTAGAGGTCATCACGGATGACGGCGTCCACGGCTACGGCGCGGCCTGCGACTCCACGCAGCTGATCGCCGGTATCTGGGACACCCACATCAAGCCCCTGCTCATCGGCAAGGACGTCTCCGAGGTGGAGACCATCAACACCGGTCTGGTCAACGCGTCCCTCTACGCCTACCGCCCCTGGTGCGTGGAGGTGGCCGTGTACGATGCCCTGGGCAAGTACGCCAACCTGCCGCTGTACAAGATGTTCGGCGGCTCCAAGAGCCGCGTACTGGCCTACGCCAGCACCGGCGAGCTGAAATCCGTGGAGCAGCGCATCGAGGATGCCGACCGCTTCATGGAGGAAGGCTTCAAGATGATGAAGATCCGCGCCCACCATGACGATCCCTTCGAGGATGTCCGCATCATCGGCGAGATCAAGAAGCACGTCGGCGACAAGATGAAGATCGCCGTGGATGCCAACCAGGGCTGGTTCTTCACCGGCAAGCGCACCGTGGCCAAGTGGGATCTGAAGAAGGCCGTCAACGTCTGCAAGGCCTTTGAGGAGATCGGCATCGAATGGCTGGAGGAGCCGCTGTACGGCTACGATTTCGAGGGCCTGGCCGAGCTGCGCCGCAGCACCACCCTGAACATCGCCGGCGGCGAGCTGAATGCCCAGCTCCACGAGTACCGCGACCTCATCAAGCACCAGTGCTTCGACATCTATCAGATGGACGTGGTGCTGTCCGGCGGCTTCGTGCAGAACCGCAAGGTGGCGGCGCTGGCCGAGGCGGAGAACAAGATCTACACGCCGCACACATGGACCCACGGTCTGGGTCTGGCCGCGGCGCTGCACATGGCCGGCGCAGTGAACAACTGCCCGTTCATCGAGTACTGCTACGATCCCCCCCACTGGGACTACAAGATCCGCGACCTGATGCTCACCGAGCCGCTGGTGGTGGACAAGGACGGCTACATCAACGTTCCGCAGAAGCCGGGCCTGGGCGTGGAGATCAACCACGAGCTGATGGACAGATACACCATCCTCCGCAAGTAAAACACATGACGCAGAGCAGCGCGGGCGGAGCCTGCGCTGCTCTGCCCTGAAAAAGAGGTGCCTATGCAGGAAGATCGCCGTATCCGCCGTGAGATCATGGCCATTATGCTGCCCATCATGCTGGAGAACCTGCTCCAGGTGATGGTGAATTTCGCAGCGGCGGCTATGGTGGGGCGTCTGGCCATTGCCGATATCTCGGCGCAGGGCATGGCAAACAAGATCTGCGACACGGTCTATTATCTGTTCCGCGGTCTGGGGGTGGGACTCTCCGTCCATATCGCCCGGCACCATGCCGCCGGCCACCCGCTGAAATGCCGGTCCCTGCTGCTGCACGGACTTGCGTCCGTGGTCTGTCTGGGCATCCTGCTGACGGGCCTGATCGGCACGTTCCCCGCGTTTTTCATCCGCATCTTCTCCAAGGAGACGGACGAGGCCTTCGCGCTGGCCTGCGGCTACCTGCCGCAGCTGGCATGGATGCTGCCCCTCTGGGGCATCACCACACTGGGCGCCGCGTATTTTCAGGGCCTGTCCGACACCCGCACGCCCCTGAAGATCGCGGTGTTCACCAATCTGGTGAACCTGCTGGCCGGCTATCTGCTGATCTTCGGAAAGGCCGGCTTTCCCGCCATGGGACTGGCGGGCACCGCTGTCAGCATCCTGCTCTCCCGCGGCGTCGGCAGCGTGATCTACATCGTCCTGTTTATCCGCCAGTTCCGCCGCAGCGGCGTTCTTCGCGCCAGACTCACCGGCTGGCGCAGCGACCTGCGGGATGTCTACTCCACGGGTCTGCCGGCGGCGGGAGAGACCATCAACTGGCAGATATCCTCCATCCTGCTGTCCATTCTGGTGCTGACCTTCGGTGACACAGCCTTCTCCGCCTACCAGCTGGGGCTCCAGGCGGAGTTCATCACCGACGTGCCGGCGGTAGGCTTCAGCATCGCCTCGGCCACGCTGCTGTCCGCTGCCCGCTCCCACACGGACAGCACGGCCTTTTCCCGCTATTACCGCCAGATCATCCGGGTCTGCGCCGCTATCAGTCTTGTGTCCTCCCTGACCCTGTTTTTCGGGGCGCGCCTGTTCATGTCGCTGCTCACCGACAAGCCGGTGCTCATTGACATCGGCGTGAAATATGTGGCCATCATGGGCCTGATACAGATCCCGCAGGGCCTGACCAAGGTGACCTCCGGCGCGCTGCGGGCCGTGGACCGGAAGCTGACGCCCATGTTCATCCAGCTTGCCGGCGTCTGGCTCATCCGCCTGCCCTGTGCGTACCTCTGCGTGCGGGTGCTGATGCTGCCGCTCTGGACGATTTGGGTTTGTATTGCGGCGGATCAAGTGGTAAAATATCTGATAAGCACCGTCTGTGTGCGGAAGATCCTTCGTACCACTTGAGCAAGGCAGAGAGGAGCGTTGTATGGACAGCAGATATATCGAACGGAACCTGAAGCTGGTGGATTACATCGACGGCATGATGATCGTGGACAAGGACTGCATCATCCGCCAGTACTACAGCGCCCATCCCGACATCGGCAACCTGACGCAGGAGGATGTCATCGGGCGCAGCCTGTTTGACGTGTATCCCACCCTGCGCCGGGAGGACAGCCATATCTATCACTGCATCCGGACCGGCGAGCCGTCCATCAACTATGAGCAGAGCTACCGCTCCTTCAAAGGGGACGTGGTGAACTCCAGCTGCACCACCCTGCCCATCCGGGAAAAGGGCGAGATCGTGGGCGCCATCGACATGGTGATCTACAAGGACATCCGCGCCAAGGAGAAGCGGCTGTCGCTGGACGTCAACGTCATCGACCTGCTGACCCGGAACCAGAACCGCTCCTATGACCTGGCGGACATCGTCACCGCCGACCCCCGGATGCTGGCCATCAAGGAGAAGATCCGCAACACGGCCAACGCCTCGTCCCCGGTGCTGGTCTACGGCCAGACGGGCACCGGCAAGGAGCTGGTGGTCAACGCCATCCACCGCTGCGGCCCCCGCAAGGGCAAGCCGTTCATCGCCCAGAACTGCGCCGCCATCCCCAGCACCCTGCTGGAGAGTATCCTCTTCGGCACCACCAGCGGCAGCTTTACGGGCGCACGGGACACGCAGGGTCTGTTCGAGCTGGCCAACGGCGGCACCCTGTTTCTGGACGAGATCAACTCCATGGAGCTGGAGGCGCAGGCCAAGCTGCTCCGCGTCCTGGAGGAGGGGACCGTCCGCCGCATCGGCGACAAGGTTTCCCGCAAGATCGACGTGCGAGTGGTGGCCGCCGTCAACGAGGACCCGGAGGAGTGTGTCCGCAGCGGGAAGATCCGCGCCGACGTGTTTTACCGTCTGTGCGTGATCCGCTACGACATCCCGCCCCTGCGCCAGCGCATGGGGGATGTCCCGCTTCTGATGGACTACTTCCGCAAATACTACAACCGCAAGCTGGGCGTCAACATCATCGGCTACAGCGATGAGGTGGTGGACATCTTTATGAAGTACCGCTGGCCCGGCAACGTGCGGGAGCTGAAAAACGTCATTGAATCGGCGTATCAGGTGAATCTGGGGCCGATCCTCACGGCAGATAACCTGCCGGAGCGGATCGTGGCCGGCAGCGGCGTCCTTGTGGGCGGCGAGCTGCACCAGACCGGTCTGTCCCTCACCGAGATGGTGAACAATTTTGAAAAGAGCATTATCGCCGGCGCCTATGCCCGCAGCCACGGCAGTCTGACGGCCGCCGCCGCGGAGCTGAAGATCTCCAAGCAGACGCTGCTGTACAAGCTGCGGAAGTACGGACTGGTGCCGGACGTGAAATAAATACCCCCGACATCCCGCTTACCCCCCTCACAACAGCAGGACAGGCACTGCGCCGTTGCGGCGCGGTGCCTGTCCTGCTGTCATGTGCATTGCTGTCTGCACATATACTGCTACCGGTGATGGAATGAAACGACTGCTTTGCGCCGCGCTGGCGGCGCTGCTCCTGCTGCCGGGCTGCGGCGCCGCCCCGGCCTATGACCCTGCCGCGCCCCATGCCCCGGTGTCCGCTGCCGCCGCGCCGGAGGAGGACCCCGCCGTCCCCAAATATGTGGCCCTCACCTTTGACGACGGCCCCTCGCCCCGCTGCACGCCCCGCCTGCTGGACGGCCTGGCGGAGTACGGCGCCCGGGCCACCTTCTTTGTGGTGGGCTGCCAGACCGTGAAGGACCCGGACATCGTCCAGCGCATCGCCGCCGAGGGTCATCAGGTGGGCAACCACTCCTATGACCACGCCCAGCTGGACAGTCTGACCTGCGCCCAGGCGCTGGCCGACCTACAGAAGAACGACGATCTGCTGCAGGAGCTGCTGGGGGCGGGGGAGTACTGGGTGCGCCCGCCCTACGGCCTGTGCTCCGACCGGGAGGCGGAGAGCCTGACGGTGCCGCTGGTGAACTGGTCGGTGGACACGGAGGACTGGAAAAGCAAGGACGCCGACAGGATCGTGGACATCATCTACCGGCAGGCATCCGACGGCGACATCATCCTGCTCCACGACCGGTACCAGAACACGGTGGACGCGGTGCTCCGCGCCGTGCCCCATCTGCAGGAGCAGGGGTATGTATTCGTCACGGTCTCCGAGCTGCTGGCGCGCAAGGGCGTTACGCCGGAGCCGGGCGTCACCTACCGCCGGGCTTCGTAGCGGAACGATAAAAGGGAGTCCCGAAGCACAGCTTCGGGACTCCCTTTTGTTTCCGTTTTGCTTACAGGCCGGCGGCCAGCATGCAGTTGATGACCAGCGTCAGCACCACAAAGATGGCACCCACCCACTTGGTGGCCTTGGCCAGCTTGGCGTCGAAGCTCTTGGCCTTGGACTTGGCCATGTAGCTGTCAGCGATGCCGCCGATGGTGCCGGACAGGCCCTGGCTCTTGCCGGACTGGAACAGCACGATGGCGATCAGGATCAAAGCAGCCAGCAGCTGCAGAATGGTAACAAAAATCATCATAGCGGGAACCTCCACATATATTCCGTGCCGCAGGGCACACGATTCACAGTACAAACGATTTTACCACAAGGCAACCGGCAATGCAAGGGGGCATTGCGGATTTTTTGCGCTTTTTCCCGGAAAAATGATAGAACAAATGTTGCAATCCGGGAGACGGTGTGGTACAATACAACAGAACCTACCGGATTTGCGGCGGAAGAAAGGGGCGACCACATGGCAAAGCTGACGAAGATGCAGCAAAAGATCTACGATTACATCGCGGAGACCACGCGGCAGCAGGGGTATCCCCCCTCCGTGCGGGAGATCGGCGAGGCCGTGGGCCTGCGCTCTCCGTCCACCGTACACTTTCACCTCAAACACATGGAGGAGCTGGGCGTCCTGACCAAGGGCGCCGGCAAGGGCCGTGCCCTGACGCTGGCGCCGCTGGACGACGCATCCTCCACCGCGCCTGCCGCACCGGCCCCCGCGCCGGAGCCGGAGGTGCCCGCGGGCCGTGTGCCCATCGTGGGCACGGTGGCCGCCGGCTCGCCCATTCTGGCACAGGAGTGCATCGAGGACTATCTGACCTTTGACACCAACGGACGGGAAGGGGAATATTTTGCCCTGCGCGTCCGGGGCGAGTCCATGCTGAACGCCGGCATCCTGCCCGGCGATCTGGTGGTGGTGCACCAGCAGCCGGTGGCCCACAACGGCGAGATCGTGGTGGCCCTGCTGGGGGACGAAGCCACGGTGAAGCGGCTCAGCCGCCGCAACGGCGAGGTGTGGCTCCTGCCGGAGAACGAGGCGTACAGCCCCATCGACGGGCGTGAGGCCTCCATTCTGGGCAAGGTCACCGCTGTCGTCCGCCAGTATTGAGACGGCCGGCGCCGCTTTGCGGATATTTCTGACAGGCGGGCACAGACCCGCCGGCTTATCAGACAAAAACAGCCTCTGCCGACTGCCGGCAGGGGCTGTTTTTTGCTTCATGATGTATTCCTCCATGAAGCAGATCCGGAAGAAAACCGGAAATTAAACCGGAAAATGCGGAAATTGCACCAACGGTCACTTGCTCTTGGCGGGATCGTCCAGATGGACGGTCCACTGCGCCAGCGAGAAGAAGGGATCTGTCTCCGTGGCTGCCAGACCCTCCACCAGGCCGGTGGTGGTCACCACGGAATCGGACTTGAAGCACAGGGGAGCGATGGGCGCCTTGGCCAGCAGATCCTCCCACAGGGAGGTCAGCGCGGCGCTGCGCCGGGCGTCGTCCGCCGTGCGGCAGGCGGCCAGCAGGCCGTCGGTCTTCTCATCGGAGAAGCCGCCGTAGTTCAGGCTGCCCTCCGTGCCGATCAGCTCCAGAATGTCCCAGTCCGCCGTGAGGCGGCACTCGCCGTAGTACAGATCGAAGCTGCCGTCCTGCAAACGCTGGAGATACGTCTCCCAGGGCACGGCCTCCACCGTGACGGACAGGCCGGCGCGGCTGAGAGAGTCGGCGATCTCCTGGGCGGCGGTGGTCTTGAAGGCATTCTCCTGGTTGACCAGCAGCGTCACCGCCGTGTCGGCGTACCGGCCCGCGGTATCCGCACCGGCAGAGGCGGTGTCTGCATCGGCTTCGGTATCATCAGCGCTCTGCGTCAGCTGAGAGAGGGGGGCGGGACTGTAGGCCGTCTCCAGCGCGGCGGGATACCACTCGCTGGCCGGGGAGACGGGAAGCTGGGCGGCGCTGCCGTGGCCCAGCAGGCAGGAATCCACCAGCCCCTGCCGGTCCACGGCGGTGCTGACGGCCTGCCGCAGGGCGGCGTCGTCAAAGGGGGCGCGGCGGGTGTTGAAGCCCAGGAACTGCATGACCGTGGTGGGGGCGTCGGTGTAGTCGCCGCTGCCGGATACGCCGGAGGCGCCGGTGGCGGTGAGATCCAGAGGCAGCAGCTGCAGCTCCCGGGAGGAGAAGGCGTAGAGCATGGTGTCCCGGTCCTTGCAGTGCTGCAGCTCCATGCGCTGCAGGGGCAGGGCTTTCCCCTGCCACCAGGCGGTGTTCCGCTCCAGATATGCGCCGCCGTCGGACTTGACGAATACATAGGGGCCGGTGCCCACCGGGGCGGTGCGGTCCTCCGTACCGGCCTTGACGATGGGGATGTCCAGCCGCCATGCCAGCGTGGCAAGGTCGGTGCTCATGGCGATGAGCACCGTGTCGCCCTGTACCCGGATGGAGGACACCTCCGCCAGCCGGGCGGCATAGCGCTGGGACTGCCGCGCCCGCTCCAGCGAGACAGACACGTCCCGGGCAGTGAGGGGCGAGCCGTCGGAGAAGGTGACGCCGCTGCGCAGCGTCAGGGCATAGGTACGCTCCGCCGCGTCGTAGGTGCAGCTCTGGGCCAGCACGGGCTGGAGGCAGAAGCGCTCGTCCAGCTGGAAGAGCTTTTCATACAGCAGCGCGCCCACCGCCGCCTGCACGGTCTCGCCGGCGGTGATGGGGTCCAGGCTCTCGTTGGCAAAGTAGGGCAGGGTGAAGGTGGTCAGCGGCTCCGGCTCCGGAGCCTCGTTTTCCTTGCTGTAAAACTGGGACAGCTCCCCCAGCGGGTCGCCCGTCTCCTCCCAGTTGGTGCAGCCGGAGGCGGAGACAGCCAGCGCCGCCAGCAGCAGGCAGGCCAGCAGCCGCCTCAGCGCACCGCGCCTTGCGGTGTGTGCGGGCGTCATGGCGTCACCTCCCGCAGGGCGATGAGGGCGGCCTGCTCGCCCCGCCGCAGACCGGTTTTCCGGTGGCTCCAGTACAGGTCGGTGCGGCAGCAGGTGCAGTCCGCGCAGACGTCGATGTGCTGCACACCGGCCTTCCGCAGCCACAGGGCGTTGACGGCCTTCAGGTCGATGTGCCACTTGCGGCCATTCCACGCCATGAAGGGCTCGGATTCGGCGCCCAGCGCCTCCCGGAGGGCGTCCGGCACGTCGCCGTCCGTTTCAAAGCAGCACTGGCCGATGGCGGGGCCGACGGCGGCCCGGATGTCCGCCGGGTCACAGCCGTAGGTGTCCCGCATGACACGGACGGTCCTGCCGGCGATGCCGGCGGCGGTGCCCCGCCAGCCGGCGTGGGCCGCGCCCACCACCCGGCGCACCGGGTCGTGGAGCAGGATGACGTTGCAGTCGGCGGAGAACACCACCAGCGGCAGGCCGGGCACATCGGTGACCAGAGCGTCAGCGCTGTCGTAGTCCTGGGGCGTCCACAGGCCCTTGCCGGCGTCCGCCGCCGTCACGATGCGCACATCGTCCCGGTGGACCTGCCGGCTCAGCACGGCGCGGCGGACATCCATATCCAGGGCGGCGCACAGGCGGCGGAAGTTCTCCTGCACGTTGGCGATGTCGTCGCCCCGGCGGTCGTCCAGGTTCAGACTGTCCCACGGGGCGGGGGATACGCCGCCGAGACGGGTGGAAAAGCCGTGGAGCACGCCGCCGTCCGACAGGGTATCGGCGGTGAGGAACGTGACGCCGTTTTTCGTTTGGGTGTGGAACATGGCTGCTCCTTTCAAAAGCAAGGCGGGCGGCGGCTGATGCCGCCGCCCGCCGGTGAGTTTGGGGTATCGTTTGAAATAACTCAGGAGTGGTACTCCTTGCAGGTGCATTTCTTCCATTTCAGGCCGCTGCCGCAGGGGCACAGGTCGTTGCGGCCCACCTTCACCACGCGGGTGGGGCGCTTCTTCACAGTGCCGTCGCCGCCCACGTTCTCGGTGATGCCGGAGGCCACGCGCTCCCGCTTGACCTCCTCGTTCTGGCGCAGACGCACGGAGTACAGACGGCGCACCGTCTCCTCCTTCATGGCGTCCACCATCTCCTCGAACATCTCCAGAGACTCCTTCTTGTAGGCGTCCACGGGGTTGGTCTGGGCGTAGGCCCGGAGACGGATGCCCTGGCGCAGGTCCTGCATGGCGTCGATGTGCTCCATCCAGTACTCGTCCACCACGCGCAGGAGGATGACACGCTCCAGCTCGCGCATGACGGGGGGCGTGATCTCCGCCTCCTTCTTGGCGTAGTAGTCGGCGGCTGCGGCGGTGAACAGGTCGGTGAAGTCCTGCTGGGTCATGGTCCCAAGCTGCGCTTCGTCGATCTTCACGGTGTACTTGGGGAAGTACACGCCCTCCACGCTGCGCAGCAGATCGCGGCAGGAGGCCATGTCCAGATGCTCGGCACCCACGAAGGCGGCGTTCACCAGATTGGAGATGGCGCCGTTCATCATGTTCATGATGATGCCCTTGACGTCCATACCGTCCAGCACCTGCTTGCGCTGACCGTAGATGATCTCGCGCTGCTTGTTCATGACGTCGTCGTACTCCAGCACGGATTTACGGGTTTGGAAGTTGCGGCTTTCCACGGTGGTCTGGGCCTGCTCGATGGCACGGGAGAGCATCTTGTTCTCGATGGGGGTGTCCTCGTCGATGTTCATGCGCTCCATGATGGAGGTGACGCGGTCGCCGCCGAACAGGCGCATCAGATCGTCCTCCAGGGAGATGTAGAACCGCGTCTCGCCGGGGTCGCCCTGACGGCCGGCACGGCCGCGGAGCTGGTTGTCGATACGGCGGGAGTCGTGACGCTCCGTGCCGATGATGAACAGGCCGCCGGCGGCCCGGACCTTCTCAGCCTCGCCGGCGATCTCCGCCTTGTGCTGGGCCAGCTTCTCGGCAAACAGCTTCCGGGCGCTGAGGATCTCCTCGTTGTCCGTCTCGGCGTAGCCGGTGGCCTCGGCAATCAGCTCGTCGGTGAGGCCGGCCTTGCGCAGGTCGTTCTTGGCCATGTACTCGGCGTTGCCGCCCAGCATGATATCCGTACCGCGGCCGGCCATGTTGGTGGCCACGGTGACGGCGCCGTACTGACCGGCCTGTGCCACGATCTCCGCCTCACGCTCGTGGTTCTTGGCGTTCAGCAGGTTGTGCTTGATGCCCTCGCGGGTCAGCATCTTGCCCAGCAGCTCGTTCTTCTCGATGGAGACGGTGCCCACCAGCACCGGCTGGCCCTTGGCGTGGCACTCCTTCACCTGGCGGATGACGGCGTGGTACTTGCCGTTTTCGGTCTTGTAGACGGAGTCCTCGTTGTCGATACGGGCGATGGGGCGGTTGGTGGGGATCTCGATGATGTCCAGGGCGTAGATGGTGGCGAATTCCTCCTCCTCCGTCAGGGCCGTACCGGTCATGCCGGACAGCTTGCGGTACAGGCGGAAGTAGTTCTGGAACGTGATGGTGGCCAGCGTCTTGCTCTCGCGCTGGACGGACAGATGCTCCTTGGCCTCGATGGCCTGATGCAGACCCTCGGAGTACCGGCGGCCGAACATCAGACGGCCGGTGAACTCGTCCACGATGACCACCTCGCCGTCCTTCACCACATAGTCCACGTCGCGCTTCATGATGCCGTGGGCCTTGATGGCCTGGTTGATATGGTGGGCGGTGGTGCTGTTCTCCGGGTCGCTGAGGTTGTCCAGGTGGAAGAACTCCTCCGCCTTCTTGATGCCCCGGGCGGTCAGGGAGCAGGTGCGGGCCTTCTCGTCCACGATGTAGTCCGCGTCGATGTTGACGTCCTCTTCCTCCTTGTCGTCCGTCTCCGCCACCACATACTTCTTCAGGCGGGCGGCGAACATCTCGGCCATGTCGTACATCTGGGTGGACTTCTCGCCCATGCCGGAGATGATCAGGGGGGTGCGGGCCTCGTCGATGAGGATGGAGTCCACCTCGTCCACGATGGCGAAGGCGTGGCCCCGCTGCACCTGCTCGTTGGCGTAGATGGCCATGTTGTCGCGGAGGTAGTCGAAGCCCATCTCGTTGTTGGTGCCGTAGGTGATATCCGACTGGTAGGCCTTCTGCCGCTCCTCCTTGGTCATGTCGTGGATGATGAGACCCACGGTAAGACCCATGAAGCGGTGTACCTTGCCCATCCACTCGGAGTCGCGCTTGGCCAGATAGTCGTTGACGGTGACGATATGGACGCCCTCGCCGGTCAGCGCGTTCAGGTAGGCGGGCAGCGTGGCCACCAGCGTTTTGCCTTCACCGGTCTTCATCTCGGCGATGCGGCCCTGGTGCAGCACGATGCCGCCCACCAGCTGGACGGGGTAGGGGCGCATGCCCAGCACGCGGTCGGCGGCCTCCCGCACGGCGGCAAACGCCTCCGGCAGGATGTCGTCCAGCGTCTCGCCGTTGGCAAGGCGCTCCTTGAACTCGGGGGTCTTGGCCTGGAGCTGCGCGTCGGTCAGGGTCTTGTACGCGTCCTCCAGCGCCGTGATCTTATCCACGATGGGATAGATGCTCTTCAGCTCGCGCTGGCTGTATGTTCCGAAAACCTTGGTAAACAGTCCCATATATCCGTATCCTTTCCATGTAAAAGAATATGTATCCAATATTACAAGTATACAGTATACCACAGGAGAGTGTCTAATGCAAAAGAATTTCTGTGAACAATTTGCGGCAGGCGGCGGGCAAAGGACGCGCTTTGCGGTTGTACAGGCCGAAAAAATGTGGTATACTTTCCCATATAAACTTTGAAAAGGAGTTTCCGCCATGAAGCTGAGCTTTTACGGCGCTGACCAGTGCGTTACCGGCAGCTGCCATTGTCTGGAGGTCAACGGAAAGAAAATACTGGTGGACTGCGGATTGCAGCAGGGACGGGACGAGATCGACAACGCCGCCCTGCCGTTTCATCCGGGCAGCATCGACGTGGTGCTGGTGACCCACGCCCACATCGACCACTCGGGGCGCATCCCCATGCTCATCAAAAACGGGTTTCAGGGCCGCATCATCACCACGCGGCTGACGGCGGAGCTGCTGGACATCATGCTGCAGGACTCCGCCCACATCCAGGAGCAGGACGCGGAGTATCAGAACCGCAAGAACAAGCGGGCCGGCCGGCCGGAGGTGCAGCCCATCTACACCGTGGCCGACGCCATACAGGTGCGGGAGTATATCCAGACCTGCGAGTACGGTCAGCAGGTGCAGGTCACCGACGACGTGACGGCGGAGTTCATCGACGCCGGGCATCTGCTGGGCTCCGCCAGCATCAAGCTGACGTGCCGCGAGGGCGGCGAGACGCGGACCGTGGTGTTCTCCGGCGATATCGGCAATGTGGATCAGCCCATCATCCGCAACCCCCAGTTCTTCGACAGCGCCGATTATGTGCTGATGGAGTCCACCTACGGCGACCGCAACCACACGGAGGTGTGGAGCTATACCGATCAGCTGGCACAGATCATCGACGAGACGCTGGCCAAGGGCGGCAACGTGGTGATCCCTGCCTTTGCCGTGGGCCGCACCCAGGAGCTGCTGTACTTCATCCGGGAGATCAAGGACAAGGGGCTGGTGACGTCCGTCAGGGACTTCCCGGTGTATGTGGACAGTCCGCTGGCCAAGAAGGCCACCACCATTTTCTGCGGCGACCTGCGGGGCTATCTGGACGAGGACGCGCTGGCGCTGGTGCAGGACGGCACCCACATGTTCAATTTCCCCGGCCTGCACCTGACGGAGACGGTGGAGGAGTCCAAGCTGCTGAACATGGACAAGACCCCCAAGGTCATCATCTCCGCCAGCGGCATGTGCGACGCGGGCCGCATCCGCCACCACCTGAAGTACAACCTGTGGCGGGGCGACAGCGCCGTGGTGTTCGTGGGCTTCCAGTCCCCCGGTACGCTGGGGCGGAACCTGCTGGACGGCGCGCCCAGCGTGAAGCTGTTCGGCGAGGAGATCGCCGTGCGGGCCAAGATCGTGAATTTCCAGGGGCTGTCCTCCCACGCCGACCACGACCATCTGGTGGACTGGGTGAAGCAATTCTCCCCGGAAAAGACCACCCATGTGTTTATCGTACACGGCGACCGGGAGGTGGCGCCGGTGTTCGCAGAGACGGTGAAGGGACTGGGCTTCGCGGCTCACGCGCCCCAGTACACCGAGGAGTATGACCTGATCGCCGACAGAAAGCTGGCGGCAGGCTATCTGCCGGAGCGTAAGACCCGGGCCTACGACGGCGCGCCCAAGGCTACAGGCGCCTATCAGAAGCTGGTGCAGCTGGGCGATATGCTCATCGGGCTCATCCGCCGCAGCAAGGGCCGGGACAACAAGACGCTGGCCGCCTTTGCCGAGGCCATCAGCAAGGTCATCAGCAAGTTCGAGTTCTGAGCCGTGCCGGAGAAGAACCAGATATATCGCGCCCGCATCGAGGGGTACACCTCCGAGGGACTGGGCGTGGCCCGCATCGACGGGCAGGCGGTGTTCGTACACCGGGCGCTGCGGGGCGAGGACTGTGACGTCCTTATCCTGAAGGTGCTGAAAAACGCCGCCTTCGGCAAGACGGTGCGGGTGCATGCGCCGTCGCCCCACCGGGTGGAGCCGGACTGCCCGTACTACGGGCGGTGCGGCGGCTGCGACTTCCGCCATATGGACAGGGCCGAGGAGCTGGACGCCAAGCGCCAGCGGGTGCAGGACGCGCTGCGCCGCATCGGCGGCAGCGCCGTGACGGTGGAGGGCATCGACGGCGGCGAGCCGCTGCACTACCGCAACAAGAGCCAGTACCCGGTGGCGGCGGACGGCAGCGTGGGCTTCTACAAGGCCAGGAGCCACCAGGTCGTCCCGGTGGAGACGTGCCTGATCCAGAAGCCGCAGGCCGACGCAGCGGCCCGGGCGCTGCGGACATACATCGGGACCTGCGGCGTCAGCTGCTACGACGAGAGGACCCGGCGGGGGCTGGTGCGGCACCTGTATGTCCGCACCAACGGCGCGGGGCAGTCGCTCATCTGCGTGGTGGTGAACGGGGAAAAGCTGCCCCGCGAGGAGACGCTGGTGGCCCTGCTGCGGCAGGCGGTGCCGGAGGCCGTGGGCGTGGTGCTGGGGGTGAACACCCAGCCCACCGGGGCGGTGCTGGGATCGGCATACCGGACGCTGTGGGGCACGGACGTGCTGACGGACACCCTGTGCGGCCTGACGTTCCGGCTCAGCGTGCCGTCGTTCTATCAGGTGAACCGGGAGATGGCGGAGGTGCTGTACGCCCGGGCCGTGGAGTTCGCGGGACTGACGGGGACGGAGACGGTGCTGGACCTGTACTGCGGCGCGGGCACCATCACACAGGTGATGGCGCGGCACGCGGCCCGGGTCATCGGTGCGGAGATCGTGCCGGAGGCCATCGCGGACGCAGAGGAGAACGCCCGGCGCAACGGCGTGGAGAATGTGGAGTTCCTCTGCGGCGACGCGGCGGCCGCGGCGGCGGACTTTGCCGCCAGAGGGCTGCGGCCCGACGTGATCTGCGTGGACCCGCCCCGGAAGGGGCTGGCCCCGGAGGTGGTGCGCGCGGCGGCGCAGATGGCGCCGGGGCGCATCGTGTATGTGTCCTGCGACCCGGCCACGCTGGCCCGGGACGTGAAGCTGTTTGCCCAGGAGGGCTATGAGGCCGTCCGGGCCGCGGCGGTGGACATGTTCCCCGGCACCGCCAATGTGGAGAGCGTGGTGCGGCTGGAGCCGCGGAAAAACTGAAAAGCAGGGCAGGAGCGCGGCGTCCGGAGGGCGGTGCGCTCTTGCTTTTTGCGGCGGCGGACGGTATAATGGCCTCACATCTGCCGCGATGCGGCAGCGGCCGCCGGGGGGCGCGCCGCGCCGGAAACAGACGATGCATCGGGGCACAGGGGGAACAGAGTATGCTGACGAAGGAAGTGCTCATCAACTCGCTGCGGCCCTACTGCGGCGTGATCATGGAATACGACCGGCGGAACGGCCGGATCTGCGTCCACTGGGGCGGCGAGCTGGCGGCAAGCGTGCGGCAGCGCTGGCTCCTGCCGGAGGAGCTGCGGGATGCCATCCGCAGCAGCGGCATCATCTCCCAGGAGACGGCGGTGTGGAGCCGGTATCTCAACGCCGCGTATCTGCGGAAGTTCTTTGAGCGGGGCGCCGAGAGCGAGAGCTTCCGTATGGAGTTCCAGGGAAACGACCGGCGGATGAGGCAGTACGACATCCGTGTGGAGAAGCTGGACGGGGACTCGCTGCTGATCTCCGGGCGGGTGGCGCGGGAGGACGGTGTGGACGCGCTGACCGGCGTGTACAGCCGCAGCTACTACGAGACGCACCTGAAGACCGGGGAGGCCCGGGGCGGCGTGGCCATCATCGATCTGGACGATCTGAAGCTGTGCAACGACACCTACGGCCACGACGGCGGCGATGAGATGCTGACGGCGGCGGCGCGGGTCATGCAGGACGCGGCCAGCACGGACGGCATGGTGGTGCGCTACGGCGGCGACGAATTCCTCCTGCTGCTGCCAGAGGCGGAGGAGGAGCAGTTCCCGGCGGTGCTGGAGGAGATCCGGGTACGGACGGCGGCTCTGCGGATGCGGGAGCAGCCGGGGCTGCGGCTGACCGCCAGCATCGGCGGTGTTATGGCACGGGACGAGACGGTGGCCGACGCCGTGCTGCGGGCGGACCGGCTGATGTACCGGGCCAAGCAGCGGAAGGACTGCGTCATTCTGGAGGGACAGACACCGGACGACAGCGCACCGGAGGAGCAGGCGCCGCTGCTGCTGGTGGTGGACGACGCGCCGCTGAACCGGGAGCTGCTGATGGCCATGCTGGGAGACGGCTACCGGTATCTGGAGGCGTCGGACGGCGCGGCATGTCTGGAGCTGCTGGAGCAGTACGGCACCGGCATCGAGCTGGTGCTGCTGGACATGGTGATGCCCGGCATGGACGGCATCCGGGTGCTGGAGGAGATGAACCGGCGGCACTATATCGAGGACATCCCGGTGGTGATGATCACGGCGGACGACTCGGGTAAGGGGATCCGGCAGGCCTACGAGCTGGGCGTGGCGGACTATATCAGCCGCCCCTTTGACGCGCAGGTGGTGTACCGGCGGGTGACCAACACCGTCCGGCTCTATGCGCGGCAGCGGCGGCTCAGCGCCATGCTGGCACGGCGCACACAATGGCAGCGGAGGAGGGAACAGGTGATGATAGACGTGCTGGGGCGGATCGTGGGCTTCCGCAGCGGCGAGAGCGCCGAGCATGTGCGGCATGTGAACCAGCTGACGGCGCAGCTGCTGGACCGGCTGACGGAGGTGAGCAGCGCCTACCGGCTGACACAGGCCCAGTGCGTCACCATCAGCGCCGCCGCAGCGCTGCACGACGTGGGAAAGATCGGCGTGGATCAGAGCATCCTCAATAAGCCTGGGCGGCTGACGCCGGAGGAGTTCAAGGCGGTGAAGCTGCACACGGTCATCGGCGAGGAGCTGCTGCGGGGCATGCGGGAGTACCGGGGCGAGGAGCTGCTGGAGACGGCGGCGGAGATCTGCCGCTGGCACCACGAGCGGTATGACGGCGGCGGCTATCCCGACGGCCTGAAGGGGGACGACATCCCCATCGCGGCGCAGGTGGTGTCGCTGGCGGACGTGTACGACGCGCTGGTGAGCCGGCGGGTCTACAAGGAGGCGTACACGCCGGAGCGGGCCATGGAGATGATCCGGGAGGGGCAGTGCGGCGTGTTCAACCCGCTGCTGGTGCAGTGCCTGACGGACATACAGGACGCGCTGCGCACCGAGGTATATGCCGGGGGACCGGCAAGCTGAAAAAGAGGTGAACGGAGACGACACTGATGGAATTTTACCGCCGCATCGGCACCGATGGGGCGCAGGTGACGGCGCGGCTGGGCGGCGAGGCCATGACCGCGCGGTTCATCCGGCGCTTTGCGTCGGATGGGAGCTATGGTGCGCTGGCGGCGGCGCTTGACGCCGGTCAGGGACAGGAGGCTTTCCGGGCGGCTCATACACTGAAGGGCGTTGCGGCCAATCTGGGCTTTGAGCGGCTGTGGGAGGCGGCGTCCGCACTGACGGAGCAGCTGCGCGGTGGCGCCATCACCGATGAGACGGCGGCGCTGGCGGACGCGGTGTCCGCGCAGTACGCACAGGTGACGGCGGGCATCGCGGAGCTGGAAGATGATGGAAAATCGGCGGCGGAAAGGTAAGAAAATGTAAAAAATCCGCCAAAAATCTTGACAAAAACGGCAGAGAGTGGTAACATACAGCCTACAATTTCACAGGATTTTGGCAAAGCGGGTGAAAGCCCGCGACGCAAAGCTAAGGTGTCTAAACGAATATTTTCGCATGATCGACCGGCTGCAAGCAGTACACAGGACGTGTACTGGTGCAGCCGGTCTTTTTATTTTTTCGCGAATCAAAAGGGAGGTATACGCATGAAGAAAAACGCGGGGAGCGTGGTCCTCACAGTGGTCGGCGCGGTGCTGTGCGCTGTGTTTTCGTTTTTGCTGGTGTGCAATGTGATCATTATCGTCAAGGGGACGCTGCACCCGGAGACACCGCCCACGGTGCTGGGCGTGGCGCCCATGGTGGTGCTGTCCGGCTCCATGAGCGGCACGGCGGAGGACCATATCGAGGTGGGCGACCTGATCTTTACCACCACGCCTGATCTGGACAGCCTGCAGGTGGGCGATGTGGTGGCCTTTATGGACGACGACGTGGTGGTGACCCACCGCATCGTGGACATCACGGCGGACAAGAGCGGCAAAAAGCAATTCGTCACCAAGGGCGACGCCAACAACACGGAGGACCCGGCCATCTATCCCGAGAGCGTGATTGGCGTGTACAGAGGGCGCATCCCCAAGCTGGGCGACTTTGCCCTGTTTTTGCAGAAGCCGCTGGGCATGGCGGTGTTCATCGGCGTGCCGGTGTGCGCCTTCGTCATCGGCGATGTGATCCGCCGGCGGAAGCAGGCGCAGCACAGCGACGAGGAGACGGCCCGCCTGCGGGAGGAGCTGGAGCGGCTGAAGGCCGCCGGCAGCGGCGCGGCGCCGCAGTAAAAAACGTGTAGCCTCTGCGGCTGCCGGGAAAGGGACGGCAGACGCAGTGACATATAAAAATTCAAAGCGGAGAGCGGCGGGAGACCGCTTTCCCGAATCACTAAGGAGGAAATTCACGATGACAAAGAAGAAAAATGTACTGATGAGAAGCGCCGGCGTGCTGCTGGCGCTGGTGCTGGTGACGTCCTGTTTCGTGGGCAGCACGTTCGCCAAGTACACCGTGAGTGAGTCGGGCTTCGACACCGCCCGCGTGGCCAAGTTCGGCGTGAACATCGAGGCCAACGGCACCATGTTCGCCAGGGAGTATGATGAGGGCACCGCCGTCAAGTCCGTGATCTCCACGGATAAGGTGGTGGCACCCGGCACCAGCGGCGAGATGGTGCGCATGGCCATCAGCGGCACCCCGGAGGTGGCGGTGAACGTGCAGTACGCCGCGACGCTGACCCTCAACGACAAGTGGAAGGACAAGGAAGGCAACTTCTACTGCCCGCTGCGGATCACCATCGCCACCAGCGAGGGCAATGAGCACTATTACGGTCTGGATTATACCAACGCCACGCTGTTCGCGCAGGCGGTGCAGGATGCCATCGGCCACTTCAACGCCCAGTATGCGGCGGGCACCGACCTGTCCACCATCACCGCCGACGGCAGCAAGCTGGCTCCCACTGTCAGTTGGGCGTGGGCCTATGAGGGCACCGGCACGCACACCGTGACGCAGACCGATGAGAAGGACACCTATCTGGGCGATCAGGCCGCTCTTGGCAACGCCGCCGATATCCTGCTGACGGTTGCCACCACCGTGACCCAGATCGACTGATCGAGACTCTATTCCCCCCCCTTTTTTACAATAGAGACGTACACACCCCCCACCGAGGGGCGCTGCCACGGGGCAGCGCCTCCCGGCGTGTACGCAGGCGGCCCGGCGGACGGGCCTTCGGCGTATGCGCCGGTGCAAGACCAGCGGAAAGAGGAGAGTCACCCCATGCGCAGTTCCGAAATAAACAGGACGCGGCTGAGAACCGCGGTGCTCATATTGTTCCTGCTTCAGACGCTCATGCTTCCCGCTGCCATCGGGGTCACCTACGCATCCCGCAGCCTGAGGCCTGAGCATATTCTCACTTATAGCGCCGGGAGGCTGGTATGGGACGCGGCAACGGATACCGACAGCAGCGGCGCGGCGCGGCTGCGGCTGTTCGACACGGCGTACAGCCATGTGGACAGCGGCGACGGCGCGGAGGTGGTGGCCCCCGGCACGGAGGGCGGCAGCCTGGTGCGGCTGAAGAACGAGGGCGGCAGCACCGTGACCTATACGGCGGTGCTGTACCGCATCCGGACGGAGGACGTGCCGGTGCAGGCGGCGCTGGAGGGCGAGGGCTTCGCCGACACGGCGGAGTACGCCCTGCCGGAGAGCGCGGCGCGGGAGGATGTGCTGCGGGCCGTGACGGGCAAGGTGGAGGCCGGACGGATACAGGATTTCGACATCCAGTGGCTGTGGCGGTTCGACGACGGCCCGGTGCAGGATCAGGCGGACACGGCGCTGGGCGACAGCGCGGCGGCGGGCCGGGCGGCCCGGGTGACGCTGGGGTTCTATCTGGTGGTGTCGGAGGAGCCGGGACAGTGGATACGGCCCACCAACCCCAAGACAGGCGACCGTTTCCCGCTGGGCTGGTATGTGGGCATGATGGCGGTGACCGGCACGGCGCTGGCGGTGCTGGGCCTGGGCGGAAGGAGACGCAGAAGCGATGAAGATGAGAAGGGCGGCCAGACTGGCCGGTAGGATATGCAGCGGTGCGGTGACAGCGGTGCTGGCGGTGCTGCTGGCGGCGAATCTCTATGTGCTGGCGGCCCAGCGGCTGGGCACGGAGGATCCGGCGGTGCTGGGTCTGCGCAGCGCCGTGGTGCTGACGGGCAGCATGTCCGGCACCATCGAGCCGGACGATCTGGTGGTGACCCATGAGGAGGCGTCCTACGACGCCGGGGACATCATCATGTTCCGCAGCGGCAGCCATACGGTGACGCACCGCATCACGGCGGTGACGGCGGAGGGCTACCGCACCAGAGGCGACGCCAACAACACGGAGGACGCCGCCGTGACGCCGCCGGAGGATGTGCTGGGACGGGTCGTTCTGGTGCTTCCCGGCGTGGGCGGCGCAGTGCGGCTGCTGCGGACGCCGCTGGGCATGCTGTGCCTGGTGCTGGCGCTGCCGCTGGTGCTGTGGGCGCCGGAGGCGCTGGGACGGCGCAAGGTCAAAGAGGCATAAGGCGGAAGGGAGGCTATGCTCTGTGGAGGAACAGAAGAAAAAGAACCGGGTGCGTCTGCCGCTGCGGGCGTACCTCCTGTATCTGCTGGTGGTCACGTTCGCACTGACGGGCGTGACGTTTTCCCGTTATGTGGTCTCCTCCGACTGGGGCGACGGGGCACGGGTGGCCGTCATCCGGGACCTGACGGTGACGGAGATGGGCGACGTACCGGCGGAGGGCGGCAAGTGGCTGCTGGCGCCGGGCGTGGAGCTCACCAAGAACGCCGTGGTGACGCTGGAGAGCAGTGAGATGGCGTGCTATGTGTTTCTGGAGCTGGAGACGGAGGGCTGGCAGCGTACCGGCACCCACAGCTACGCCATACAGGACGGCGGCGGTACGGCGTTGTCGGCGTGGGGCGTGGACGCCGCGTGGCAGCTGCTGCACGGCGGGACGGACAGCGCCGTGTATTATCAGATCGTACCGGCCAACACGCCGTTTTCCGCGGCGGTGATCGGGGACAGCGGACGCATCACGGTCAGCGCCGATGTGACGGCCAGCCGCCTGCGGGCACTGGCGGACACGGGGCTGCGCATCGACATACAGGCAGCCGCTGTGCAGTATCAGGGACTGGACGACGGCATGGACAGTACGACCCGGGCCGAGGCGGCCTGGAGCGCGGTGCGCGCCGCGTCATGAGACAACAGGGGGACGCGAGATGGATCGCAGAAGCAATGAAAAGCAGAGAGGCCGGCGGCTGGTATCGCTGCTGCTGAGCCTTGTGATGACGGTGCAGCTGCTGCCGGCGCTGGTGACGGAGGCGGACGCGGCGGAGTTGTCCGTGTCGGTGACGCAGGACGGCCGGGCCGTGGAGCAGCTGACCATCAGCCAGGCGGAGAACGCCGCCGTGGAGGCGGCATGCACCGTCGAGGGCGCCGGGCTGCAGTGGCAGATCCTCACCGAGGAGGGCTGGGTGGACATCTACGGCGCGGACAGCGCCGCGCTGACGGTGTCCTATGCGCTGGTGCGGGAGGTGCTGGACGGTACGGGCAGCGCCTATGTGCGGTGCGCGGCTGCGGCGGACGGGGAGACGGCAGTCTCTGAGCCGGTGTGCGTGGCGGCAGAGCTGGCTGTGCCGGTGACGCAGGCGGATGTGGCCGCCTATGAGGCGGCGCAGGCGCAGCAGCGGGCGGCGCAGCAGGCGCAGTCGGCGTCTGCCGCGAAAAGGGCGGCGCGCCGGGCGGGCCGCAGCGCCCGGACCAGCGAATATGTGCAGGTCTCCATCAACTATCTGGATGCGGGGACGGGGCTGCCCATCTATACGGGCTTCAGCGCCCAGATCCAGCAGGGCACGGCATACAGCAACACGGTGATCTCCCCCACCTATCTGGGCTACGCGCCGTACTACAACGCGGCGCAGCCGGACATCACCGTGCCGGCGCAGGGCGAGGTGGACGCGCCGGACCGGGCGGACAGCATCGTGCTGCACATAACGGAGGACTATGACAAGGCCGCGTATGTGGTGAACGTGTACTACAAGGCCATCAACGTGCCCTACGCGGCGCGGTTCTATTTCCAGAACATCCACGACGATTTCTACACGGAGGACGTGTCGCTGTACCAGCAGCGCACCGCCCGCACCGGCACCATCATCACCAATGAGATGCTGGCGGCGGACGCGGCCCACTCCGTGGGCTTCAACAAGCTGTACCACTATCCCGAGGCGGTGGCGGCGGACGGCTCCACCGTGTTTGAGTGCTACTACGACCGGAATTATCACCTCATCAAGTTCGACATCAACGGCGGCTACGGCACGGAGCCGGTGTACGCACGGTACGGCACGCCGTTTCTGGTGAACGAGCCTACCCGCCACGGCTATGTGTTCGGTGGCTGGGATCTGGTGGGAGAGGACGGAAAGGGAGACGGGACGGCGGACGAGCTGCCCGGCACCATCCCCGACGAGAATCTGAGCTACATCGCCATCTGGACGCAGGCGGAGACGACCTACACCAAGGTGTACTGGCTGCAGAACGCCGACGATGACAGGTACAGCTATGTGGGCGCGGAGAGCGTGGGCGCCGTCTCCGGCGAGACGGTCAGCGGCGGCAACGATCTGACGGCCACCACCGCCCTGTGCCATCTGGAGAACGATGAAAGCCACACCCACAGCAGCGATTGCTATGCCCAGAGCTTCCGGCAGTATGTGTACAGCCACGCGGATAAGGATGTGCTGGTGAAGGGCGACGGCTCCACTGTGGTCAACGTCTACTACACCCGGCGGGTGTACACCATGCGGTTCTTCTACGCGCAAGAGAGGAAGAACGACGGCGATCCGAAATACTACATCGTGGGCGGCAGCACCTACAAGTTCGGCCATCAGCAAGACGGCATGGACGGGCGGAGCAACCAGAATGGGCGTCCGACGAAGAACGGCGCCGTGGTGAACGACGTGACATCCCTGCTGGAGAATATCGCCAGCAGCCACTGGGGCGAGGTGCCGGCACTGCCGGAGATCAACGCGCCGGCAGGCGTGACGTACACCACCGGCACGCTGCCGGAGAGCGGCTACAACGAGAGGGAACACAAGTTCTATTACTTTGAATTCGATGCGCGGTACGGCGCAGACCTGTCGGCGCTGTGGCCCAGCGAGGTGTTCGAGAAGGTGGAGGTGTCCGGCACCCACACCAGCAACGAGGCCAAGGATCACATGGGCGAGGGGCAGTGGGGCAACTACGCCTATTTCGCCGGGTGGAACGGCGAGTACAACATCCAGTACAACTGGACGAACCCCAACGCCACCATCAAGTGCTATTATCCCATTCTGGACGAGCAGCTGGTGTATAAGGACAGCTTTGTTACGGATGAGCGGTTCGCAGACCGGCAGGATCCCGATGATATGAACTTCCTGGCCTTCTTCGACAACGGCGCGGACATCAGCTGGAGCAATCCCCGACAGTGGATCTACAAGCTGTATGTGGAGACGCCGGCGGGCCAGGAGGGAAACAGGATATTCAACGGCGTGTCCTACGACCTGTACCGCACCGTGTACGCCGCCGATAACAACAAAACGATCGCGGACCAGACCCGGCCGGGCCTGCCGGGCTTCGTCAGCGCAGGCGAGCGCGAGGCGGGGTGGCTGCAGGAGGACAACGGTACGCTGGACGACGGGCGGCTGAGCTATACCGCCAACCTGTTCTACAAGCGGCAGAGCTACAATCTGGCGCTGCACAATTACAGCAGGGCCAAGGATTACGAAGTGCCCTTTGAGGGAGGCATCGACGCCTATATCCGGGAGGCCACCGGCAACGAGGCGGGCATCCCGTCCTATCCGGAGACGCTGGAGAAGGACGCCTACACCTTCGGCGGCTGGTACACCAGCCCCGGCTGCTATGACGGCAGCGAATATGTGCCGGGCAGCACCATGCCCGCCGCTCACCTGGTACTGTACGCCAAGTGGGCGCCGGTGCAGCATGACGTGCGGTTCTTCCGCACCTACGACGACATGCTGGCCTATGAGGCGGGGGACACCTCCGTGGAGGTGCTGCACGACCTGAAGGTGGATCACGGCGCGCTGGCGGAGGACGTGGCGACGCCGGAGGATACCAGCGGCCACGACTACGTCTTCGGCGGCTGGTTCTACATGAAGAGCCACAAGAAAACGGCCTATACGCCGCTGGATATGCCCATCGTCCGGGACATGAACGTGTTCGCGGACTGGGGCACCCACTCGGCGCAGCCGTTCATCATCCACTACGTCACGCTGGAGGCGGAGACGGCCGCCGCGTGGACGGCGGCGGCCCGGGCCGCCGCGCTGTACAACCCCCGGGACAACACGGCCTATACGGCCAGCAGCGGCGGCGAGACGCGGCGCTACGTCTATCTGGCGGAGGACGGCGGGTTCCACCGGACGGTGGCCGACGATTCCGTCGGCTATGCGTTCCAGGGGACTACCCGGACGTTTATCCCCAAGGCGGGCGCGCCCCTTGGCCAGCTGTACGACGACTACAACAGCGGATACTATCCCACACTGGCCAGCCACTCCGCCACCATCCAGTATGAGGACGACAAGAGCGATCCCACGGCGAACGTGTTCACGTTCACCTACGTCCACGCGGAGAACATCGGCTACACCGTGGAGTACCGGTACCTCAGCGACGACCGGCTCATCCCGGACGCGCCCGGCGGCGGCACCGTGGAAAAGACCACGCAGATGGCGGTGGTGACGGAGCGGTTCGCCGTGATCGCCAACTACATACCGGATGCATTCTACAAGCGGCTGGTGCTGGCGGTGGAGAAGGACGAGAACGGCAAGTATGTGGGCTCCAAGGACAACGTGGTGACATTCTACTACACGCCGGACGTGCAGAACGCCTACTACGCGGTGCACTACATGCTGCAGGATCTGGACGCGGCGGAGGATGCCCTGACGCCGGACGGAAACGGCGGCTACGTCAACTACACCGAGGCGTCGTTCCACACGGAGGGCATCGGCGCGGTGGGCAGCATGCAGACCATCCGGCCCCAGACCTTCAGCGGCTTCACGCCGCTGACCACCGGCGTGGTGACGGCGGACGGCACGGCGCAGCAGGTGACGCAGGGCGCGGACGGCTTTACGTTCACCATCAGCGCCGACGGCGCGGAGCTGTATGTGTTCTACGTCCGGAACACCCAGAGCTACCGGGTGTACCACCTGCGGTACGGCACGGACATCAGCAATCTGGCGGGTCTGACTTACAACAAGGACGACACGGAGCACAGCAACGGCGTGCTGCTGCCGGTGAAGACCGACGAGGGGCGCTACGGCGCGGTGGTGACGGCGCAGGCCGAGGACATCGACGGCATGAGCTGCGTGTCGGCGGCGGAGCAGCGCATCAGCCTGCGGCCACAGGACGAGCAGAACTACATTATTTTCTACTACGAGACGAAGCAGTACACCGTGGAGTACCGCGTGTGGCCCTTCGGCGGCGGCACGGTGAGCCGCACCATCGAGGTGGTCAGCGGTACGGAGGCGCTTGCCGGCTCCCGGGCGGAGGCGGAGGCGGGCTATGCCTTCCAGGGCTGGTATCTGGACGAGGCCTGCACCGTGCCGGTGCCGGAGAGCATGGCGGAGGTGACGGACGCGAAGATCCTGCCCAAGCGGGACGGGCTGCTGACCAATCCCAATAAGAACGTGTTCTACGCCAAGTTCATGCCGGCCTTTGGCGATCTGACCATCGTCCGGGAAAACGGCACAGACGATGAGGGCGCCGGAGAGCAGGTGTTCGTGTACAGGGTCACGGCGGCGGACGATCCGGACATGGTGACGTATGTCACCATCACCGGCAGCGGCAGCGCGGTGATCCGTGACCTGCCGTGCCGCAGCTACGTCGTGGAGCAGGTGAGCGGCTGGTCCTGGCGGTACGGCGACGCCGCGAAGACTGCTGCCGTCACGGAGGCGGGCACATCCGTCACCTTCGGCGATGCGGCGGTGCAGGACAAGTGGCTCAGCGGCAGCAGCGATGCGGTCCGCAACAGAAAGGGGTGACGCGGTGAAGGCGCAGAGAAAACGGATACTGGTGCTGGCGGCTGCCGCGGCGGCTCTGGCGGCGGTGGGCGTGACGATGGCGTTCATGTTCCGGAAGGCCGGAGCGGAGAACCAGTTTGCGCCGGCGGAGGTCATGTGCAGGGTGCAGGAGCAGCTGAACGATGACACCTACACCTCCGGCAGCCATGTCGGCGACGTGAAGTCCAACATCCGGGTGAAGAACACCGGCACCTATCCCGCCTATGTGCGGGTGCGGCTGGTGAGCTGGTGGGCCAACGCCGACGGCGAGGCGGTAGGCGGTGTGCCTGCCCGGTCGCCGGCGGTGCAGCTGCGCAGCGGCTGGCGGGCCGGCAGCGGCGGCACCTACTACTGCACCGAGGCGGTGGCGCCGGGGGACATGACCGGCGTGCTGTGTGAGCCGATGGTGCTGGAGACCGGCACGGGGCTGGACGGCAGCACCATCTATCAGGTGGTGGAGGTGCTGGCCGAGGCCATACAGGCCGCGCCGGCGGAGGCCGCGTCCTCCGCGTGGGGCGTGACCATTGCGGACGGCGTCATCACGGCGGTGCAATAAACGGAAAAACGGCGGATGCCATAGGGCATCCGCCGTTTTTGAATGAAAAAAAGCGCCCGGAGGCGCAGACAGGACTTGACAGCACTTCCGGATTTTGATATAATGAAGCGCTTATATTGGGAGGATGGACGCAAACACATCCCCACTTTCATCTGACCACAGTATACCATCTCCGGCGGCGGAATACAAGGGCGGCGGCACAAAAAACGCCAACAAGCCCGTGCGTATCGCTCCGGAGCCGACCCATAGGGGCCGCGGAGGGCTTGCTGGCGAGAGCCGGACGCGGCCGGAAAAGAAGTAACAAATAGAAAGGCGTGATCGTTGAATGGCCAAGGACAAGTATTATGGCAAGACCCTGCGCAAGAATTTTGCCCGCCACGAAGAGGTCATGGCAATGCCCAACCTGCTGGAGATCCAGAAGAAATCCTACAAGTGGTTCCTGGAGACCGGCCTGCGGGAGGTTTTTGCCGACGTGGCTTCCATCACAGACTATGCCGGTAATCTGGAGCTGAGCTTCATTGATTACAGCATGGACGAGAAGCCCAAGTACGACGTGGAGGAGTGCAAGGCGCGGGACGCCACGTATGCCGCCCCCATGAAGGTGCGGGTGCGCCTGCACAACAAGGAGACCGGCGAGATCAAGGAGCAGGAGATCTTCATGGGCGATTTCCCGCTGATGACCCACGGCGGCACCTTCGTCATCAACGGCGCCGAGCGCGTGGTGGTCAGCCAGATCGTCCGCTCCCCCGGCGTGTACTACGGCAAGGAGATCGATCTGAAGACCGATCTGCCCCTGCTGACCAGCACCGTCATCCCCTACCGGGGCGCGTGGCTGGAGTATGAGACCGACACCAGCGAGGTGTTCTGGGTCCGTATCGACAAGAACCGCAAGCTGCCCATCACCTGCCTGATCCGCGCCATGGGGCTCCGGACCGACGCGGAGATCCTGGAGCGCTTCGGCGACGACCGCCGCATCGTGGCCACGCTGGAGAAGGATACCTGCAAGACCTACGAGGAGGCGCTGCTGGAGATCTACCGCAAGCTGCGTCCCGGCGAGCCGCCCACGGTGGATTCCGCCGAGACCCTGCTGCAGGGCCTGTTCTTCGATCCCCGCCGGTACGACCTGTCCATGGTGGGCCGGTACAAGTTCAACAAGAAGCTGACCATCTGGTCCCGCGCCAAGGGCCAGAAGCTGGCGATGCCCGTGGCGAACCCCGCCACCGGCGAGATCATCTTCGAGGACGGCCACGTGCTGACCGCCGCCGACTGCGCCGAGCTGGACGCCGTGGGCGTGTACGAGATCACCGTGGCGCTGGAGTCCGGCGAGACGCTGAAGATCTTCACCAACAAGATGTGCGACATGTCCCGCTATGTGGACTTCGATCCCCGGGAGAAGTGCGGCATCAAGGAGCGCGTGCGCTACGACGTGCTGCAGGAGCTGCTGGGCCAGTACAGCGGCGAGGAGCTGATCGCCCAGTGCCGTCTGCACGCCGACGATCTGGTGCCCAAGCACATCATCGTGGACGACATCTTTGCGTCCATCAACTATATGAACGCCCTGGCCCACGGCCTGGTGACCAAGGACGACATCGACCATCTGGGCAACCGCCGCCTGCGCTGCGTGGGCGAGCTGCTGCAGAATCAGTTCCGCATCGGCTTCTCCCGTATGGAGCGGGTCATCCGCGAGCGCATGACCATCCAGGATCTGGATGTGGTGACGCCCCAGAGCCTTATCAACATCCGGCCTGTCACCGCGGCCATCAAGGAGTTCTTCGGCTCCAGCCCCCTGAGCCAGTTCATGGATCAGACCAACCCACTGGCTGAGCTGACCCACAAGCGCCGTCTGTCCGCACTGGGCCCCGGCGGTCTGAGCCGCGAGCGCGCCAACATGGAGGTCCGAGACGTGCATTACAGCCACTACGGCCGTATGTGCCCCATCGAGACGCCCGAAGGCCCCAACATCGGCCTGATCTCCTATCTGGCTACCTATGCCCGCATCAACGAGTACGGCTTTATCGAGGCGCCGTTCCGCGCCGTGGATCACGAGACATGCAGGGTCTCCGACGACATCACCTACATGACCGCCGACGTGGAGGATCAGTATGTGGTGGGTCAGGCGGCGGAGCCGGTGGACGAGAACGGGTGCCTGACCCGCGAGCGTATCACCTGCCGCCATCGCGACGAGATCGTGGAGGTCCCCCGCAACAGCGTGGACTATATCGACGTGTCGCCCCGCATGATGGTGTCCATCGCCACGGCCATGATCCCCTTCCTGCCCAACGACGACGCCAACCGCGCCCTGATGGGCGCCAACATGCAGCGTCAGGCCGTGCCCCTGCTGAAGCCGGAGGCCCCCATCGTGGGCACCGGTATGGAGCACAAGATCTGCCTGGACTCCGAGGTGGCCGTGCTGGCCGAGGGCGACGGTGTGGTGACCAAGGTGGACGCCACCAGCGTGTCCGTCCGCTATGACAGCGGCGAGACCAAGGACTACAAGCTCATCAAGTTCCTGCGCTCCAACCACGGCACCTGCATCAACCAGAAGCCCATCGTCTCTGTGGGCGAGCGCGTCCACGGCGGCGACGATCCCACCGTGCTGGCGGACGGTCCCGCCACCGATCAGGGCGAGATCGCACTGGGCCGCAACATCCTGGTGGGCTTCATGACGTGGGAAGGCTACAACTATGAGGACGCCGTGCTGCTCAACGAGCGGCTGGTGAAGGAGGACGTGTACACGTCCATCCACATCGAGGAATACGAGATCGACGCCCGCGACACCAAGCTGGGGCCCGAGGAGATCACCCGCGATATCTCCAACGTGGGCGAGGAGGCGCTGAAGGATCTGGACGAGCGCGGCATCATCCGCGTGGGCGCCGAGGTCCATGCCGGCGATATTCTGGTGGGCAAGGTCACGCCCAAGGGCGAGACCGACCTCACCGCCGAGGAGCGCCTGCTGCGCGCCATCTTCGGCGAGAAGGCCCGCGAGGTCCGCGACACCTCTCTGAAGGTGCCTCACGGCGAGAGCGGCATCGTCATCGACACCAAGGTGTTTACCCGCGAGAACGGCGACGAGTTGGGGCCGGGCGTGAACCAGGTGGTCCGCGTCTACATCGCCCAGCGCCGCAAGATCCAGCCCGGCGACAAGATGGCCGGCCGCCACGGCAACAAGGGCGTCGTGTCCCGCGTGCTGCCCCAGGAGGATATGCCCTTCCTGCCCGACGGCACACCGCTGGATATCGTGCTGAACCCCCTGGGCGTGCCCAGCCGTATGAACATCGGCCAGGTGCTGGAGGTCCATCTGGGCTACGCCGCCAAGACCCTGGGCTGGAAGGTGGCCACCCCCATCTTCGACGGCGCCACCGACAAGGATATTTCCGAGGCGCTGGAGCTGGCCGGCCTGGATCCCGAGGGCAAGAGCTGGCTGTACGACGGACGTACCGGCGAGCGGTTCGACAACAAGGTCACCGTGGGCTATGTGTACTTCCTGAAGCTGCACCATCTGGTGGATGATAAGATCCACGCCCGTTCCACCGGCCCCTACTCCCTGGTGACCCAGCAGCCTCTGGGCGGCAAGGCCCAGTTCGGCGGCCAGCGCTTCGGCGAGATGGAAGTCTGGGCGCTGGAGGCCTACGGCGCGGCCTACACCCTGCAGGAGATCCTGACCGTCAAGTCCGACGACGTGACGGGCCGTGTCCGCACCTACGAGTCCATCGTCAAGGGCCACAACGTGCCCACGCCGGGCGTGCCGGAATCCTTCAAGGTGCTGGTCAAGGAGCTGCAGTCCCTGTGCCTGGATATCCAGGTGCTGGATGCCGACGGCAACCAGATCGAGCTGAAAGAGGACGAGGACGCGCTGGATACCTTCAACCTGGCGCGCATGGACGCCGAGGACGAGCGGCAGAAGCGGTTCGCCGATGAGGATGAGCTGGCCGACGCCGGATTCGACTACGTCGCCGACGAGGAAGTGGACGCTTCCTTCGATGACGACGGGGACGACGAGTTTTAAGGAAAAGGAGGAGCTGCATTATGAGTTACGCAACATTTGACGCCATCAAGATCGGCATCGCTTCTCCGGAGATGATCCGCGAGTGGTCCTACGGCGAGGTGAAAAAGCCGGAGACCATCAACTACCGCACGCTGAAGCCGGAACGGGACGGCCTGTTCTGCGAGCGCATTTTCGGGCCGACGAAGGACTGGGAGTGCCACTGCGGTAAGTATAAGAAGATCCGCTACAAGGGCAAGATCTGCGACCGCTGCGGCGTGGAGGTCACCCGTGCCAAGGTGCGCCGTGAGCGCATGGGACACATCGAGCTGGCCACCCCCGTCAGCCACATCTGGTACTTCAAGGGCATCCCCTCCCGCATGGGTCTGCTGCTGGACATCAGCCCCCGCATTCTGGAGAAGGTGCTGTACTTCGCCGCCTATATCGTTACCGATCCCGGCGAGACGCCCCTCATCAAGAACCAGATCCTGTCCGAGAAGGAATACCGCGATATGCGGGAGAAGTACGAGGACGATTTTGACGCCGGCATGGGCGCCGAGGCCGTGAAGAAGCTGCTGCAGCAGATCGATCTGGAGCAGCTGAGTGAGCAGCTCCACGCGGAGCTGAAGACCACCTCCGGCCAGAAGAAGGCGCGTATCGTCAAGCGTCTGGAGGTGGTGGACGCCTTCCGCCTGTCCGGCAACAAGCCGGAGTGGATGATCATCGACGTCCTGCCCGTGATCCCACCGGAGATCCGGCCCATGGTCCAGCTGGACGGCGGCCGCTTCGCCACGTCCGACCTGAACGACCTGTACCGCCGCGTCATCAACCGCAACAACCGCCTGAAGCGCCTGATGGAGCTGAACGCCCCGGACATCATCGTCCGCAACGAGAAGCGTATGCTGCAGGAGGCGGTGGACGCCCTCATCGACAACGGCCGCCGCGGCCGTCCCGTCACCGGCGCCAACAACCGCGCCCTCAAGTCCCTCAGCGATATGCTGAAGGGTAAGCAGGGCCGCTTCCGCCAGAACCTGCTGGGCAAGCGCGTGGACTACTCCGGCCGTTCCGTTATCTGTGTCGGCCCCGAGCTGAAGATCTACCAGTGCGGCGTTCCCAAGGAGATGGCGCTGGAGCTGTTCCGCCCCTTCATCATGAAGAAGCTGGTGGAGGACGGCTCCGCCAACAACATCAAGTCCGCCAAGCGCATGGTGGACAAGGGCGTCACCGAGGTGTGGGACGCTCTGGACGTGATCATCAAGGACCACCCCGTGATGCTCAACCGCGCGCCTACCCTGCACCGCCTGGGCATCCAGGCCTTTGAGCCGGTGCTGGTGGAGGGCCGCGCCCTGAAGCTGCACCCCCTGAACTGCACGGCCTTCAACGCCGACTTCGACGGCGACCAGATGGCCATTCACGTTCCCCTGTCCGCCGAGGCCCAGGCCGAGGCCCGTCTGCTGATGCTGTCGGCCAACAACCTGCTGCGTCCCCAGGACGGCGGCCCCGTCACCGTGCCTACGCAGGATATGGTGCTGGGCTCCTACTACCTGACCTTCGAGCGGTTCGAGAACGGCGTTTCCCAGATGGACAACGACGAATACTGGCCCGAGGGCATCGACTTTGCGCTGGCCGGCAAGACCTACGACGAGCTGACCGACGAGGAGAGAGCCAGCGTCCGCCTGAACATCTACCGCGACGAGGACGAGGTGCTGATGGCGTACAACGAGCACGTCATCGGCATCCACCAGCCCATCTGGGTCCGCGTCACCAAGGAGCTGGGCGGCGAGAAGGTGAGCCATGTGGTGCGCGCCACCGCCGGACGCATCATCTTCAACCGCAACATCCCTCAGGATCTGGGCTTCGTGAAGCGCTTCGACGAGGACGGCAAGCCCACGGACCGATTCTTCGACTACGAGATCACCGAGACCTGCGGCAAGAAGCTGCTGGGCAAGATCGTGGACCGCACCATCAACCAGTACGGCTTCACCATCGCCGCCGAGGTGCTGGACAACATCAAGGCCACCGGCTACAAGTACTCCACCCGCGGCTCCATCACCATCTCCATCGCGGACATGACGGTGCCCAAGGCCAAGTACGAGTTGATCGACGAGACGGAGCAGCGCGTGGTGGACATCGAAGACCAGTACAACATGGGCTTCATCACCGACGAGGAGCGCTACAAGCTGGTGGTGCGCGAGTGGGAAAAGACCACCGCCGACGTGACCGACGCCCTGACCGCCAACATGAACAAGTACAACCCCATCTTCATGATGGCAGATTCCGGCGCCCGCGGCTCCATGAAGCAGATCCGTCAGCTCACCGGTATGCGCGGCCTGATGGCCAACACCGCCGGTAAGACCATCGAGATCCCCATCAAGGCCAACTTCCGTGAGGGCCTGAGCGTGCTGGAGTACTTCACCTCCAGCCGAGGCGCCCGTAAGGGTCTGGCCGATACGGCACTGCGTACCGCCGACTCCGGCTATCTGACCCGCCGCATGGTGGACGTCTGCCAGGACGTCATCATCCGCGAGGCCGACTGCGGCGCTGCCAAGGGCATTCTGGTGTCCGAGATCAGCGAGGGCGGTCAGGTCATCGAGAAGTTCTCCGAGCGCATCAAGGGCCGCTTCCCCGTCAGCGACATCCTGAAGCCCGGCACCGACGAGGTGCTGATCTCCAAGGATCACATGATGACCGAGAGCGACGCGGCGCTGCTGGAGTCCTTCGACATCCACTCCGCCGAGATCCGCACCGTGCTGACCTGCCGCGCCCACAGCGGCATCTGCGCCAAGTGCTACGGCATGAACCTGGCCACCAGCAAGCCCGTCGGCCCCGGCGAGGCCGTGGGCATCATCGCGGCACAGTCCATCGGTGAGCCGGGCACCCAGCTGACCATGCGTACGTTCCACACCGGCGGCGTGGCCGGCGGCGACATCACCCAGGGTCTTCCCCGTGTGGAGGAGCTGTTCGAGGCCCGCAAGCCCAAGAAGATGGCCACCATCGCCGAGATCGGCGGCAAGGTCCGCTTCGAGGAGGCCACCAAGGGCAGCCTGCTGAACATCATCATCACCGCCGACGACGGCGATACCCGCACCTACGCGGTGCCCCACACCGGCCTGCTGGTGCAGGACGGCGAGGTCATCGAGAAGGGCCGCCAGCTTCAGGACGGCGCACTGAATCCCCACGACGTGCTGCGTATCCGCGGCGCCTCCGCTGTCCACAACTACCTGATCCAGGAGGTCCTGAAGGTCTACCGCCAGCAGGGCGTGGACATCAACGACAAGCACATCGAGGTCATCGTCCGCCAGATGATGCGCAAGGTCCGTGTGGAGGAGGCGGGGGACACCACCCTGCTGTCCGGCGCCATGGCCGACGTGCTGGAGGTGGAGGATGCCAACGCCGCCGTGCGGCAGCGCATCGCCAACGGCGAGGTTCGCGAGGACGGCGAGCCGCTGCAGGAGGCTACCTGCACCCAGCTGCTGATGGGTATCACCAAGGCCTCTCTGGCCACGGATTCCTTCCTGTCCGCCGCGTCCTTCCAGGAGACCACCAAGGTCCTGACCGAGGCCGCCATCAAGGGCAAGGTCGACCATCTGGTGGGCCTGAAGGAGAACGTCATCATCGGCAAGCTCATCCCCGCCGGCGCCGGCCTGACGGCCTACCGCAAGCTGGCCGAGGAGATGGTCCCCGATGTGGAGGAAGAGGAGGAAGCGGTGGAGAACGTCTACGCCGCCTCCGCCGGCCCCGTGGAGGACGAGGCTCCCGCCCAGACGGAGGACCCCTCCGACGGCGACGAGGCATAAGCCGGTCTGAACCGTGTAACCGCATAAAAGTACCCCTCCGCCCGGGCGGAGGGGTACTTTCGTGAAAACGCCGTATTTTCACAGGAAAATTCAGTGAACTACACAAATTTTTGTGGGGTTTCTACTTGACGCACTTTGCGCCCTATGCTATAATTTCAAATTGCGCGGGATCGCCCGCGGGATTTGTTATGCCATGACAGGAGGAGAACATCCGTGGCCGGAGAGCTGACTGCAAGGGAAAAGGTGGTAGGCTTGAAGCAGACACGGAGGGCCGTCTCACAGGGCAGCGCCAGACGTGTGTATCTGGCCTGCGACGCCGACCCCGCCCTGACGGAGCCGCTGCTGGCGCTGTGCCGGGAGCGCGGCGTGGGGGCGGACTGCTCCCTGACCATGCAGCAGCTGGGCCGGGCCTGCGGCATCGCCGTGCCGGCCTCCGCCGTAGCCATTGTGGCACAATGAGTTTCCAGCCGGAATAAACTGCGTTTGTTCCGTGGAAAATATAGGGAAGCATCCCAAGAATTTTTGAGAAAGGAGAAACCAAATGCCTACTTTTAACCAGCTGGTCAAGCAGGGCCGGAAGAAGAGCACTTACAAGTCCAATTCTCCCGCTATGCAGAAGGGCCTGAACACGCTGAAGAACAAGGAGACTGACCTCAGCTCCCCTCAGAAGCGCGGCGTCTGCACGGCCGTCAGAACTGCGACCCCCAAGAAGCCCAACTCCGCTCTGCGTAAGATCGCCCGTGTGCGTCTGACCAACGGCTACGAAGTCACCGCTTACATCCCCGGTGTGGGCCACTCCCTGCAGGAGCACTCCGTCGTCATGATCCGCGGTGGCCGTGTCAAGGACCTCCCCGGTGTCCGTTACCACATCATCCGCGGTACGCTGGATACCCAGGGCGTCTCCGGCCGTATGCAGGCCCGCTCCAAGTACGGCGCAAAGCGCCCCAAGAGCAAGTAAAACCTGCAGCTCTGTGCTTTGCCAAAAGGTTTCTCATTATATTATAATGTACCTCTTTGGCAGGCCGTACAACAGTCGGTCAGCGGCTGTTGAGTACCTATGAAATCATATTTTTATGAAGGAGGGAAGCATAGTGCCCAGAAGAGGTAATGTTCCCAAGAGAGAGATCTTGCCCGATCCTATGTACAACTCCGTGCTGGTGACCAAGCTGGTCAACAGCATCATGTTGGACGGTAAAAAGGGCGTCGCTCAGAAGGTCGTCTACGGTGCCTTTGATATCATCAAGGATAAGACCGAGAAGGATCCTCTGGAAGTATTCACCCAGGCTATGGAGAACATCATGCCCAGCCTGGAAGTCAAGGCCCGCCGTGTCGGCGGCGCCACCTATCAGGTCCCCATGGAGGTTCGTCCCGCCCGTCGTCAGACCCTGGGTCTGCGCTGGCTGACGGCCTACTCCCGCGCCCGCGGTGAGCGTACCATGGCCGAGCGCCTGGCAGGCGAGATCATGGATGCTGCCAACAACACCGGCAGCGCCGTGAAGAAGCGCGAGGATACCCACAAGATGGCCGAGTCCAACAAGGCCTTCGCCCACTTCCGCTGGTAAGCCCCGCAAACTGATTAGAAGGAGAACGTTATGCCGAGAAAGGTTACACTGGAAAATACGAGAAATATCGGCATCATGGCCCACATTGATGCAGGAAAGACCACTACGACAGAGCGCATTCTGTACTACACGGGTGTGAACTACAAGTTGGGCGAGACGCACGAGGGCACCGCGACCATGGACTGGATGGAGCAGGAGCAGGAGCGTGGTATCACCATCACCTCCGCCGCTACCACCTGCTACTGGAAGGGCTCCAAGGATCAGTTCCCCCAGACGCGCATCAACATCATCGACACCCCGGGCCACGTGGACTTTACTGTGGAGGTGGAACGTTCTCTGCGCGTGCTGGACGGTTCCGTCACCGTGATGTGCGCCAAGGGCGGCGTGGAGCCGCAGTCCGAGACGGTGTGGCGTCAGGCCGATCACTACCATGTCCCCCGGATGATCTACGTCAACAAGATGGATATCACCGGCGCGGATTTCTATCACGTGCTGGACATGGTGCATGACCGTCTGAAGGCCAACGCTGTCCCCATCCAGCTTCCCATCGGGAAGGAGGATACCTTCAAGGGTATCATCGACCTGGTGGAGATGGACGCCGATATTTATTACGATCAGCTGGGTAAGGATATGCGTGTCGAGCCTATCCCCGAGGATATGGTCGACATCGCCAACGAGTACCGCGAGAAGCTGCTGGATGCCGTGTCCATGTTCGACGACGAGATCATGGAGCTGTATCTGGAGGGGAAGGAGATCCCCACCAGCAAGATCCGTACCGCCATCCGCAAGGCTACCTGCGCCGTGGAAATGGTGCCCGTGACCTGCGGTTCCAGCTATCGCAACAAGGGCGTGCAGAAGCTGCTGGACGCCATCGTGGACTACATGCCCGCACCCACCGATGTCCCTGCCATCAAGGGCGTCAACCCCAAGACCGACGAGGAGGAGGAGCGCAAGTCCTCTGACGAGGAGCCCTTCGCCGCGCTGGCTTTCAAGATCATGACCGACCCCTATGTGGGCCGTCTCAGCTTCTTCCGCGTGTACTCCGGTACACTGACCACGGGCTCCTCCGTCCTCAATGCCACCAAGGGCAAGCGCGAGCGTATGGGCCGCATCCTGCAGATGCACGCCAATCACCGCGAGGACATCGAGTCCGTCTACTCCGGCGACATCGCCGCCGTGGTGGGTCTGAAGAACACCACCACCGGCGACACGCTGTGCGATGAGAAGAACCCCATCATTCTGGAGTCCATGGAGTTCCCCGAGCCTGTGATCCGCGTGGCCATCGAGCCCAAGACCAAGGCCGGTCAGGAGAAGATGGGCGTCGCCCTGGCCAAGCTGGCCGAGGAGGATCCCACCTTCCGCACCTACACGGACGAGGAGACGGGTCAGACCATCATCGCCGGCATGGGCGAGCTGCACCTGGAGATCATCGTGGACCGTCTGCTCCGCGAGTTCAAGGTGGAGGCCAACGTGGGCGCACCCCAGGTGGCCTACAAGGAGACCATCCGCAAGGCCGTGGATCAGGAGACCAAGTATGCCCGCCAGTCCGGCGGTAAGGGCCAGTACGGCCACGTCAAGATCCACGTCGAGCCCAATGAGTCCGGCAAGGGCTACGAGTTCGAGAACAAGGTGGTGGGCGGCGCCATCCCCAAGGAGTATATCCCGGCCATCGATGCCGGTATCCAGGGCGCCATGCTGGCCGGCGTTGTGGCGGGTTATCCCGTCGTGGACGTGAAGGTCACGCTGTACGACGGCTCCTACCACGAGGTGGACTCCTCCGAGATGGCGTTCAAGATCGCCGGCTCCATGGCCTTCAAGGAGGCCATGCGCAAGGCCGATCCCACGCTGCTGGAGCCCATCATGAAGGTCTGCGTCATCGTGCCCGACGAGTATATGGGCGATGTCATCGGCGACCTGAACGCGCGCCGCGGCCAGATCCAGGGCTACGAGATGCGCTCCGGCGCCCAGCAGATCGACGCCTTCGTGCCTCTGGCGGAGATGTTCGGCTATGCCACTGACCTGCGCTCCCGTACACAGGGCCGCGGCCAGTACACCATGGAGCCCAGCCACTACATCGAGCTGCCCAAGAGCCTGCAGGAGAAGCTGATCAGCAAGCGTACCGGACGGGAAAATTTCTAAAACCGTAATTTACGATTGATTTTCCCACGCAAATACTGTAAAATGGCAGTGTTAGACTGTTACCGCTGCCCAACACATGATACAAAACTGTTAAGGAGGATCATTTCAAATGGCTAAGCAGAAATTTGAAAGAACGAAACCCCATGTCAACATCGGCACCATCGGCCACATCGACCATGGTAAGACCACTCTGACCGCGGCTATCACCAAGTATCTGGCGATGCAGGGCGGCGCTGAGTACACCGATTACTCTTCCATCGATAAGGCTCCCGAAGAGCGCGAGCGTGGTATCACCATCAACACCG
>OIXG01000586.1_pt1 | contig 43080 bp, 33 predicted proteins | sample 1587731 | NCBI WGS metagenome assembly OIXG01 (sample SAMEA3888908, study PRJEB22519) | human gut metagenome | biome: human gut; feature: human-associated habitat; material: faeces | place: Denmark | collected 2010 | reverse complement strand
GCTGTCCCTGGCCTCCCGGAAGAAGGCGCTGAGTTGGTCGGCGGTCAGGGTCTTCCTCTCCTTGTGTTCGACCTTCGGCAACGCGCAGCCCTGCGTTGGATTCTTGCTCACCAACTTCTGCTCGATGGCGAGGTTGTACGCCGAGCCGATCATCTGATGGATGTTCCGCACTGTCTTGGGTGCTAACCCTTTCGGCTTTTTCTTGGCTTCGATGCGGTCTACTCGCCTGCCGTCCAGCAGGTGCTTGTAGAATCGCTGCAAGTCCAGAGAAGTGAGATCTGCCAGCGGAACGCTGCCGATCTGCGGCTTGATGTGATTCTCGAGAAAGCCTTGGCTGGTTTTGAACGTGGACGGCCTGAGTTTCACTCTGGCGTAGTTCTCCAGCCAGACTTCCAGCCAACTCCCCACGGTGTAAGTTTTTGCTTTGCCGTAGTCGATTCCCATGTTTTCCTCTATGGCTTTTTTCAGTTTCTCCTTGACTTCGGCCTGCGTTTTACCCAGCACGTTCTTGATGATGGCCTTTCCGGTTTCGGGATCGTGACCGACAGTGTACCGGCCTTCCCATCGTCCATCCTTTCGTTTTCGGATGTTCCCCTCTCCGTTCGCTCGTCGCTTTGGCATAAAATCAGCCCCTTTCGCAACGAACAATACCGTAATTAGGAGGACAAAGCTACCCAAACGCCGAACTGTTATCAGAAAGTTATCATTTGAAGGGGGACGCCCAATCTTTGCCTATTGCGGCGCAAATCTTGCACTGCCGGAGGCGTTCTTCTTTACTTCGACATCAATGTTCTGCTCCTTTGCGGAGACATTCGCGTCGGTGTAGGTCACGCTTTTGATCGTGTAGTCTGGTTGAGCCGCGCCGGTCGGCAGATTTTCAAAGATCACGCCGGTGACCTTATTGGGGTCGTCCTCCACTTTCCCATTGTAAACCTTGTCCTTGAGGGTCACATTACTGACGCTGATGATCCGCTTATCGATGGTCCATCGTTGCGTCACTTCGCCCGTGTAATTGTCCTTGCCGGTGACGATCACAGTGGCTGTTCCGGCGTTGGTGTTATTCGCGTAGGAAACGGTATAATCCGTGCCCAGATTCAGCGGCGTGTTGCCATCATAGGTCACCGTGACCGTTGGCGTGATCTCCGTACCGCTGTACACGAAGCCACCGGTATTTGTGATCGTGATCTTTGTATTCCTGCTGGTCAGTTCCGTTTTCGGTACGGCTGCCAGCTCTACCGTACTATCAGTGCTGTTGAACTGGGTCAAGCATTTGTCACTGTCGCTCACGAAGTAGTCTTTGTAAGTCTCCGTCGCATTGGTGCTGGTGATGGCAACAGGGTTTCCATCTGTGGGAGCATACTTCGAATCCACAGTCACGCCGATCTGCGGCTTGGTGCTCTCACTCTCAGTCAGGCCGCCCGTGCCGATGGTGATGGTGTTGTTGAACAGATGCACATTGTTGGTGACGTTGCTTCCGTTCCTTATGTTGTTGTTGCCCGTGATAGTCGGTGTGCCGGACACGGTGAACGTGGTGCCGCTATCCACAAACACGCCGCCGCCGTCGGTGCTGGCTGTGTTGCCGGTGATCTGGGCCGTGCCGCTCATGTTGAACTTGCTGCCGCTCGTCACAAACACACCGCCGCCATAGGAGTTGCTGCCGCCGGTGGCTTTGTTGTTGCTGATCGTGCCGCCCTCCATGTTGAACGTGCTGTTGCTGTTCACATACACGCCGCCGCCGTTGTTGCCGGTGACCGTGTTGTCAGTGATCGTCGCACCGTCTTTCATGGTGAACGTGCCGCCCTGCACAAGTACGCCGCGGCCCTTGTTGTTAGAGATCGTGCCGCCGGACATCGTGAACTCTGCTGCTGTGCCACCGTCAAGCAGCACGCCGTATCCGCTGCTGCCGGTGATGGTACCGCCGTTCATATTGAATGTTGTCTTTTTGTTATCGTTACCGCTACTGTTAACATTCACGCCGTATCCGCTGCTGCTGGTGATGGTACCGCCGTACATATCCAGCGTGCTCCCGCCGCCTACCAGCACGGCCTTCTGACTGCCGCCCGAGATCTTACCGTCGTTATTCTGACAGTCCGTCAGGGTCAGATGCCCTGCAATTTGATCCTGACTGTTGTTGTAATAGACCCCAATCATATAGTTAGGATCCGTGTTGTCGCCGCATGAGATCGTCTTGTCGTTCAGACAGAGCGTAACATCAACGCCCCTGATAGCGATGTAAGCATTCTTGAGGACAAGGGCAGTTTCCAGATAATACTTGCCTGTGTTCAGCGGCAGGTAACTGCCGTATCCGTCTGTGGAGACGTTCCACGTGTCGTCGCCCTTCATCAGCGTGCCGTCCGCTTTCATCCACAGCTTCGTGAATCCGGTGTGGTCGCCTGCTGTGTGATTGCTGTCGTCCGCCAGCGCCGCCGTGGGCAGCAGCGTCAGGCACAGTGCCAGCGCCATAAAACAGCTCATAATTCGTTTTTTCATAGTTGTCCTCCTTTGGTTTTTCCCCGCCCGGGTCCTATCTCCCGCAGGCAGAGTGGTATCCCGTAGGGGTCTCCCCTACGGGTCCGGGGGGCGCCCCCCGGAGCGGTTTGCAGGTTTACGCGCTGAGTATAGCATATTTTTCGCGGTTTGTGCGGTCAACTGCACGAAACGTACTTATTTCGGCCTGAAATGTCATTGGAGCGGCCCGGGTCGACAATTCCGCCCGCGTTTTCGCCCCTTTTCCGTACGCTTGGATTATACACCGTACGTGCACGTACGATGCAAGTGTTTTTTCATTTTTGGGCAACGTCTTATTCCGCCACCGGCAGGACAAGACGCGAGCAATACCGCTGTGTCTCGATCTCCCGGCCTGAGTAGGGGGCCACGATGCCCAGCACCCGCACGAACCCCGCAGGTTTCAGCCCCCGCTCTCTGACCTCCCGGCCCAGCGCCAGAAACGCTTCGTCCACGCCGCTGTAATCGCCGTAGTAGAGTACCGACAGGGCACGGCATTCCGGCAGCGTCACCGCCTCCTTGGGGGCGTTTTCAGGCCGCACGGGAACGCACACCTGATAGGGGTACGGCGCGTCGCCGATATAGCCGTCCAGATAGTCCCGCCGCTCCGAGATGGTGAACATCGGCTCGTCGGAGAGCCGATAGCCCCGGCGGACGCACTGACCGTAAAAGTCGTACATGGCGTTGTATTTATCCGCGATGGTGTGCCCCTCGCAGCGCCGCGTACAGCAGGTCACGGCGGGCAGGGTCATCAACTGGATGGAAAGCCCGCCGCTCCCACCGGCCCGCAGGCGCAGCTCCTCCACCCCGCGGTCGATCTCCCGCTGCCGCCTCTCCAGCACGCTGAGCAGGTCCGCCACCTCGCCGCCGCGGGCGAAATAGCCGGCGATCTCCTCCGTGCCGAGCCCCATTGCCTTGAACTTCTCGATCTGCATGATGCGCGCCACATTGTGGTTGTCATAATACCGCCGCCCGCTCTCCGGCGCGATGCAGGCAGGCGTGAGCAGGCCCTTTTCCTCCATGCGCAGCAGCGTACTGCGGGAGAGGCCGCAGGCGTGCGCCGCCTCGGTGATCTGAAAGAGGGCTTTTTTGTTCTGTTCCATAAAAATCTCCTAAATTAACACTTGCTTCGTTCATGGGTGGACGGGTTATACTGTCATTATACGCGATGCACCGCCGCTGTCAAGTTCGGCGGGCGGACAAAAAACATTGTGGTGCGGGTCCGCACCACAGCCTTCGGGGCCCCGAAGGCTGAATGAGCCTTGGAGAGGAGTATATTGAACATGAGGATTTGGAAACGGCTGCTGGGCACGGCGCTGTGCCTGTGCGCGGCGGTGTGCGTGATGAGCGTCAGCGCGAGCGCGGAGGGGGGACATAGCAGGCACCCCATTTGCGGCGCGGCGCATGAGAATATCGGCGACCATACGGGAACATGCAACGATGTAACATGGACGGCATGGGACGGAATGGGCGAAATCACTTATACCGACAACACCGCCTGTGTGTATCTGAGCGACATCGCAACGCGGAACGGTGCGCTCAAGGTCTCGAACGGGCAGACACTCAATCTCTGCCTGAACGGAAAGACGCTGAAAAGCGCAGGCACTGTGATCGAGGTGAAGGGCAACGCCACGCTGAACATCTGCGACTGCCAAGGCAACGGCGGGATCACGATAAGCTCCGGGTGCGTCATTGAAGTAGATACGAGAGATTATGTAAACAGAAACGCTGTTCTTGGCACGGCGACCTTAAATCTGTACGGCGGCAAGATCAGCGGCAGCGTGAAAAGCGACGGCTACATGGGATATGCCGGCGTAATCATGCTATACAATAACAAATCCAGCGACAAGGCAATCGCTGCGGTGTTCAACATGTACGGCGGCGAGGTGCGCAACAGATACGATTCATCAAATTGCTGCGCCGTCTATGCCAACAATGCGAAAACCGGTAAAGGCTATTACAATATCAATATCTACGGGGGAGATGTTGCCTGCGAAAAGGGAAAAGCACTTGATTTAGACAGCAAAGAAAATGTGGCACTAAACATCGCCGGTGGAACGATCACGGGCGGCGAGTATGGCGTTAAGCTCAACTCCGGTAATGAACTAACCCTGTCGGGAGGCGCGGCAATCGTTGGCACCGACGCGGGGATCTATATTCCCAACAATGTGACCCTGACCATAAAGAACGATTTTACTCCCGCAGGGGGAACAAAAATTTCGGTTGAAAAATCTGTTGACAGCTCCGTCAGTGTCCTGATCGCCAAGCCTGCGGCGGGCGCGTCCTCATTGTCGGACAAGGCGCAATACTTTGTCTCCGCGGAAGAGGGCTATTTCGTGGAAAGCAACGACGACGGAGATCTCCAGCTCACCGCCTGCGCCATTACCGAACAGCCCGCAGTCAATGATTATACCGTCACGGCAAACGGCGGCGATAAGGCGACATACCAGTGGTACAGCGCAAAACAGGGCGATGTCCCGGTGACAAATGCTGTTGTTAAAAGCGAAGGAGATTTATCCTATTGGAATGGAGAATGGTCGACATCCTCCATTCCCCAAAGTGGCGAAGTGACCGGCTTCACGCTCACGATGAAAAAGGGCGATGAACTGACGTTAGATTGCTCTGATAGTTATGGAGTCCATATTGGGAGCGTTACCCTTTCCGACGGCACAAATACCGACACCGCAGCAGAGGGACTTCAAACATACACCCTCACCGCTCCAGCGGATGGCGATTATACGTTGAAGATCAGCTGCACTGCCGTAGGCGGATACGCCCGCCTACAATTCACCGCCAAAGTGACGGCAGACGTGCCAGATATGACGAATCCGTTGTCCGGCCAGACAGCCGCCAAGCTCAACACCACTGGTCTGCCGAGCGGCAGCTACATCTGTCAGGTCACATGGGAGAACAAGACCACGCTGAACAGCCAAGCGGTGCGCTGCGCCGCCGCGCCGTCCCATGCGCACAGCTGGTCGAGTGAATGGAAAAGCAACGACACCCACCATTGGCACGAGTGCGAAAATGGCTGTACTGAAAAATCCAGCTATGCTGAACACGCCGGCGGCACGGCGACCTGCCAAGCCAAGGCCGTCTGCGTGACCTGCGGCACAGCCTACGGCGACCTTGACCCCAACGGCCACGACTGGGGCGCTTGGGCCGTCACGACCCCCGCCACCACGAGCGCCGCGGGCGTGGAGACACGGGTCTGCAAGCGGGACGGGTCTCATACGGAAACGCGCGCCATTCCCAAGCTCACGCCCGCGCCGTCCGGCGGCGGGAGCAGCGGCGGGAGCAGCAGTACGCCGGCCGTTACCGTCCCCGTCAGCGGCAGCGGCGACACCGTGCATGTTTCGGCAAGCGTCAGCGGCAGCACGGCGGAGGTCAAGGAGATCAAGAGCGCCGAGCTGGACAAGATCGGCACGGACAGCGCCGTGGTTATCGACCTGTCCAGCCTGAACAAGGGCGTGACGGGCGTGACGCTGTCCACCGATACCATCGACAGCATTTGCAAAACCGAGGCCGACGGCGTGACCATCAAGCTGCCGGGTGCGGAGCTGCGCGTCGACCGGCAGACGCTCGCCGCAGTGACCGAGCAGGCGGCGGGCAGCAAGATCCGGCTGGTGGTGGAGCCCGACGGCACGGCAAGGAGCACCATGACCGCCGCGCAGAAGAGCGTCCTCGACGGCATGAGGAACGCCGCCGTGCTGGAGGCGTACTTCGTCTCCGACGGCACGCGCATCCGCGATTTCAACGGCGGCGAGGTCGAGCTGAGCATCCCCTATCAGGCAAGCGGCGCGCTCCGCGCCTGGTTCCTCAAGGAGGACGGCACCCGCGAGCCGGTTTCCGCGCGCTATGACAAGGAAAACGCGCGGCTGCTCCTGCACCATTTCTCCCACTATGTGATCGAGGAGCTGGACAGCAGCGCGGCCTATACCGTCTGCGCGAAGGATGATAGCTGCCCCCTCGAGGCCTTCGGCGACCTCACCGCGACGTCGTGGTATCACGACGGTGTGCATTACTGCCTTGAGAACGGCCTGATGCGGGGCGTTTCCGGCGGAAAATTCCTGCCGGACGGCAGCACCACCCGCGCCCAGCTCGTCACGATTTTGTGGCGACTGGAGGGCAGCCCCGAAACGACCGGCGCGGTGCGCTTCGGCGACACCGCCGGCGGCGCATGGTACACCGAGGCCGTCCGTTGGGCGGCGGGCTGCGGTGTGGTCAAGGGATACGACGGCGGGCGTTTCGGCCCCAACGACGCGGTGACGCGCGAGCAGCTGGTGACGATCCTGTACCGTTACGCGCAGCACAAGGGCTACGATGTGAGCGCCGGAGAAGACACGAATATTCTGAGCTTCGACGATGCCTTCGCCGTCAGCGAGTACGCCATTCCCGCCATGCAGTGGGCCTGCGGCTCCGGCATGGTGCGCGGCATCGCGCAGAAGGGCGGGATGCTCCTTGCCCCTGGGGACACGACCACCCGGGCGCAGACGGCCACGCTGCTCACGCGCTTTCAGAGCGCCTTTGCCAAGGAGCCTTGACCCATTTTTGACCCAGAATCCGAAAAAAGCGGGCAGGGCTGGACGGAAACAATGGAAAAATCCGCCGAACGAATGGTGGCAAAAAGCACAAATCGGAGCCGAAACGGCTCCGATTTTGCTTTGAGACAACCTACGGACCAGAAGGCCGGGGGTTCGAATCCCTCACGGCGTACCAAAAGTCCTCGAAATCGTCTGATTTCGAGGACTTTTGCTTTTTATAAGTTACCATTTTCGGATGCCACTTTTTTCCGACCCAAACGCTGACCCCAACGGGAGCGGATAGCGGAAAGCATCAGACAGCACGAGAGAGGATGTTCCCCATCGTTTGCGCTGCCTTGAGCTGCGCATCGGTGGTGACGTGGGCGTAAGTGTCCAGCGTAAAACCCGCGGAGTAGTGACCGAGCATACTGCTGACGGTTTTCACGTCCACGCCGTTCTGGAGCGCCATCGTCGCGAAGGTGTGCCCTTACGGTATAATTACGACAAACCGGAAAAGCCCCGTAGAATCAAGGGTTTTGAGGTTTTCAGTCTGGTTTTTTCATCCTTTTCCAAACCGAAAAATCATACTGAAATAAGTCGAATTATAGGAGGCGTTTCATTAACGACAAATGAATAGCAGAAAGGAACTCAAAGCCTTTTGATTTCAAACACAGTAGAATATTGGATTTAGGCGAAGCCGTCACTTGTTTCAAGTGGCGGCTTTTGTCATTTCCAGGACTGCTGTACAGGCACATGACAACACCAATCAGAAATGAGGTGAAGTCATTGAACACGCAAATCATCGCCATCACCAACCAGAAAGGCGGCGTTGGCAAAACGACCACCTGCGCGAACCTGGGAATTGGGCTGGCGCAGGCCGGGAAAAAAGTGCTGCTGATCGACGGGGACCCGCAAGGCAGCCTGACCATCAGACTGGGCCACCCCCAGCCGGACAAGCTGCCCTTTACCCTGTCCGACGCGATGGGCCGTATCCTGATGGACGAGCCGCTGCGCCCCGGCGAAGGTATCCTGCACCACCCGGAGGGCGTTGACCTGATGCCCGCCGACATCCAGCTCTCCGGCATGGAGGTCTCCCTGGTGAACGCCATGAGCCGTGAGACCATCCTGCGGCAGTATCTGGACACGCTCAAGGGACAGTATTCCCATATCCTGATTGACTGCCAGCCCTCCTTGGGGATGCTCACGGTCAACGCCTTGGCTGCTGCCAACAGGGTCATAATCCCCGTTCAGGCGGAGTATCTGCCCGCCAAGGGTTTGGAACAACTGCTCCAAACAGTAAATAAGGTGAAGCGGCAGATCAACCCTACCGTACTACCAGCGAGCAGGAAGGCAGCCTCCGCTGCCCAACGAGGGCCAGCAGCCCGCCCGCTGCGGGAGTATGGAGAGCAATATCTTCACCATTATTGGGAACCGGTATTGGGAACCGGATGAAGCACAACCGCACCTGCTGGAGCGTGGCTGGAGCAAACAATCTGGCAGCCTTGCTTGTGCTGCATCATACCGGCAGACTCCGGCGTGTTCTGCGCGGCTGGGAGGCGCACAGCAGAGCGGAGGGCAGCGGTTCGATCGTGATGCTGCCGCTTTCTGCCGCGAAGGCCAACAGGCTGGGGGAGGACATATATATCCCACCGCATACATTGTCCTCCGGCGAGATCCATCCCGCCGCCCAATATTATCTGACACACTTTGATCCGCTGTCCGGGATGCACTCCTACGACTGACAGCGGCCGGCTGCGTGCGCCGGGGCACTTATCCGCTCAATTTTTTCTTTTTGAACAACGCGTTTTTCCGTCTGATTTGACTGCCAGCCCCCCTTGCCAACGATTTTGTTACACATACGACCCCTCCCATGTATGTTTATTAGGGTTGAGCAAAACGCGAGTTTTGCAAAGGCGAGTCACAATATATAGCTTCGAGCAAGTCGGATGGCACTATTTATTGTATAGTCTCATGAGAAAATCGGAGTTTTGCTCATCCCTATGTTTATTGATGGGGAACTGCAATGGTATAATCAGTGTAGCAAGTTGCGAAGAATCTGTAAAGAGAATTTCCGACAAAATCTTCCTGGAAAAAGGGGCGGCGGCTGACAGGAATGCGCGCTTCGTATTTTAGAGAACCTTTAGAAAACTGCCGCCTGGCGCGCTTGCCTTTTTTCGGCGCCGGACGTATACTTTTGGTAGGAAAAACCACGGGTGAAGAAGGAGGCCTTTCGATATGCCAAAGAAATATTTGCAAAAAGAACAGCACAGCGCCAATCGCTACACAGAGCCGGCGTACCAGGAGATGCCCCTGCAGGAGGAGATGCCTTTGCAGCTGGATCTCCAGCAGACAGAGGAGCGGATGAGCGCGCCTGCTGCCGGAGAGGCGGTAGCGCAGAGAATGGCGGAGCGCCTGCCTTTTGGAGGAGAGGGACCTGAGCCGCCGGATCCGCCCCAGATGCCCCCGCAGGAGGAGACCGCCCCCAGGACAAAGCGGGAAAAAAAGCTGCTTCGTCAGCGGCAGGAGGAGCAGCGCCGCCAGGAAGAGGAGCAGGCACGCCAGCGCGCTGAGATGCAGCGCCGGGAGGAGGCGGCCCGGCTACGCTGCCAGGAGGAGTTTGAGCGTGAGCAGCGAGAAGACGAGGAGCGGATGGAAGAGGCCCGGCGCAAGGCAAACCGGAATATTCTTTTTGAAAACGATCATGTGCGGGAATTGCTGATCGACCTGGTGTCAGAAAAGGACATACAAAAAGCGGTAGAAAAAGCCAAGGCGTTTATCCAGGCGGCCGGGGACCATCTGTTCAGCAAAAATGAGGAGCTTGCCGACGCTTATGGCATTACGGCGGACTACGCCAGTGAAATTAAAAAGTTCAACGCCTTAATTGCCACCCAGGTGGAAGATCAGGATACGGCCCGGCATCTGATAGAACGGGCAAAGGGTCATAAGGAGCGCTTTACACAGCTGGCGCGCCAGCGGTCTGTTGTCAGCTTTGCAAACAACGGGGGTATCCTGGATCTGATGAAAGAGGAGTGCATGAACAGCGATACCCTGGAGCGGATTTTGAGCAAGGCGGCATTCCAGATGTCAGAGATCTATGATTCAGATATGAGCATTCAGAGGGCGATCTGGGCCGAATATGAAGGCGTGATTGCCCGGAACGTCCACATGCCCGTTACCGCGGATCAGATTAACGTTTTTGCCTCCGGCAGTCCGTACCGCTATCTGACCAAGCAGGAGACGCAGGAGAAATTTGATCAGAGAGTCGCGGAACTCATGCACCAGGATCCGCAGCTTTCTGAGGAGGAGGCGGAGCTCCGGGTCTATGCCGAACATAAGCAGGAGCTGGAAGAGCAGGCCAAAGAGCGCACAATGCACAGCGGGATTGTACCGGGTGTTTCTGCAGAGGATTGGGCCCGCCACGGGGGCGCCAGCGAGCATTATACTCTTCCGGCGTCCCAGGCTTATAAAATTGTGGAGAGCAGCAAGGGCTTCCTCTACGCAAAGCCGGTGAGCAACGGTTTGTGCGAACTGCGGCCCACGCTGCCGGAAACCGTTGAGATTGGCGATGAAAAAATTCCGCTGCGCCGGTGCTATACGCTGTTTGTCAAGGCGATGATGCGGGGCGCTTTTGACGATAATGGGGAGCTGAAACCGGGCGTGGAGAACTTTGCCGGGGATGTCAGCTACTGCCTCTCCAGCGCCAGCGGGCTGCAGTCCCAGCCCCTGCGGGAGGATTTGAAGCGCCTGCTGGGCGGCCCGCTGGAGGAAATTCTGGACGGGGATGCCAACCAGGTGGAAAAAACGCTTCAGCAGATTCATAAACTGATGACCACCTCCAGCGGGCAGACCTTCCCGCCGTATGAGATCATGAAGGCGTTTTATGAATCCATTGACCGCCTAAAAAACGCAGGCGATGGGGCGACCCTTTCGGTGCAGTTTGATCAATTCCGGAAGGAACTGGAGAAGAGAAATACCCCGCCGGAGGAGATTGAAAAAATCATGGCGGCCCAGGTGAACCCGGCGCTTTTGAAGCGAGTTTATCGGATGAAAGAGGAATTCCTTGGGGAGAATGTGGAGGGCCCCCTGACAAAAGAACAGAGTGAAGAGATCAAGTCGGTCTACTCTTTATATGCGGATTTGGACACGGCGATGCGGGAGATGATGGCCATCCGTAATATGGATCCGGACTCTCCGGATGTGCCGCTGCCCAACGCCTGCTCCGCCCACGCAAACTTTATTGCCGGTATCCGGAAAGACTGGTTTGGAGACGATGCGCCTCGCTTCGGCTACGATGTGGAAAATCATCTGGTGACTCATCCTCTTGAGCATATTGATTACTGCTTGAAACACCCCGACCATTTGGGTGCAAATGGAGATTCCAAGGAGAAAATATTGGAAAAGGTGGGTGCTATGTCTCAGCGCCTGCGGACCATGCAGGAGCAAGGAGAAACACCGGTTCTGACGCCGGAAGAGCAGCGCTATCTTTTGATGCTGACCATCACCGGCGAGGGCGCGCCCAGCAAATATGTTTACCATGAGATGGCCAACTTGGGCAAGACGAAAGACGGCATGAGCATTACTTCTGAAGGATTTGCAGCGGAAACGAAGCAGTACATGGTTTCGCCCTTCAGCCGGAAGCATGCCGTTGGCCTTTACCGTGGCTCTGATGAGTATAATTCGATGTCCCGAAAGATTGTAAATTCCGGCACAGTGGCGTATTACAACCATGATAACCCCCTGCCGCAGGAGAAGGACGCCCTGCTGGCAGACCTGAAGCAGAGAATGTCCCAAAACGATCTTCCGGGCGGAGCGATATAAAAGGGGAGGTAAGGTGAATGTTCAGCCGAATTGTTTCATTAAAACCCGGGCAGCCTGGCGGCTATGAGCCGTTGCTGGAAGGCACCGGTAAAGACGAATTTATGGGAACGCCGCTTCTTCTTGGTTATGAAATGGGCGGAGCGCCTTGTGGCGTTTTGGCCGCAGACTGTTTTGATGCGGCCATCACAGTGCGCTGGCTGTGCGTGGACAGTGCTTGCCAGGGCCGCGGGATTGCAGGGGCACTGCTGGATGAATTGTGCGCCCTGGCCGATGAGCAGGGCGTGGAATCGCTTGACGCGGTGATTTCCGGTGAGGAGGATCGCCCCATTCGTTCTTTGCTGCTGGACCGGGGCTTTGTGCGGGAGGATGCGTCTCCGGTTTATCGTTTTCCCCTCTCAGCCGTGCTTCAGGGTCCCCTTTCCGCCGCACTGGGAAAAGAGGATCCCAGAATTATCCCCCTGCGCAGTGCGCCTGCGTATCTCATCCGGGAGCTCAACCGCCGCACCGCTGCATCCAACGGGGTGGCCTATCCCCCAATTGATGTAAATGCGCTGCTGGGAGAGAGCCTTGCCTGGCTGGAAAACGGAGAGATTACGGCCTGTCTCCTTTTGGCGGAATGTGACGGCGGAGTGGAAATCCGCTGGATTTACAGCCGGAGAAAAAACCCTGCTGCGCTTCAGGGACTTTTCGCCGGTGCTGCCGGCGCGATCAGCCGGAAGTACCCGCCCCAAACCTGGATTCACGCTGCGGCGATGGCCCCCAATGTGGATGCGGTGATCCGCAGGCTGACCGGAGATCAACTGGTTGCCGGTACCAGCGTTGTCCGCTTCTGCCGCAGGTTGGACCGGGGAGAAGAACGGAATTTGGATCAGCTTTTGCAGCAGATGAGGCTGCCTGCTGCGGAATAAGAAATAAGAAAAGACAGGACCGCTCGCTGCTGAACAGCACCCTATTTGTTAGACAAGTATCAGAAGGATTTTTTCTACCCAACTCTTTAATTCTTACCAAACCATGCGTCTAACGCGCGGTTTTCTATATAAAAAAGCGCCGCGTCTGCGGCGCTTTTTCTGTCCTTTCCGGCGCTCACTCCATCACGGCTTTGAGCATACCGAAATACTTGTCGTGCTTTTCCTGATACTCGCGGTTGAACACAGGATCGTTACCCTGATGCAGGCGGTGGATATACTCATGGTGGCTGTTCATCACCGAGGGGTCGAACTGCGAGATGGTGTAGACGCCAAGGTTGGAGCATTGGTCGGCAATACGCTCGGCATTGATGAGAATATCGAGGAACACCAGCCCCGCGTAGACCGTGCACTGCCCGTCGCGCAGGCGGCGGATGTGGTTGGTGCGGAGCGTGGCGACCATGTCGTCCACGACCTCCTCCACCGGCTCGATGCGGCGGGCGATCTGCGCGTCCACAGTGGTAAAGCTGTGATAGGCATAGTCCATGATCTCGCGCAGGGCCTCGCCGAGCACATAAAGCTCCTGCTGTGCGGCCTCGGAGAACTCAATACCCTTGTTACGCAGCTCGGCAGCGTTTTCCGTAAGGTTCACCGCATAGTCGCCGATGCGCTCAAACTCGGGAAAGCACTGGATATAGTAGTTGAGCAGGTCGTTGCCGTGGCCCGGCGGGACATGGCTGGAGAGCTTGATGAGATAGTTATCCACACTGTCGGCCAGCGCGTCGATATGGTCCTCGTTCTGATTGATGGCATCGATCTTCTTCTGGTCAAAGCCGTGCAGCACATCGAGCGCGCTCATCACACCCGTGCGCGCAAGGCGCGCCATAGCGCTGATGGCGTCTGCCGCGGCGGAAAGCGCCAGCGCGGGCGAAGCGAAGAACTTCTCGTCGAGCTGAGAAAGCTCGTGGTCGACATTCTCGCCGATCTGCTTGTCGTCCTTGACGAGGATGCGGGAGAGCTTTTCAAACTGTCCGCACACCGGCAGCAGCAAAACAGCGGTGGAAAGGCGGAAGATGGTGTGGACATTTGCGATAGAGCCGGAGCTCATCGTCTGCCCCCAAAGGCTGTCGAGCAGCCCCGCGTGGCGCATAACGGCCAGCGCAGTGATGATGATCACAGACGCACAGAGGTTAAAAATGATGTGGATAACGCCAGTGCGCTTGGCGTCCGCCTTCGAGCCGATGGAGCAGACGATGGCGGTGGTCACACAGTCGCCGATGTTCACGCCGATGATGATGGAATAGACCGAGCCGAAGGTCAGCGCCCCCGTCATGGACAGCGCCTGCAAAATACCGATGGTCGCAGACGAGCTTTGAATGAGGAAAGCGACGCCCGTACCGGCGAGGAAGCCGAGCACCGGCACATCCGCAAGCCCCATGAACATCTGTGCAAAGGACGGCGAGGACGAGAGCGGACTGACCGCCGCCGTCATATTGAGAAGCCCTGTAAAGAGGATACCGAAGCCCATGGTGATGCTGCCGATGGTGTCGCTGTGGCGGGTTCTGACAGCCATGATAAAGAGGATGCCCGCAATGGCCGCGAGCGGCGCGAGCGTGGAGGGCTTGAAGAGGTTCAGCCACGCACCGCCGTCGGCGTTGAGGTCGAGCAGACGGATGATCTGGCCCGTGACGGTCGTACCGACATTCGCGCCGAGAATGATGCCGATGGACTGGTGCAGCGTCAGCACGCCCGCCCCGACAAGGCCCGAGGTCAGCACGATGGTCGCCGTCGAACTTTGAATGACCGCCGTGACCGCAAGGCCGAGCAGAAAGCCGACAAGCGGGTTGTTCGTCACCTTCTCCATCGCCGCCTTGAGCGCGCCGGACGAGCCCTTTTTCAATCCGTCGCCCATGAGCTGCATCCCGTAGAGAAACAGCGCGAGCCCGCCGAAGAGGGAAATAAAGTTAAAAATCGTCATACCGTCACCATTCTTTTGTATGGTTCAATTTTTTGTTTTGCTGTGTCCTCTGCGGCAAAAATTGACCTGTGCCAATCTCCACCAAATATTATGGTAGCAGAAATTCACAAAATTGCAAGGATTTTCGCAGAAAAGTCCCGTGGTATTTTTGCCCGCATCTTTTTTCTTGCAATTTTTCTTTCCTGTGCTACAATAGCAGAAGAAAATGCCACCGCATTTTGAGGAGGTTTCACCATGCTTAACCAGTCTAATCCCATCGGCGTGATGGACAGCGGCATCGGCGGCCTGACCGTCGTGCGCGAACTGCAGCGCATCCTGCCCGGTGAGGACATCATCTACTTCGGCGACAGCGCCAACTGCCCCTACGGCAACAAAACGGCGGATCAAATCTTTGACCTGAGCTGCCATATGCTCCAGTTCCTCGGCGACAACGGCGCGAAGTGCGCCGCCGTGGCGTGTAACACCATCTCCACGATGGCCGAGCGCCTGCGCCCCTGCTTCGACTTCCGCATCATCAGTATCGTCGAAGAGGCGGCCAAGTATGTCATCCGCGAAAAGCTCCCCAGCGTCGGCCTGATCGCCACGGAGTTCACCGTTGCCTCCGGCAAGTACGCGGAGCTGATCCATCAGGGTGCTCCCGACTGCCATGTGGTCGGCAAGGGCTCTCCCCTGCTCGCGGCGCTCGTGGACCGCGGCGACTTCAACCGGCACGACATCAACTTGGAGATCACCACGCAGGTCGATAATATCCTCTCCCGCGAGAAAGTCAATGACCTCATCCTCGGCTGTACGCACTATCCCATCGTGGAGGAAAATTTCCGTGAGTGCTACCCCGAGATGCATCTCATCAACCCTGCGCTTGAGCAGGCGAACGCCGTCAAGGCATATCTTGCTGAGCAGAACGCCCTCAATCCGCAGAAGAAGGGTACCTTCACCATCTGCACCAGCGGCGATCCTCAGGTGTATGTCAATGTTGGCAAGCGCCTCGGCCTCTTCGAAGCAAGCGAGCTGAAGGTCGTCCATATCTGAGAATACAGAAAGAGAAACCGCAGCCAATGGCTGCGGTTTCGTTTTTCTTCTCTTACCCTTCGCGCTTGCGGAGGTAGATGACCAGCGCGGCGACGCCCTCGGCGGCATAGACGCCGTAGAACACGGTGTTGATATTCTCCGCCTTGCGATCCGCACGCGAGAGCGCCTCCTGCGTGTAGACGGTGACAGGCAGATAGCCGTCTGCCTTTGGCCCTGTCCGCCACCAAACGACCGAGCGGTTGCGCCAGATGAAGCTGCAGAGCACATTCCCGTTGTCGTCCTCAATGGTCATGCCCTCGGTCTGCGAGCGGTAGATCGGCGTGTCGTTCTCGTAGTAGAGCGGGCTTTCGGCAACGGCGCTCTCCGGCGCAGGCGCGGCGTCGCCATAATAGGTCGGCTCCACTGGCTTTCGCATATAACGCTTGAACGAGTCAAAGTCCGTGAACTCCGTTCCCTCGGCGAGCAGCTCTGTGTCGCCGAAGCCGACAAGCGCGCGGTTGACAAAGGCGCTCAGCGCCAGCGCCGCGCAGAGCGTGAGCGCCGTAGTACGGCGGAGGCGACGGTTTCGGCACTGCTTTTCCGTTTCCTGCGGCGGCGTGAGAAGGCCCTTTTTCACCAATTTCCCGTTGACGAGCCGCATGGCGGCAAAGCCGACGGCGACGGCGGCGAGCAGCACGAGAGCTGCCTGCCAAAGTTCGAGTGAAATGCCGACGCCCGTGCGGCTGAGGGTAAAGCCGTTCACCGTGATCGGATGGAACGCCAGCAGCAGCGGCAGCGTGCAGGCGAAGAGCACCCACACGACGCCATAGGTCCACGCCGCGCTGCGCACGACCGCACTGCGGAAGGCATCGACATCCTCGCCCTCCTCACCGTGTACGGCAAGAAAGGCGGCGTTGAGCTGCACCGTCTCGGCAGCGGCCGCCGCGACGAAGAACGCCGCGCCGAGGAAAAAGCCGAGCAGCGCGCGCTCCAGCGCGCTGTTGCACGCCATCGCCACAAGAAAGCCAGCGGCGGCAAGCGCGAGCGCAATGCAGCAGCGCGAGCGGAAGCGCGAAAGGCTCGCCGCAAGCAGGTGCTTTTTCTGCTGCTCGCCTTTTTGCGATGGCTGCGCGGTCTGCTCCTCCCCTGCCGTGGCACGCTCGCCGCGCAGCAGCTCGTCGCAGGTCACGCCGAATACCTCCGCAATGACCGGAATAAGTGAAAGATCCGGCGCACCGTCGTCGCGCTCCCAGCGGGATACGGACTTGTCCGAAACGCTCAGCCGCTCCGCCAGCTCCTTCTGCGTCATGCCGCTTGCGCGGCGCAGCGCGGCAAGAAAGCCGCCCATCGTTTTCTTTTCCATAAAGCGCCCTCCTTTGGGTCTTTGATGGCTCAATTCTACCGCTGTGTCAGAGAGAATACCAGCCAGCGGAGCGGGAATGTCTCTCGCGGCGCGAGAATTTTATGCCTCCCCCGCCATTTTCGGCAGCTCCCAGCCGACGAGCAGCGGCCCGCGCCCCACCGTGATGCGCGCTGTCGGTGCAACGATGTGGTTGCTCACACCGAGCGGAAAGCCGCACTCGAGCGTACCGTCCGCGAGCGGGTATTGTAAGCCCTCAAGCGTGATATGCTCGGCGCGGTCGCCCATGCTGAAGAGCGAAACGATGCCCCAGTCCACCTCGCGCGTGAGCGTGAGCATCTCGTTTTCGATGGCTGTGTAGACGAAATTTTGGTCGTAGAGATAACCCCTTGCCCCATGGCGCAGAAGGAAGGCGAGCGACTGGAGGTTTGCAAGCGTGTGGTCGAGCCGCGCCCCGCCGGTCGCGCCGTAGAGATAGAAGGTGTCACAGCCGCGCTTGAGTCCCTCACGGAGCGCCAGCATCGTATCGGTGTCGTCCTTTTCGGCCGGCACGCGAAGGCAGTTGGGCGGCGCCTCGGAGGCGTCCATCGAGTCGAAGTCGCCGAGTACGAGGTCCGGCTTGACGCCGAGGCGCTTGCAGAGCAAAAGTCCCGCATCCGCGGCGATCTGAAGGTCACCCGCGCGGGGACGCTCCCGCAGGCCGTAAAAGCTGCCCGCGGCATAGATAAAGCAGCGCTTCATGGTAAACACTCCTCGCTTTTGTGGTCTCGCTCCATTGTAGCCCAAGAGGTACGGGAGTGCAAGACACAATATTTGTGCAAACGGGGTATTGACAACTGCGCCCAAAAATCTATAATAAAGGCGACAATTCCAAGGGGCGCTGGCGCAAGCCGGCTGAGATCGGGGCGTAATGCCGTCCCAGTCCCTCGAACCTGATCCGGGTAATGCCGGCGTAGGAATGCGAAGGATATTGGTGTGCCATGCCGCATTGCGATCGCCGCAATGCGGCATTTTTCACCGAGACCGTTGGGGTTGATCTTTTGAAAGAAAGCAGGAAAGAAACAATGACCCAAACCAAGACAAAAGCCCTCACCGAGGGCGCCCTGATGGTGGCTGCCGCCACCGCGCTGAGCTATGTCAAGCTCCTTGAGCTGCCGCAGGGCGGCAGCGTGTGCATCGGTATGCTGCCGATCTTCCTCTACTGCGCCCGCTGGGGCTGCAAGGAAAGCTTCCTCGCCTCCTTCGCCTACGGTCTTTTGCAGCTCATCTTCGATGGCGCTTACGCCTGGGGCCCGACCTCGATGCTGCTCGACTATGTGCTCGCCTACGGCGTGCTGGGCGTGGCCTGCCTGTTCCGCAAGCAAAAGGGCGGCGTGTACATCGGCACGGTCGTCGGCTGCCTGTGCCGTTTCCTCGTCCACTTCATCAGCGGCATCACGATCTACCGCATCTATGAGCCGACGGAGCTGTTCAACACGACCTTTGCCAACCCTTATATCTATTCTGCTGCCTACAATGGCAGCTACATGGTGATCGACTTGGTGCTCTGCCTCGTCATCGCCGTCCTTCTCTCCCGCCCGCTCTCGCGCTACTTTGCCCCGCAGGAGACCGTCGCGGCAAAGAAAAATCAAGGCCCCGAGCTTTGAGCAGCACAAGCTGAAGAGAGCCGTTCCGAACGGAACGGCTCTCTTTTTTATTCTTTTTTATAAATTCTTCAACTCCACCGGCGTGCCGACAGACCTGGCAAGGGTATAGATCCTCGCCACATCCTCGATGTATTCGGCATTGAGGTACGCCTGTGCGAGATCGTCGCCCACGGCGAGCACGCCGTGGTTGGCAAGCGTGCAGCCTTTACGGCCCTCAAGCGCGGGGATCGCATTCAAGCCGACCTCCTTTGTGCCGGGTGTTGCGTAATCCGCACAGCGAATGTCGCCGCCGAGGAACACCAGCGCCTCAATGAGCACGGCGGGAATGGTCCGGCGGTTCACGGCAAAGGCGGTGGCGTAGGGCGAGTGCGTGTGAAACACGGCGTTCACCTCGGGGCAGGCCTCGTACACCGCCGCGTGCATCCGCCACTCGCTTGATGGTTTCAGTTTTCCCTCGGCCACCGTGCCGTCGAGCCGCAGGGCGACGATGTCCTCCGCACGCATCACATCGTAGCGCACCGAGGTCGGCGTGATGAGCATAAGTCCCTCATCGCGCAAAAAGCAGCTCATGTTGCCGCTCGTACCGGAGAACAGCCCCTCGCGGAAGGCTTGCAGAGAGCGGTCCACGATCTCCTGCCGCAGCGCGGAAATGGTTTGCATAGTCTCCCTCCTTACACCACAAGGTTGTGCTCGTCGATGTGCCCATCGGTAAAGTAGCGGTGCAGATCATAGGGCGAATAGATGCCGAGGTCGGTCACGACGCCCGAGACAAGGTGCGGCGGCGTGATGTCAAACGCCGGATAGTAGCCCTTCACGCCCTCCGCCGCGGTGCGGACGCCCATCGCCTGTATGGTAAAATTCGGGTCACGCATCTCGATGTGTATGGTGTCCACGGTCGGATGTCCCTGATCGGGTGCGCCGGTGACGAAGTACGGAATACCCATGTACTTAGCGACGATGGCGTTCTGGAAGGTGCCGACCTTGTTGACCACATGGCCGTCGCAGCAGATGGCGTCGGCGGCGGTGGTGAACACATCCACCTTTTCGTTCTGCATGACAAAGGCGGGCATATTGTCGGAGATCACCGTCACATCAAAGCCCATGTCATGGCAGACGCTTGCGGTCAGGCGCGCGCCCTGAAAATAGGGGCGCGTCTCGGGACAGAAGAGGCGAATATGCTTGTTTCTCTCGCTGCACTCGCGCAGCATCATGCCCACGATGGTCTCGGCAAAGCAGTGCGTCATCACCGTGCCGTTTTCGGGGAACATATCCACCAGATATTTGCCGATCTTCGCCACACGCTCGTAGCGGACGTTGTTCAGCTCGACCGTTTTGTTGACGATCGCCTGCGCCACATCCTCGCCCGCGGCGAGGGCGCGTTCCGCCTCGGCGAGGCAGAGGTCGCACAGCAGCGCCATGCGCTTGACCGTCGTCGGGCGCGCGTGAGAGATGGTGTGGGCGGCACGGCGCAGATAGTCCATCTGAACGGCAGCGGTTTGCTCACGGCACTCATGCGCCGCAAGCGCCATGCCCATCGGCACGGCGGTGTAGGGCCCCGCGCTCTGCGTCACCATATCGGTGATGGCCTGCGCGACCTCCTGATGGGTGCGGCAGGTGACGAATTCAATTTTTGCCGGATAGACGCGACGGTCAAGTATTTTCACTTTACCATTCTCGTACCACGCGATGTTTTCATATCGCAGCAAAAAGGCCAAATCATGATCCGCTCTTTGCATCTCTCTTCTCCTTACGCGTAAAGCCGCTTGATTGCCGCGCGCGCCTCATAGAACACCTTTTCGCGGTCGAGCGTCTTGTATTCGCCGTTTTCGTACAGGATCTTTCCGTCCACCATCGTGAGCACCACATCGGACGAGTGCGCCGCGCAGGTCAGCAGCGCGGGGGTATCAAAGTTCGGATAGAGGTGGGGCTTGTCCAGATCGAGCGCGATGAGGTCAGCCTTCTTCCCCACCGCCAGCACGCCGATATCGTCGCGCCCCTGCAGCTTCGCGCCGTTGACCGTCGCCATGTCCAGCACCTCGGCGGAGCTGACCGCCGTCGGGTCGCAGGAGTAGCCGCAGGGCATGATGTCGGCAAGATGCATTTCCTCGAACAGGTCAAGATTGTTGTTGCTCGCCGCGCCGTCCGTGCCGAGGGCGAGGTTGATGCCAGCGTCCATGAGCTTCCGCACCGGCGCAAAGCCGCTGCCGAGCTTGAGGTTGCTCGTGGGATTGTGCACAACATTCACACCATGCCGCCTCAAAATGGCAATATCCTCGTCGCTCACAGCGACGCAGTGTGCCGCGGCGGTAGGGCTGTCCAGCGTCCCCATCTCCTCGAACCACGCAACGGGTGACTTCCCGTAGCGCACGATGCACTCGTCCACCTCACGCTGCGTTTCGGAGAGATGAATGTGCATCCGCCCGCCGTGCGCCCTGCACATCTCGCTGTAAGCGCGGACGATGTGCGGCTTGCAGGTATACTCCGCGTGAACGGAAAAGTCGATATGAATGCGCCCGTTTTCCGCGTTGTGATACTGCTCAAAGAGCGCCACCGACTGCAAAAGCTGTGTGTTCTGCTCCACGGTCTGATTTTCGTCAAAGCACTGCACGCAGCGGCTGATGTTCGCTCTCATGCCTGCTTCCGCCACAGCGGCGACGGTCTCGGCGGGGAAAAAGTACATATCGGAAAAGCTTGTCGTGCCGCTCGCGAGCATCTCGAGGATAGCAAGACGGCTGCCCGCCGCAATATCCTCCGGCACCAGCTTATCCTCGATGGGGAAAATTCTGTCGAACAGCCACTCCCGCAGGGGCAGCCCGCTGCCCACGCCGCGCATCAGCACCATGGGCGAATGGTTGTGGCAGTTGATAAGGCCGGGCATGAGAAGCTTATGCTCCATCTTTTTATGCTCCTCATACTCCCCCACCGGTTTTTTCGCGCCGATGTAATCGATGCTATCGCCGCGCACGCCAAGAAAGCCATGCAGCGTGGAGTAGGCGCCATCCTCCCCGCGCAGCAGAATAACACAGTTTTCAAACAAAATGCTCATGACAACGCTCCGTTTCCGTTAATGCCTCGATTTTACCACGCACAGACAGGAATTGCAAGATAAACGCCCCGCTCCCTATAAGGGGAGCAGGGCGTTTTCTGTGAGAATTTACTTCGCGCGCAGAGGCTGCCAACCCAGCTGCCTCTCAAGATGCGGCAGATATACCGTCGGCTCCTTCTCCGTTGTCCTCTCCGGCGTCTCCGGCTGCTCGGCAAGCGCACGGCGGGCGGAGGAGAGCATCAGCTTGATGCGGTTGAGCTGGTTGACCTCGCTCGCACCCGGATCGTAGTCCACAGCGACGATGTTCGCCCAGGGGTATTCTTTGCGCAGCGCCTTGATGACGCCCTTGCCGACCACATGGTTCGGAAGGCAGGCAAAGGGCTGGATGCAGACGATGTTCGGTGTGCCGGAGGTCAAAAGCTCTGCCATCTCGCCGGTGAGGAACCAGCCCTCGCCATACTGATTGCCGATGGCAAGGAAAGGCTCGGCGAGCTTTGCCACCTCCTCGATGGGCATGGGCGGCTCAAAGCGGCGGCTTTTCGCCAGAGCCTCGATCGCGGGCGCGCGCAGCTTACGAATAAGCTCCACGCCCGCCTTGGCGACCAGCGAATCCCTCCACGAGGTGCCGAGGTTCTTGTGCCGAAAGTCGCGGCCGTAGATGCTGTAATTGAAAAAGTCCAGCAGATCCGGCACGACCGCCTCGGCGCCCTCAGCCTCCAGCAGCTCGACAAGGTGGTTGTTCGCAAGCGGCATATACTTCACTAAAATCTCGCCCACGATGCCGACACGCGGCTTGCGCAGCGCCTCGTTGATGGGCAGCGCGTCAAAATCTGCCACGATGCCGCGGCAAACCTCGCCATAGCGCCACTTCGTCTTGGGGTTCACGAGCGAATCGATGCAGATCTCCTTCCACTTTTGGTGGAGCGCCTCGGCGCTGCCCCCTTCCAGCTCATAAGGCCGCACACGGTACAGGCAGCGCATGAAGAGGTCGCCGTAGACCAGCGCATGGACCGCATCCATGACGAGGCCGCGCGAGAGCGTAAAGCCCTCATTCTTCTCCATGCCGTTGAGGTTGACGGAGACGACCGGAATGTGGCCGTAGCCCGCCTTTTCGAGCGCGCGGCGGATGAAGCCGACATAGTTGCTCGCGCGGCAGCAGCCGCCGGTCTGCGACATCATCAGCGCGAGGTGGTCGGTGTCGTAGCGACCGGAGGTCACCGCCTCCATGAGCTGCCCGACAACGGTGATGGAGGGGAAGCAGGCGTCGTTGTTGACATATTTGAGCCCGATGTCGATGGCCTTGCGGTCGTCGTTTTTGAGCAGCTCCACGCGGTAACCGTGCTTTGCGAACACCGGCTCCAGAATATCGAAGTGGATGGGGCTCATTTGGGGCGCAAGCAGCGTCCACTGCTCGTCGCGCATCTTCTTTGTGAAGGTCGCGCGCTGGTAGGACACGCTCTGCGGGCGGGCGCAGATGCCCTTTTCGCGGCGGATACGCATAGCGGCGAGCAGGCTGCGGATGCGGATGCGCACCGCGCCGAGGTTGTTGACCTCGTCGATCTTGAGGACGGTATAGAGCTTGTTGCTGCCCTCAAGAATTTCGGAGACCTGATCGGTGGTCACGGCATCGAGCCCGCAGCCGAACGAGTTGAGCTGGATGAGCTCGAGATCGTCGCGCTTGCGCACAAATTCCGCCGCCGTATACAGGCGGGAGTGATAGACCCACTGGTCGTTCGCGCGCAGCGGACGCTCAGGGGTGAAGTCAATGGGCAGGCTGTCCTCGGTCAGCACATCGAGGCCGTAGGAGGCGATCAGCTCGGGGATGCCGTGGTTGATCTCGGGGTCGAGGTGATAGGGCCGTCCCGCGAGGACCACGCCGCTGCGGCCGTCCCGCTGCATCTGTTCAAGCACCCGCGCGCCCTCGGCGCGCACATCGGCCTTGGCCCGCTGCTGCTCTTCCCACGCAAGGGAGACCGCCTGCCGTACCTCCTTGGCAGAGATCCCCCACTGCCTGCGGCAGAACTCGACCATGCGGTCGGCAATGACCTTTTCGCTCGTGAAGGCGATAAAGGGCTTGAGATATTCCACCTCGCCATCCGCGGCGGCCTCAACATTGTTTTTGAGGTTTTCCGGATAGGATGCCACGATGGGGCAGTTGAAGTGGTTCTGCGCGTCAGGCGTTTCCTGATGCTCAAAGAACACGCAGGGGTGGAAGATGGTATGCACACCCTCGTCGATGAGCCACTGCACATGGCCGTGGGCGAGCTTTGCGGGATAGCACTCGGACTCGGACGGAATGGACTCCATGCCGCGTTCGTAGAGCTTGCGATCACTCAGCGGCGAGAGGAGCACGCGGAAGCCGAGCGCCTTGAAGAAGGTCGCCCAGAAGGGGTAATTCTCATACATATTGAGTACGCGCGGGATGCCGAGCTCGCCGCGCGGCGCGTCCTCCGCCGCGAGCGGCGGATAGGCGAACATCCGCTCAAGCTTGTAGGAAAAGAGGTTTGCGCCCTTTTCCTGCGCGTCTGCATTGCCCGCACCCTTCTCGCAGCGGTTGCCGGTGGTGTAGCGCCGTCCGCCGGGAAAGCGTGTGACGGTGAGCATACAGTTATTCGAGCAGCCGCCGCAGCGCAGCGTCTGTGTTTTGTACTCAAGATGCTCGATCTCCGCGAGCGGGAGCATTGCCGTTTCCTGTCCGCAGTAGTGGCTGCGGGCGATCAGCGCCGCGCCGAAAGCGCCCATGAGCCCGGAAATGTCGGGGCAGACAACTGCCGCGCCGGAGATGTTTTCAAACGCGCGCAGCACGGCCTTATTATAGAAGGTGCCACCCTGCACAACGACATGCGCGCCCAGCTCGCTCGGATCGGCAAGCTTGATGACCTTATAAAGCGCGTTTTTGATGACGGAGTAGGCAAGGCCGGCAGAGATGTCGGCGACGCTCGCGCCCTCCTTCTGCGCCTGCTTGACATTGGAGTTCATAAACACCGTGCAGCGCGTGCCGAGGTCGACCGGATGCGGCGCGAAGAGCGCCTCCTTGGCAAAGCCCTCGGCGCTGTAACCGAGCGATGCGGCAAAATTCTCGATGAACGAGCCGCAGCCCGACGAGCAGGCCTCGTTGAGCAGCACATTGTCCACGCTGCCGCCCTTGAGCTTGATGCACTTCATATCCTGCCCACCGATGTCGAGCACGCAGTCCACCTGCGGGTCGAAAAACGCGGCGGCGGTGCAGTGGGCGATGGTCTCGACCTCGCCCTCGTCGAGCGAGAACGCGGCCTTCAGGAGCGCCTCGCCGTAGCCGGTCGAGCACTCGCGCAGAATGTGCGCGCCCTCCGGCAGCTCGCGCGCAAGGGCGGAGATCGCACGCTTTGCGGTTTCGATGGGGCTGCCCTGATTGTTCGCGTAGTACGACCACAAAAGCTCGCCGCGCTCGCCGATGAGCGCGAGCTTGGTGGTGGTCGAGCCGGCGTCCACACCGAGGAAGCAGCCGCCGCGATAGTGCGCGAGGTCGCCCTTTTCCACCACCGCCCTCGCGTGACGGGCGCAGAATTCGTCATAGTCCTCCTCGGAGGCAAAGAGCGCCGGCAGGCGGTGCAGCTCAAAATCCATCGCTACACCGCGCTCGAGCCGCTCGATCATCTGCGCAATGGGCATAGCCTCGCAGTCCGAGCGGTCCAGTGCCGCGCCCATCGCGGCGAAAAGGTGGGAATTGGGCGGGTCGATGGTCGTCTCGTCCGTGAGCCTGAGCGTGCGGATAAATGCCGCCTTGAGCTGCTGCAGAAAGTGCAGCGGTCCGCCCAAAAAGGCAACGTGGCCGCGAATCGGCTTGCCGCAGGCAAGACCCGAGATCGTCTGGTTGACGACCGCCTGAAAGATGGAGGCGGCGAGGTCCGCCTTCGTCGCGCCCTCGTTGATGAGGGGCTGGATGTCGGTCTTGGCAAACACGCCGCAGCGCGCGGCGATGGGATAGATCTGCTGATAGCTTGCGGCCTCGCGGTCGAGTCCCGCCGCGTCGGTCTGCAAAAGCGCCGCCATCTGATCGATGAAGGAGCCCGTACCGCCGGCGCACACGCCGTTCATGCGCTCTTCGAGCGAGGTGCCGAAGTAGATGATCTTCGCGTCCTCGCCGCCGAGCTCAATGGCTACATCGGTCTGCGGCGCTTCCCGCCGCAGCGCATCTGCGACGGCCACGACCTCCTGCACGAAAGGGATACCGAGCGCCTTGGCAAGGTTGATGGCGCCGGAGCCGGTGATCTTTGCGCGCAGCGCGCAATCCCCCACCTGCTCGCGCGCCTCGCGCAGCAGAGCGGCCAGCGCCTCCTGTGTGTGGGCGCAATGACGCCGATATTCGCCGAAGAGCAGCCTGCCCTCACGGTCCAAAAGGACGAGCTTGACGGTGGTGGAGCCGATGTCGATGCCTGCGCGATAAGTATTCATGAGAAAGCCTCTTTCTGCCGGATGATCGTCTTTGCCGCTGCGCGGCAAAACTGCCTACTATGGATACTTCAAGTATATTTCTCTTTCACGCAAATGAAAAGTTAAGATGTTCCGACGAAGAGTTAAGAATACGCAAAGAAAGACATTGCCTCCGAATTTTGGAAAGCAATGTCTTTCTTTTTACCGTTTCAGCTGCGCGGCAATGGCGGTGATGAGCGCGTCCTTGCCCTCGCCCTTCTCGGCGGAAAACGGCACGAGCGTGTCCTCCGCGCCGAGGTCGAGCGTTTCGCGGATGCGTGCAAGGTTCGGCACAATCTCGCTCTTTTTGAGCTTGTCGAGCTTGTTCGCCACGACCACCATCGGGCAGCCGCTCTGCCGGAACCATTCGCGCATCGTCACATCATCCGCCGTCGGCTTGTGGCGGGCGTCAACAATGAGCACACCGAGGTCGATGAGTCCCGCGCTCTGGAAATAGTTCTCCATCAGGCGCCCCCATCGGTCACGCTCGGCCTTGGAGACCTTAGCGTAGCCGTAGCCGGGCAAATCGACGAGGTAGAGCCTGCCGTCGATCTTGAAATAGTTGATCTGCGTCGTTTTACCGGGGCTCGCACCCACGCGGGCGAAGTTCCTGCGGTTCACTACACGGTTGATGACGCTCGATTTGCCGACATTCGAGCGCCCCGCAAACGCGATCTGCGGCAGACCGTCGTGAAGAAACTGCGCCGGCACGGTCGCGCTGAGGATAAATTCCGCCTTGTTGAAGTTGATGGCCATATCGGTCTCTCCGCTTCTGTCGATTTTCAGACCCGCAGCGCGGGCAGCTTGCCGCTCTCCGCGGCGGGCGCGAGCGCGGCACCGAGCCGCGGAGCACTCACCGCCTTGGGGTAGACCAGCGCCGCGGCAAACACAGCGTCCACGGTTTCGACAGGAATGAAGTGCAGCTTCGCGCGTACATTCGGGTCGATCTCCGCAAGGTCTTTTTCATTCTCCTTCGGCAGGATAACGGTATGGATGCCCGCGCGCAGCGCGCCCATGGTCTTCTCGCGCAGGCCGCCGATGGGCATGACGCGCCCGCGCAGCGTGACCTCGCCGGTCATGGCGACATCGCGGCACACAGCGCGGCCCGTCAGCGCCGAGAGCAGCGCCGTGGTGATGGCGATGCCCGCGCTCGGCCCGTCCTTGGGAACGGCGCCCTCCGGGAAATGGATGTGGACATCCTTTGTCTTATAGAATTCCGCCGGAAGTCCCAGCTCCGCCGCGCGCTGGCGCAGGCAGGACATGGCAGCCTTGCAGCTCTCCTGCATCACCTCGCCGAGGTTGCCGGTCAGCTCGAGCTTACCTGTGCCGTCCATCACGCCGACCTCGACCGGCAGTATCTCACCGCCCGCCTGTGTCCACGCAAGGCCGTTGACCACGCCTACAAGGTCGGTCTTTGCCGCCTCATCGCGCGTGTAGCGCGGCGTTCCGAGGCAGGTCTCCACATTCTTCTCCGTAATGGAGATGCGCTTTACATCGCTTGTCGCAAATGCCATTGCCGCCTTGCGGCAAAGCCGTCCCAGCTCACGCTCCAGACTGCGCACACCACTCTCGCGCGTATAGCGCGCGATGATCTCGCGCAGTGCGCTCTCGTCCACACGCAGCGCCGCAGGCGTGATGCCGTTCGCCTTTTTCTGCTTGGGCAGCAGATAGTCCACGGCGATATGTACCTTCTCCTCGTCCGTATAGCTGGGCAGCTCGATGACCTCCATACGGTCGAGCAGCGGACGGGGAATGGTGTCGGTCGTGTTGGCGGTCATGAGAAACATGACCTTACTCAGATCGACCGGAATTTCCAGATAGTGGTCGCGGAAGGCATAATTCTGCTCGCTGTCGAGCACCTCGAGCAGCGCCGACGCAGGGTCGCCGCGCTGGTCGCTCGCGAGCTTATCCACCTCGTCGAGCACAAGCAGCGGGTTCATCGAGCCGCTGCGGGAAATGGCCTCGATGATGCGCCCCGGCATCGCGCCGATGTAGGTTTTGCGGTGGCCGCGGATGTCCGCCTCGTCGCGCACGCCGCCGAGTGACAGCCGCGCGGCCTTGCGGTTCATCGCCTTGGCGATGCTCAGTGCGATGGAGGTCTTGCCCACGCCCGGCGGGCCGACCAAACAGACGATCTGCCCCTTCGCGTCAGGGTTGAGCCTGCGCACGGCGATAAACTCCAAAATGCGCTCCTTGACCTTCTCCAGACCGTAGTGGTCGTGGTCGAGGCGGCGGCGCGCCGCCTCCACGCTCACGCGCTCCTTTGTCTCCACGCCCCACGGCATATCGAGCACGGTATCTAAATAGTTGCGCAGCACGCTCGCCTCCGAACTGCCGAAGGGCTGGCGGGAGAGGCGATCCACATCCTTGAGCAGCTTCTTCTCCGTTTCCTCCGGCAGGCGGAAGGCGAGGATCTTTTCGCGGTATTCGTCGATCTCCGCGTCGCTGTCGCCCTCGCCGAGCTCATTTTGCAGCACCTTGATCTGCTCGCGCAGAACCATATCCTTTTGGATCCGGCCGACACGCTCACGCACCTTGCTCTCAATGTCCTGCTCCATAGCGATGACGCTGATCTCGCGCTTGAGGATCTCATTCACGCGGCGCAGGCGCACCAGCGGGCGCAGCTCCTCGAGCACAGACTGCTTGTCCTGATAGCGCAGATTGCTGTTCTGCGCAATGAAGTCGGCAAGATATCCGGGATCGGTCGAGTCCATCACGGTGGTGAAGATACTCTCGGGCTGCTTGGGCAGCAGCTCGCTGTACTCGCCGAAGAGCGTATAGGTCTGACGCAGCATCGCCTCGGTGCGCGTGCCGTGCCGCGACTCCTCCTCGGCGATCAGCTCGACCTGTGCCTGCAAAAAGGGCTCGCGCTGCCACAGACGGCGCAGACGCGCGCGGCAGCCGCCCTCTATCACAATACGCATCATGGAGTTTGACGCGCGCAGGATCTGAAGAACGCGTGCGACGATGCCGATCTCATAGAGATCCTTTTCCTCCGGCAGCTCGACGCCCAGCTCGCGCTGTGTGATGAGGAATATCTCCTGCCCGGTCTCCATCGCGCGCTCCAGCGCGCGCACGGAGATCTCCCGCTCAATGTCGAAGCTCGTTGTCATGCGGGGAAATGCTGTAATTCCGCGCAGCGCAAGAGCAGGAATGTTTTTTGTCATGGTCTCCATAGGGTCTCCTTATTCGCTCAGGAGGCGCTGTCCACCGGCGGCAGCTCCGCCGGCGGCTTTCCCTCCTGCAGCGCTTCTTTTCTGTGTCCGAGCTGCGGCGGCTTCTTGCCGTCCACGCAGTCGCGAGTGATGGTCACACGGTCGATCGTGCGGTCGGACGGAATATCGTACATCACCTTGGTGAGCAGGCCCTCCATCACCGCGCGCAGGCCGCGCGCGCCGATCTTGCGCTCGATGGCCTTATCGGCGATCTCCTCAAGCGCATCGCGGTCGAACACCAGCTCCGCGCCGTCGTAGCTCAAAAGCTTCTGATACTGCTTGACGAGCGCGTTTTTCGGTTCGGTCAGGATGCGTACCAGATCGTCGCGGCGCAGCTCGTCGAGCGCGGCGACGACCGGCAGACGGCCCACCAGCTCGGGAATGATGCCGAACTTCAAAATATCGTGCGGCTGCACCTCGCGCAGGATCTTCGCGTTGTCCTTTTCCCGCTTGCCCTCGATGACTGCGTCAAAGCCGATGCTCTTGCGGTCAAGCCGATGCTCAATGATCTTGTCCAGTCCGTCGAACGCGCCGCCGCAGATGAAGAGGATATTGCGCGTGTCGATCTGAATGAACTCCTGATGCGGGTGCTTGCGCCCGCCCTGCGGCGGGACGTTGGCAACCGTGCCCTCGACGATCTTCAGCAGCGCCTGCTGCACGCCCTCGCCCGAGACGTCGCGCGTGATGGAGGTATTCTCACTCTTGCGGGCGATCTTGTCGATCTCATCGACATAGATGATGCCGCGCTCGGCCAGCTCCACATCGTAATCCGCCGCCTGCAAAAGGCGCAGCAGGATATTTTCCACATCGTCGCCGACATAGCCCGCCTCGGTGAGCGTGGTGGCGTCCGCGATGGCAAACGGCACCTTGAGGATGCGGGCCAGCGTCTGCGCGAAGAGCGTTTTGCCGCTGCCGGTGGGACCGAGGAGCAGAATGTTGCTCTTTTGCAGCTCCACCTCGTCGCCGCCGCCGAAGAAGATGCGCTTATAGTGGTTGTAGACCGCCACGCTCAGCGCGACCTTTGCCTCGTCCTGCCCGATGACATACTCGTCGAGCACGGCGCGGATCTCGTGCGGGGTGGGGATCTCGTCGGGCGAGCCGAATTCCTCCGGCTCGGCCTGATAGCCGTCCTCCACGATCTCCATGCACAGCCGCACGCACTCATCGCAGATGCGCACACCGGCGGGACCTTGGATCATGCGGTGCGTTTCCTTCTCGGACTTGCCGCAGAACGAGCAGCGGAGAAGCTGCTTCTTGCTCTTTTCTTCACTCATATTCTGTAATGACCTTTTCCTTTACAGTCGTTGTATCAGCGCTTATAGATGACCTTGTCGATCAGGCCGTACTCCTTGGCTTCCTCCGCCGTCATCCAGTTGTCGCGCTCGGAGTCTATTTTGATCTGCTCGGGTGTCTTTCCGGTGTTGTCGGCGAGGATCTTGTTGATGCGCTGCTTGATCTTGAGGAAATGCTCAACATCGATCTCCATATCCGTGACCTTGCCCTGCGTACCGGCGGAGGGCTGGTGGATCATGACCTCCGCGTTCGGCAGCGCGATGCGCTTGCCCTTCGCGCCGCAGGAGAGCAGAAACGCGCCCATGCTCGCCGCCATGCCGACGCAGATGGTGGAAACGTCGCACTTGATATACTGCATCGTGTCGTAGATCGCCATGCCCGCGGTCACACTGCCGCCGGGAGAGTTGATATAAAGCTGGATGTCCTTGTCGGGATCCTGCGCCTCAAGATAGAGAAGCTGGGCGACGACGAGGCTCGCGGTGGTGTCGTTGACCTCCTCGCCGAGAAAGACGATGCGGTCGTTGAGCAGGCGGGAGAAAATGTCATAGGATCGCTCGCCGTGGCTGGTTTGCTCGACTACATAGGGGACTAAGCTCATGGAATTACCTCCTTGGTGTGTCTTCTAAACGTTCATACCCTGTTCAAATTTCCGGTATGTATGCAATCAACCACAAATGCTTCTCATTTGTGGTTGATTGGCTGTCTCTATTTATGCCTGTTTACTTTTTTCTGCCGAAGTATAACCGTTTTCCGGCTTATTCAGCCTTCTCAGCAGCCTTCTTCGTGGTCTTCTTGGCAACGGGCTTCTTCTCCGCCTCGCCCTCGGCAGCCTTCTTGGTCGTCTTCTTGGCGGCGGGCTTCTTCTCTTCCTCGCCCTCAGCAGCCTTCTTCGCCGTCTTCTTGGCGGCGGGCTTCTTCTCCGCCTCGCCCTCGGCGGCCTTCTTGGTCGTCTTCTTGGCGGCGGGCTTCTTCTCTTCCTCACCCTCGGCCTTCTCTGCCTTGGCGCTGTCCACAACAACGGCGACGGCCTTCTCGTTGAGCAGCTGTTCGCGGACGGTGGGCGCGTCGAGGTACTTCTTGAGCATCTCAAGCTCCATGCCGTACTGCTCGGCCATGGACTTGTACTTCTCCTCGACCTCCTCGTCGGTGACATCAAGGCTCTCAGCCTTGATGATGGCGGCGATGGCAAGATCCATCTTCACCTGGCGGGTGGCGGGCTCCTTGCCGTCCTCCATGAACTTAGTCTCGTCCATGTTGGTCATCTTGCAATACTGGTCGTAGGGGATGCCCTGCGCCTGCAAGCGCTGCTTGAACTCCTCAAGGAAGCGGCGGCACTGCTCGTCGATCATGGCGTCGGGAATGTCGGCCTCGATGTCGCCGGCGACCTTCTCGAGAAGGGCGTTTTCAAAGGCGATCTTCACGGACTGCTCACGCTCGGCCGCGATCTTGGCCTTGATGTCGTCCTTGAGCTCCTTGAGGGTCTCAAACTCGGAAACATCCTTGGCGAACTCGTCGTCGAGCGCGGGGACCTGCTTTTCCTTGACCTCGTTGACCTTGACATGGAACACGACCTGCTTACCGGCGAGGTCGGGGGCGTAATTCTCGGGGAAGGTGATGTCGATATCCTTCTCCTCACCGGCCTTCATGCCGATGAGCTGATCCTCAAAGCCGGGGACAAAGCTGCCGGAGCCGATCTCCAGCTCGTGGTTCTCGCCCTTGCCGCCCTCGAAGGCAACGCCGTTGTCGAAGCCCTCAAAGTCGATGACGGCGGTGTCGCCCTTTTTGACCTTGCGATCCACAGAAACCAGACGGGACTCACGCTCGGCCATCTGCTCAAGGCGCTCCTTCACATCGTCAGCCGTGACCTTGACCTCTTCCTTGGGGGCGCTGACGCCCTTGTACTTGCCCAGCTTGACCTCGGGATAGACCGCGACGGTCGCCTTGAAGGTGAAACCATCCTTGCCGATCTGGTCGTCCACGATCTCGACCTCGGGATAGCCGACCACATCAAGGCCGCTGGAGCCGATGGCCTGTGTATATGCTTCGGGGAGCGCGGCATCCACAGCATCGCTGTAAAAAACGCCCTCACCGTAGAGCTTTTCGATCATCTTGCGGGGCGCCTTGCCGGGACGGAAACCGGGCACGCTGATCTTATTGCGCATCTTGAGATACGCCTTCTGAACGGCGGCTTCAAACTCCTCGGCGGTCACTTCGACGGTGACGGCGACCTGACTCTTTTCGAGCTTTTCGACAGACTTGACATTCATGTTTCTTTTTCCTCCGTAATTAAGCAAATGATGCTCATTGCAAAGTGGTATTTTACCATAGGTTTTCTGAAATTTCCAGCCCTTTTTTATCAATTTTCCTTTCATCGCAGATTTTTTTCGGGGCAAAGTCCAAATAATCCGCGGAAATGAGAGCGTACTCCGTGTTTCCGCGCCGTCCCTCGAAGGCGCGGCGGTGTGTGGGGCCGTGCAGATGCCCGTAATAGCAGCGCTCGACGCGGTAGCGGTCGATCAGCTCCAGCAGCTCAGGACATTGGTAGCCCTGATAGAGCGGCGGGTAGTGCAGAAAGCAGAGAATGGGCCTCTCCCCCGCAGCCTTGAACGAGGCTTCCAGCCGCAGCGCCTCGCGCGCGAGCATCTTGCCTGTGTGCGTACCGGCGGCATCCTCCTCGTAAAACCAGCCGCGCGTGCCGCAGAGGGCATAGTCCCCATAGAAAAAGCAGTTGTTGAATAAAATATCGATGCTCCCGATGCCATGGGCGTCGAAAAACTTCTTCATCTTTGTGGCGGTGCCCCACCAGTAGTCATGGTTGCCCTTCAAAATGAGCTTGCGCCCGGGCAGGGCGTCGATGAACTGAAAGTCGGGGAGCGACTCTTCCAGCGAGATGCCCCACGAGAGGTCGCCCGCGAGCACCGTTATATCATCCTGCGTCAAATGGGAGAAGGACTCCCGCAGCCGCTCGACATGGTTCGCCCACCTGTCACCAAAAATATCCATCGGCTTGCTCCCGCCGAGCGAGAGGTGCAGATCGCCGATCGTATAGAGCGCCATGGCCGCCCCCTTCCCTGTTGCTTACTCAAATGCATTTTCGATGTACTCGATGCGCGGCGGCGTTTCGTCGTCGTAGACCTCCGCCACGTCGAAGCGGGCGCAGAGGTCAGGATAGTGCCGCGTCATGTAAAAGGCCGCTGTGGTGCGAAGCCTCCGCTGCTTGGAGACCGTGACAAAATCACGCGGCAGGCCGAAGCGCAGGTCGCTGCGCAGCTTGACCTCCACAAAGCAGAGGATGCCGCCCTTGCGGGCGATGAGGTCGATCTCGCCGAAGCGGCAGCGGAACTGCGAGGCAAGCAGCTCGTAGCCGTTCTCGCGCAGGTAGTCCGCGACCATCGCCTCGCCGCGGTCGCCTGTCTCTTTGGTCGTGCTCATGGTTTTCCGGCCTCCCATTTTTTAAGAAAGGTCTTTCTATGGCAGGGGCAGGGGCCGTACTCGTCCAGCATGGCATAGTGCAGCTTCGTGCCGTAGCCCTTGTGCTTGGCGAACTGATACTGCGGATATTCCCTGTCAAGCACCTCGGTCACGTAGCGGTCGCGGCTGACCTTGGCCAAGATCGACGCTGCGGCGATGCTCATGCTCACCCCGTCCCCGCCGATGACCGTGCGGTGCGGCGTGGAAACAGCGTATCTCGTGCCGTGGTCGCGGTTGCCGTCGATGAGGGCGAAGTCCGCCTTGGTCGTAAGGCCGTCGATGGCAAGCTGCATCGCCTTCATGCGGGCGTTCAATATGTCGATCTCGTCGATCTCCCGCGCGTCCACGCTGGCGACGCTGTACGCGACCGCTCTCTCGCAAATGAGGTCAAAAAGCGCCTCGCGCTTCCTCTCGCTGAGCATTTTTGAGTCGTCCAGCCCGTCGATAGCACAGCCCTCCGGCAGGATCACCGCGGCGGCGTACACCGGTCCCATCAAAGGGCCCGCGCCCGCCTCGTCCACACCGCAGACATGGACATAGCCCGCCGCGCGGGCCTCCGCCTCCAGCGCATAGCTTGCGAGCGAAATATGCTCTCTCATGCGTTCTCCTCCGGCAGCTCAAGTGTAAAGCGTCCGAGCTTGCTGGCACGGTATTCATCGAGTAAAATGCGCGCCATGCGCTCGGTGCTCACCTCGCCGCCGGAGATGAGGAAGCCGCGCTTGCGCCCCGCCTTTTCCAGCAGCTCCCAGCCCTGCTCGTCCGGCTCGACGGTGATCTTGTAGCGCTCGGTCAGCGCCTCGGGATAGTGCGCGGCGAGGTAAGCCATCAGTCGGGCGGCAAGATCCTCCACATCCATCACATCGTCGCGGATGGCGCCGGTGAAGCCGAGGCGCACACCCACATCGGGATCCTCAAACTTCGGCCAGAGGATGCCGGGGGTGTCGAGCAGCTCCAGCGTTTTGTCCACCGGTACCCACTGCTTGCTGCGCGTCACGCCGGGGCGGTCCTCCGCCTTGGCGGTCTTGCGGCCGGAGACCTTGTTGATGAAAGTCGATTTGCCGACATTCGGGATGCCGAGCACCATCACACGCAGCACGCGTCCGACCTGCCCCTTTTCCTCGTAGGCACGGAGCTTGTCGGCAAGCAGCGCGCGCACGGCGGGCGCGAACTGCTTCACACCCGCGCCGGACTTGGCGTCTGCCTCCAAAACCGCGTAGCCCTGCGCGCGGAACCACGCCGCCCACTGCTTCGTCGCCTTGGGGTCCGCCTGATCCACGCGGTTGAGCACCACGATGCGCGGCTTGCCCGCGGTCAGCTCGTCGAGGTCGGGGTTGCGGCTCGCGCGCGGAATGCGCGCGTCGATGATCTCGCACACCGCGTCCATGCTGCCGATCTCGGCGGCGACCATACGGCGCGTCTTTGTCATGTGTCCGGGGAACCAGCTCAGGCTTTCCAGTTGCATACAGCGCTCCCCCCTTACTTCAGCTTCAGCGGGCCGAGACGGGTAAAATCGCGCTTGTCGGTCAGGCTGTCTTTCCCGGGAAATACCAGCAGCACGGCCCTGCCGATGATCAGCCGCTCGTCCACCGGCCCAAGGTCGATGTCGCGGCTGTCGCTGCTGCGGTTGCGATTGTCGCCCATCAAAAAGAGCTCTCCCTCGCCGAGCGTCAGCGGGAACTGCGTCCCCTCGTCAAGATAGGTGAGATCGTTGACATAATCTTCCTGCAGGAGCGCGCCGTCCACGAATACGCGCCCGAGGGTAAAGTCGATGTCGACCGTCTGTCCCTCGGTGGCGATGACGCGCTTGACAATAGGCTCGGTATCAAAGCTCTCCTTATACGCGATGACGATGTCGCCGTACTTGTAATCGCCGCACAGCCAGCTGCTAAGCACGATCATGCGGTCGCCGTCCTGTAAGGTCGGCACCATCGAGTGGCCGGAGACACCCATCAGGCGCACCACAAAGGTAAAGAGCAGCGTGATGGCCAGCACCGCGCCGACCAGGGAGCGCACCCATTCATAGGTCTCGCGGCCGGCGACGCGCTCGGCAATCTCCTCTCCCTCGTCGGGGTCGGTGGGCAGAATCTCGTTTTCAAAATCGTTCATACTTGTCTCTCCACAGCGCAAGCGGCACACAGCCGCAGATTTTTTCATTTTCTATGATACCACGCCCACGGCAAAAAAACAACAGCGGGTTTGCACCCTGCGCCCGTCTGCCAAATCGGGGCTTGACAAAAGTCAGACATTGTGTTGTACTATAATTGTATAATTATACACGGTTGCAGGTCTACCGCTGCCTGCAAGGCAAAAAAAGGGGATGGTTAGCATATCATGAAAAATTCTCTGATCTGTGTTTCGCTCCTGTGCATTTTCTTACTGATTTTCTCCGCGTGTTCTTCCAAGCGGAACAAGGGTTCCGACGATCCCGGTGATTTAGCCGACCATGGAGGTGAGCCTATGGAGTTCCAGCGTTTCTCCCTGTCGGAAAGCGGTATGTCCGCGCAGAGCTATGTCTACGAGGGCTATAAAACGGAGACCGGTGTCCATTTAGAGCATTTTATCCGCTCGGAATACTGGGACAACACAGTTTCCGGTAATGTGGAGCAGAGGACGGTCATCCGCGCCATTGATGGGGACGACGCCCTCTGTCAAGAGGTCTGCGCCCTGTTCGGCGAGTGCCGCATCGACCAATGGGCGGACTTTCACGGTGACAACTCGCCGGACGTTCTAGACGGCAGCTCCATGGGCTTCACGGCGGTCCTCGCCGACGGCACGGAGATCACAGCCGACGGGACCAACAGCTTCCCCAAAAACTACCAGACCTTCACCGACGCGCTCCGCAAGCTCATCACCACCGAAAAAATTCGTTCGACCTTCTTTACTGACGGGACCTATGCGCTCACCCTGCCGGAAAGCTGGGTGAGTGTTGTGACCGCACAGTTTACGGAGTTCGGCGTGACATTCTCGGTGGATAAGACCGACGGCGGCGAGGTCCTCTTCTTCGTCCTCGACAACAACGGCTACGGCTATTCAGCCGACGATTACAGCGGAGCGATGGCGGTGGGACGGCTGGTGTCCGACGATGATGTTCGGTTCATCACAGCCCGTCCCCACTCCCCCATTTCTACCTTTGCCGACAGCGTTTCCGAGGACGCCCTCGCCCTTTGGGAGCACTTCGAGGCGGATGAAGCCGCCATTATCGAAAGTCTCCACGGCGTGAATGGGTACGAATTTTACCCGGAAGACGGCTCGACCCTGTACGAAGAGGAAGCGCGGGAGCTGTCGGAGCAGGCCCGGAGCCTTTGGCTGCGCCTCAACTTTGCCGGAGAGTATGCCGAGGGTATGAGCCCCGTCCAAATTCAGGGGTGGAAGTACCTGCCCATGTTCCCCGCCCGGGACGGCGTCTATACCATTGAACAGGTTCGAGAAAAATTCTTAGAGGTCTTTTCCGAGGAATTTACGGATAAAACCCTGAATGCCGCCATTGCGAGCAAGGATCTGCTTGAATATAACGGCAATGTCTATGCAGCGTACAGGAAGAATAAGGGTGAGACCTCCTACAACAGCTGGGCGGATCATGTCCGTGACGAGGGCGGCGGGAAATTCACGGTGGTTATGGGCGTTAAAATGCCGCCGAACGGCGACACGGTCTATGTGGAACTGCCGGCGGAGAAAAACGCGGCGGGCAAATTCGTGTTTACGGATTACCCCTACTGGGACCAGTCGGAATGACCCCCCCTCCGGCGAAGGACTGCGGCCTGATCAAAAAAGCTCTGGATCTATCTTCGCGCAGATAGATCCAGAGCTTTTTCCATTGGTGCGCCTGAAGGGACTCGAACCCACACGCTGAAAGCACGAGAACCTAAGGGGTATGTTCATAGGTACACAATGTGACCTATGGGGCAGACCGGACGGTACAGGGCACGAAAAAATAAGTCGATGGAATTTTCCTCGACTTATTTTTTCTTTGATCCCAAGTTTACTTGAGCGATACATTTCAATTTGATGTGCAGACTTGATACGGGATATAACATTAAATTAAATTTCAGCCATCTGCCTTTTCATTGGCAGATGGCCGTTTTGGGGGCTTAACAATTATTGAACATCCCTTACGGTGATAAATACGCCCCGGTGATGATGCTGTTCAGCAAGCGTGATGCGGCAAATCTGCTGAACGAGGAAGTGGAAGAACGGTCTGTTCGGGAGTCCACGCGGCAGACGCAGAAAATGCAGCAGGTACAGCAAAAGCGAAAAAAGCAACGACGGCTGGGAGCGATAATATCTTTTCAAATCCGAAAGCACTTTTGCAGGGCTTTATACTCACCCCTATTTTTGAAATCGGCTGTTTCCACAAGAATCCAGCCGGAAGTTTTATACAAACGCTTGTCCGATTTGCGATGCTGTGCTATACTGTTTTCAGCGAGGAGGTGCGTCATGCAGCAAAACGGACGAACGTATATTGCCATTGACCTGAAATCTTTCTAGACATGGCTGTATTCTACTCTCGACGAGCAAGCGATTTCCTGCTATACTGGTGAAAAAGAAGTAACGCGGGAGAGCGAATGGAATGAAAAAGATACTCTTTGTGTGTCACGGCATTATTTGCAGAAATCTCTAAAATCCCCTGTAATATCAAGGTTTTTCAGGCTTGAAGGTAGTGCTACTACACCACTACTACACCAGTGAGTCTCGATGTGACAAAAATTTTGAAATCGAGGTCAAGCTTATGAAGGCAAAAAGAGTACCAACAATATCGAATACGTATTGGTTGGAGATTACTACATCCCGGATCTGAAGCTTCCCAATGAGGAACGCCCTATCGGAAAATATGGGCGGATGCACCGAGAGTATCTGAAAGAGCATAACCCTATGAGATTCAACGATCTGGTTCTGGAGGGGCAGCTCTGGACTTACCTTGCCGATTTGAACGAGCAGGTACAGGAGCGTTTGTCCCTGATTGTTGAGCAGATGAAGGCCGCTGAGGGCGTGACCGAGGAACTGAAAGCAGCAGACCAGATGGCCTGGATTCGAGCCATGAACAGTATCCACAATCGGGCAGAGGAAATTGTGTTGGAAGAAATCGTATATAGATAATATCTTGCCGGACTTCATTTTCGATGGAGTCCGGCTTTCTATATCCAGAAGCAGTATTTCCTGTGTCGGCAAAAAGTGCAACAATTTCGTTTTAAATGCTATTGATATTTTTGCCGATGGCATGGTATACTATGTAATAGATCAACGTAGTTTTTTGGATAGATTTTATGGTGGAGGATCATGGATGCGATATCTTTCAGTTACTGAAATAGCGAAAAAGTGGGATGTGTCAGAGCGCAGTGTTAGAAATTACTGTGCTCAGGGGCGTGTGAACGGTGCGTTTCTTACCGGCAAGACATGGAACATTCCGGAAAACGCAGAAAAGCCGGAGCGTACCAACAAAAGAAAAGATAAACCGACTACTCTGTTGGATATTCTGAAAGAACAGAAGGTAAGTAAATGTTCCGGTGGGATCTACCATAAAACACAGATCGAATTGACATACTATTCCAACCATATGGAAGGAAGCCGCCTGACGCACGATCAAACCAGATATATCTTTGAAACCAACACCATCGGCGTAGAAAAAGAAGTGCTGAATGTGGATGACGTGATCGAAACAGCAAATCACTTCCGCTGCATTGACATCATCATTGATCATGCAAAAGCAGCTCTGACGGAAAAGTTCATCAAAGAGCTTCACTTGGTTTTGAAGAACGGCACCAGTGATTCCAGAAAAGAATGGTTTGCTGTTGGCGATTATAAGAAACTTCCGAATGAAGTCGGCGGCATGGATACCGCCCTTCCGGAAGAAGTTGCCAATAAAATGAAGGCCTTGCTGACGGAATATAGCGCTAAGGAAGAAAAGACCTTTGAGGACATTTTGGACTTTCATGTGAAGTTTGAGCGGATCCATCCGTTCCAGGACGGCAACGGGCGTGTGGGCAGATTGATCATGTTTAAGGAGTGCCTGAAATACAATATTGTTCCGTTCATCATTGAGGACAATCTGAAGATGTTCTATTACCGCGGACTAAAGGAATGGGACAACGAAAAAGGCTATTTGACAGATACCTGCCTGACCGCACAGGACAAGTATAAAGCGTATTTGGATTATTTTAGGATTGCATATTAAGCAAAAAGTGAGGTGCAGCTATGTCAGCAGAAAAGAACTGGCAATTTGAACTTGAAGAATATATCAAACAAGGTGAGCCTGGTCAAATTGAAAAGAGTGAAGCGTGGCAGACTGCAATTGGCTTGCAGGCGGTAGATGGTTTGAAGACCTCTGCGTATCTGTTAGATACTGCCAAGGAACATATCGAAGGAAAAACATCTTGCTAAGTTTGCTTCGGATATTTGGCAGATTCATCCGTTCTGTGAAGGCAACACCAGAGCAACGGCTGTTTTTATGATCAAATACATGAAGACATTCGGGTTCAAAGTAAACAATGATGCTTTTGAGAAGAACTCTTGGTATTTCCGCAACGCTTTGGTAAGAGCTAATTATAACGATCTGCAAAATGGTATTCATGCTACAACAAAGTTCTTGGAAATGTTCTTCAGCAATTTAATTTTGGGAACGGAATATGAGCTGAAAAACAGATATATGCACGTAGATTATGTGGATGATAATTTTCAAAGTGTCATCCCTAAAGTTCCAAAGTCTCAATTTGACACTTTGGAATGCACTTTAGAAGAACTGGCAGTTTTGAAATTGATTTACAAGAATCCGTCCATTAAGCAAAAAGAGCTTGTGGCAGAGACAGGAAAATCTCTTAGCACCGTAAAACGAATTATGGAGTCCTTGCAGAAAAAGGATTATATCCGTAGAGTGGACGGAAAGAGATATGGAAAATGGGAAGTACTGATTTGAAAACACCTCAATATGGAGAAGAGATATGACTAACAAACAGTTGAAAAATTTAAAAGATACATTGTGGACGACTGCCGATCAGCTGCGTGCTAATTCTGGTTTGAAGTCCACCGAATACGCCGAACCTATTCTCGGTCTGATTTTCCTGCGATTTGCAGATGTAAAATATAGCAAGTTCGAACCCGAGATCAAGGCAGAGTTTGATTCTATCAAGGGTACTCGTATGGAACGCCCTATCCACGAAATTGCTATTGAAAAATGCGGTTTCTATTTGCCGGAAGAAGCCAAATATGATTGGCTGTTGAATTTGCCAGAAAGCGAAGATCTTGCCAAGAAGGTTAAAGAAGCTATGGAAGCGGTTGAAAAATACACCGCTGAATTGGAAGATACTCTTCCAAAGGATATTTATTACAGCGTTAACAGCGAAGATGATCCGCTCGTATTGGCAAAGCTCTTGAAGAACTTTAAGGATATTCCTGCGGATGTAGAGCTTGACATCTTCGGTGAGATTTATGAATACTTTCTGGGCGAATTTGCGCTGGCTGAAGGTCAGGGCGGCGGTGAATTCTTCACCCCAGCATCTGTTGTCCGTTATATGGTTGAAGTCCTTGCGCCTACTGAGGGTAGGATTTTCGACCCAGCCTGCGGTAGTGGCGGTATGTTCGTTCAGACCGCTCATTATATCGAAAAGCATAAAGCTCAGGGCAGGCAGATGAACCTGCGTGCTTATGGCGTAGAAAAGACGGGCGCAACCGTTCGACTGGCAAAGATGAACCTTGTCCTTAACAATGTCCGTGGCACCATTACCCACGCAAACTCCTATTATCGTGATCCTTATGATAGCTTTGGTAATTTTGACTATGTTATGGCAAATCCGCCTTTCAATGTGGATGGCGTAGAATTGGATCAGGTTAAGGATCAGCCTCGTTTTAATACCTACGGCGTGCCTCAGAATAAAACCAAGAATAAAAAGAAAGATGCCAAGGAAACCGTACCGAACGGAAACTACCTGTGGATCAATCAGTTTGCAACTGCGCTGAATGATACCGGTCGTGCTGCTCTGGTTATGGCAAACTCTGCATCGGATGCAGGTAACAGTGAAAAGGATATTCGTATAAAGCTGATTGAAAGCGGTATTATCAGCCAGATGGTAACTCTGCCGTCCAATATGTTTACCTCTGTTACGCTGCCTGCTACCTTGTGGTTCTTCGATAAAGCGAAGGTAAAGAAGGATGAAATTCTGTTTATTGATGCCAGAAATATTTTCACTCAAATTGACCGTGCGCACCGTAAATTTTCCGATGAGCAGATTCGGAACCTTGGTATTATCACAAGACTTTATGAGGGCAAGACGGAAGAATTCGAAGCCCTGCTGGCTGATTATCGTGCAAAACTGGCAGATGCACCGGAACTCTCTGACGATGAAGATATTATGCCTAAGAGCTACTGGCAATCCAATATTGACTGGCTGACAGAACGCTTCCCGGAAGGGAAATACAGAGATGTTGTCGGCCTATGCAAGGCAGCAACCATTGGCAAAATTTACGATGACAAGGGAAAGTTTGTTGGCTACGAAGATGACAGCATCGGCGATCAGGACTTTTCTCTGAATCCTGGTCGTTATGTTGGTGTTGTGATCGAGGATGACGGCTTAACACAGGACGAGTTCAAGCAGAGAATGATGGCGTACTATGACGCTCTTACCAAGCTAAATATAGAATCTCATAAATTGGAAAATAAGGTTTCTTCCAATTTGAAGGAGTTGTTCTAATGAAAGATGCAAGAAAGGAGGAAACGTAGATGGAATATAAACTGTTATCTGAAGTAAGCGTATATCGTAAAGATAGAATAGGCTCAGATAAAGTTAATAAAGGAAACTATATATCAACCGAAAATATGCTTTCCAATCGTGGTGGTGTAGAAAATGCAACTACGGTTGCGTCCGCTAAGACGTTT
>OIXG01000581.1_pt1 | contig 43237 bp, 43 predicted proteins | sample 1587731 | NCBI WGS metagenome assembly OIXG01 (sample SAMEA3888908, study PRJEB22519) | human gut metagenome | biome: human gut; feature: human-associated habitat; material: faeces | place: Denmark | collected 2010 | reverse complement strand
AAATCAATCGTTTCCTCGACTTTTCTTAGAAAATGGTCTTTAGGCACAAGTTCATCAAGCGTATAGAATCCTACTTGACGTCGATTGTATTCAGGATTTTCTTTGTGAAACATAGGAACACCTCATCAAATACCTTTTTCTTTTATTATACTCCTTCAAAGCAAGAAAAATCCCCAGAAGTATAACTTCTGAGGACTTTGTCTTCAATCTGAGAGGTTGAAAGACATTCAACCTCTTTATATTAATTATAACTGTTGAAGATAGATTACTAACACGCAAGTGTTGATTATTGTCTAATCAAGTAATCAAAGGCTCCAATAGCAGCTGTAGCACCAGAACCCATGGAGATAATGATTTGCTTGTAGGCGCTATCTGTACAGTCACCTGCAGCAAAAATACCAGGGATATTTGTTGAACCAAATTTATCAACGATAATTTCTTGGCGCTCATTGAGTTCAATACCACTATCTTTGAGCCAAGCAGTACTTGGTACAAGACCAATTTGAACAAAGACACCTTCAAGATCAAGATGTTTTTCTGCGTTTGTATCACGCTCAACGTAATTCAAACCAGTTACATGATCTTGACCAACAATTTCTTTGGTTGCAACGTTCTTAAGAATGGTTAGATTATCAGTTTTAGCAGCTCGTTCTTGTAAGACTTGATCTGCCTTTAATTCAGGTAAGAACTCTAAGACTGTAACATATTTAGTAATGCCTGCTAAATCTAAAGCCGCTTCCAAACCTGAGTTACCACCACCGATAACTGCAACATTCTTTCCTTCAAATAGTGGACCATCACAGTGTGGGCAGTAAGTAACCCCTTTATTGCGGAATTCTTCCTCGCCAGGAACGTTGATATTACGCCATTTGGCTCCGAGAGCTAGGATAGCAGTTTTGGATTTTAAAACGGCACCGTTAGCCAGTGTCACTTCAATAAGTTCTTTCTTTTCGATGCCAGTAGCTAATTGACTTTTGATGATATCAACATCATAAGATTTCGTATGCTCTTCAACTTGGGCCATTAACTTAGGACCTTCTGTATATAGCGTACCAATCATGTTCTCAATACCGACTGTCTCGATAACTTGTCCACCAAAGGTTTCTGCTAAAAGACCAGTTTTTAAACCTTTACGGGCAGCATAGATGGCCGCACTGTTTCCAGCAGGACCACCACCAATAACCAAAACATCATAGACACCTTTATCAGCGAAAGCATCAGCATCAAGTGGTCCGTCCAATTTTTCTACAAGCTGTTCAATGGTTGCACGACCAGATGTAAATTCTTCTTGGTCTTTGTAAACCGTAGGAACAGACATGATACCTTTGGCTTTGACCTCATCCTGATACATACCACCTTCAATCATGGTGTGAGTGATATTTGGGTTCAAAACAGCCATTATATTAAAGGCTTGAACAACGTCCGGACAATTGTGACATGTTAATGAAACATAAGTTTCTAAATTGATGGGTTTATCAATCTTCTTGATACGTTCGATAGTGTCCTCATCAACTTTAGGTGGACGACCAGAAACTTGCAAGAGAGCTAAGATGAAAGATGTGAATTCGTGGCCCATTGGTAAGCCTGAGAAAATAACACGACTTTTTTGCCCTTTTTGTGCAATACCAAAACTAGGTTGACGTTTTAAATGTGTTGATTCAAGACTAATGCGGTCAGACATAGCGGCAATCTCGTCTAGAAATTCCTTCACTTTTCGAGAATTATCGTCATCCCCTAAATCTGTTTGTAATACAATATCAGATTCTAGTAAATTTAAATATTGTGCTAATTGCGTCTTGATTTCTTTATCTAAGACCATGGATACCCCCTGGTTGTTAAATTTTACCTACAAGATCTAAGCTAGGAGTAAGTGTTTCAGCTCCTTCTTTCCATTTGGCTGGACAAACTTCACCTGGATGTTGACGAATATATTGAGCAGCACGGACTTTATCAATAAGAGTGCTTGCATCACGTCCAATACCATCAGCGTTGATTTCCATCATTTGGATAACGCCATCTGGATCAATGATAAATGTACCACGTTGTGCGAGACCATCTTGCCCAAGAACATCAAAGCCTTGTGAGATGTGGTGTGAAGGATCTCCAATCATAGGATAAGTAATAGTTCCAACAACATCTGAGTCATCATGCCAAGCTTTGTGAACAAAGTGAGTGTCAGTAGAGACAGAGTAAACCTCTACACCAAGAGATTTAAGAGCTTCATATTGTTCTTGAAGGTCACCGAGTTCAGTTGGGCAGACAAATGAAAAATCTGCAGGGTAGAAGCAGAAAACAGCCCATTTTCCTTTAACATCTTTATCTGTAACAGTAATGAATTCCCCGTTGTGGTAAGCTTGTGCTGAAAATTCAATAATTTCTTTTCCGACTAATGACAAAATAATGTCCTCCTCTATTTTTGATAGCCTAATTATAAACAAAATACTTATCAACCTCAAAGAAAACGATTGCAATTTTAATAAGGGTGAATTTTTTCTAATGGTCAGACTGATTTTATAGCTTGTCAAATGTCACTTTTTTTGATAAACTACTATAGTTGCGTAAAGTGACAAATACTCATTCTAAGCCGATTGTGGTCTTGTTGCCGCAGGGTGGGACTGCAAGTCTAAAGCTTAGAAGAGGAAAAAACAATTTTTAAGGAGAAATACTCATGGCAGTAATTTCAATGAAACAACTTCTTGAGGCTGGTGTTCACTTCGGTCACCAAACTCGTCGCTGGAATCCTAAGATGGCTAAGTACATCTTCACAGAACGTAACGGAATCCACGTTATCGACTTGCAACAAACTGTAAAAATGGCTGATACAGCTTACGAATTCGTTCGTGAAGCAGCAGCTAACGATGCAGTAATCTTGTTCGTTGGTACTAAAAAACAAGCAGCTGAAGCAGTAGCTGAAGAAGCAACTCGTGCTGGTCAATACTACATCAACCACCGTTGGTTGGGTGGTACTCTTACAAACTGGGATACTATCCAAAAACGTATCGCTCGTTTGAAAGAAATCAAACAAATGGAAGCTGATGGAACTTTCGAAGTTCTTCCTAAGAAAGAAGTTGCACTTCTTAACAAACAACGTGCACGTCTTGAAAAATTCTTGGGTGGTATCGAAGATATGCCTCGCATTCCAGATGTAATCTACATCGTTGACCCACACAAAGAACAAATCGCTGTTAAAGAAGCTAAAAAACTTGGTATCCCAGTTGTAGCGATGGTTGATACAAACGCTGATCCAGATGAGATTGATGTAATCATCCCAGCTAACGATGACGCTATCCGTGCCGTTAAATTGATCACTTCAAAAATGGCTGATGCTATCATCGAAGGTAACCAAGGTGAAGATGCTTCTGCAGATTTCCAAGAAGCAGCTGCAGCTGATTCAATCGAAGAAATCGTTGAAGTTGTCGAAGGTGACAACAACTAATCTTTAAGATTGGTTTGGGCTCAATGCCCACTAAAGATACGACAAACACCTAAGGGGCGGGGCTCAGCCCTGCCCCTTAGTTTGATAAAATAAATTTGGAGAAAAACAAAATGGCAGAAATTACAGCTAAACTTGTTAAAGAATTGCGTGAAAAATCTGGTGCTGGTGTCATGGACGCTAAAAAAGCATTGGTTGAAGTTGAAGGTGATATCGAAAAAGCGATTGAATTGCTTCGCGAAAAAGGTATGGCTAAAGCAGCTAAGAAAGCTGACCGTGTTGCAGCTGAAGGTTTGACTGGTGTTTACGTTAACGGTAACGTTGCAGCAGTTGTTGAAGTTAATGCTGAAACTGACTTCGTTGCGAAGAACGCTCAATTCGTTGAATTGGTAAACGAAACAGCTAAAGTAATTGCTGAGGGTAAACCAGCTAACAACGAAGAAGCACTTGCATTGACTATGCCTTCAGGTGAAACTCTTGAAGCTGCATACGTAACTGCTACAGCTACTATCGGTGAAAAGATTTCATTCCGTCGTTTTGCAGTTGTTGAGAAAACTGATGCACAACACTTCGGAGCTTACCAACACAACGGTGGACGTATCGGTGTTGTTTCAGTTATCGAAGGTGGAGATGATGCTCTTGCAAAACAAATCTCAATGCACATCGCAGCGATGAAACCAACTGTTCTTTCATACACTGAATTGGACGAACAATTTGTTAAAGATGAATTGGCACAACTTAACCACGCTATCGATCAAGATAACGAAAGCCGTGCTATGGTTAACAAACCAGCTCTTCCACACCTTAAATATGGTTCTAAAGCTCAATTGACTGATGCTGTTCTTGCTCAAGCTGAAGAAGATATCAAAGCTGAGTTGGCTGCTGAAGGTAAACCAGAAAAAATCTGGGATAAAATCATCCCAGGTAAAATGGACCGCTTCTTGCTTGACAACACTAAAGTTGACCAAGCATACACACTTCTTGCTCAAGTTTACATCATGGACGACAGCAAAACAGTTGAAGCTTACCTTGAATCAGTAAACGCTTCAGTAGTAGAATTCGTTCGCTTTGAAGTTGGTGAAGGTATCGAAAAAGCATCTAACGACTTTGAATCAGAAGTTGCAGCTACAATGGCAGCAGCTCTTAACAACTAATTCTAGTTACTAGATAAAAAGAAAAGAAGTTACGTGAATGAATCGTAGCTTCTTTTTTGTTGCTATTAAAAAACGTCTGAGTATGCCCCAGACGTTGAAAAAGTAATTAATGAGCGAAGGTATTTACACCAAGTAGAAGAGAGAGTGTTCCCATGATGATACCTGCAAGGATAACCCCAAGCATAACAGCAATAACACTACGTTTAAAGTCCCAATCTAGGATAGATGCTGCTAGGGTACCAGTCCAAGCTCCTGTTCCTGGAAGCGGAATTCCCACAAAAAGGAGAAGGGCCCAGAAGACACCCTTATCTCCGGCAGCTTTTTCAAGTTTTTGGCCACCACTGTGACCTTTTTTAAGACACCAGGTAAAGAAACCACCAATTAGAGGTTTGTCTGCCCCCCATTCGAGAACACGGCGGGCGAAGAAAAAGATAATTGGGACTGGAATCATGTTCCCAATGACACAAAGAATTAGGGCTTGCCACCAAGGAATACCTGAGGCGATAGCAACAGGTACGGCTCCACGGAGCTCAACTAAAGGAATCATAGAGATTAAGAGTGCAATGATGTATTTCATGAGTAACCTTTCATAGGGAAATAAAATAAGAGATAAGACTAATACTACTGCGAAAGTGCTAAAAAGTACTTATTGGATTAGGTGGGTCTCAGCCTGTTAAAGTGGATAGAAAATTTGAATCAAACACCTTAAGTTACCTAATATTTCAGTCTTATTTATTGTATCTTATATGGTCTCTAATGACAACTTTAAAAAGCTTTTTGAGGGTATAGTTTCCCATGAGCTGACATTTTTGGTATAATAATAGTCAGTTATAGTCAAATTAGACTGGAGGAATTAAGATGGCAAGAAATACATCAGATAGTATAGAAGAATATATTAAAGAATTGCTGGGCCAGTCTGGAATTGCTGAGATTCAACGCTCGAACTTAGCAGATACTTTTCAAGTTGTACCGAGTCAGATTAACTATGTTATTAAGACTCGTTTTACAGAAAGTCGTGGTTATATTGTTGAGAGTAAACGTGGAGGTGGCGGTTATATTCGTATCGTCAAGGTCAGATTCTCCGACAAGCACCACATGATTAATGATTTGCTTCAGAACTTGGCAGATCAGCTCAGCGAGCAGGTATTTACAGACTTGATTCAGTTGCTTTTTGATGAAAAAATCATCACTGAACGTGAGGGAAATTTGATTTTAGCAACTGCTAGTGATGATGTTTTAGGCGAAGATGCGGCTGCTATTCGTTCGCGTATTCTACGCTCGCTATTACTTAGATTGGATAGAAAAGGAAATTAGATGACGACATATTCAAGAAAAATGCAGGCCATTTTCCATCGTGCTCAGCTTGAGGCAGAGCGTTTTGGAAGTCCTTTCTTGGAGACTTGGCATGTGCTTCTGGCTATGGTTGAGGTTCCAGGATCTGTAGCCTACCTAACATTTACTGATTTTGAGGACCGTATTCGTGCGGAAGAGATTGAGACAGCCACTGTACTAGCGATGGAGAAAAGTCCAAAAGACTTGTCTGAATCCGATATTATCGATTTACGTGCACAGTCACATGCTTTAGAGGTTATGTTGCAAGAGGCAGAGGGAATTGCTAGTGTGACTGGTGCTGTAGAGGTAGGGTCTGAACATGTATTGATGGCCTTCCTTCTTCATAAGGATTTGATGGTTTGTCGTCTCCTTGAAGTTGCTGGTTTTCAATATAAGGATGACAGCGATAAGCCTCGCATTATCGATTTACGACGTTCTTTGGAGCGTTACGCAGGTCTTAGTAAGCAAGATTTGAAGGCCATTCATGACCTTCGTAAGCCTAAAAAATCAAAGGCATCAGGAAATTTTGCTAATATGATGCAGCCTCCTCAATCTTCTACTGGGGAACTGTCAGATTATACCAAGGACTTAACGGCAGTAGCCGAGTCAGGTGCTCTTGATCCTGTTATTGGACGTGAGAAAGAAATTTCACGCATGATTCAGGTTTTGAGTCGTAAAACGAAGAATAACCCAGTTCTTGTGGGTGAAGCAGGTGTTGGTAAGACGGCACTTGCGCTTGGCTTAGCACAGCGTATTGCTTCAGGCGAAGTACCTTTTGAGTTGGCTGATATGCGTATCTTAGAGCTTGATATGATGAGTGTGGTTGCAGGAACACGTTTCCGTGGCGATTTCGAAGAACGTATGAATCAGATCATTGATGAGATTGAAGCTGATGGAAAAATCATTCTTTTTATTGACGAATTGCATACGATTATTGGTTCTGGTTCAGGTATTGATAGCACCTTAGATGCGGCGAATATTTTGAAACCCGCTCTAGCACGTGGAACTCTTCATATGGTTGGAGCAACTACTCAAGCTGAGTACCAGAAGCATATTGAGAAAGATGCAGCTCTTTCTCGCCGTTTTGCTAAGATTACAATTGAGGAGCCAAGTGTACCTGAGGCGATTGATATTCTAAAAGGCCTACGTTCGTCTTATGAAGACTATCATCGTGTAACGATTACTGATGAGGCGGTTGAGACAGCAGTCAAGGCAGCCCACCGTTATTTGACGAGTAAAAACTTGCCTGACTCTGCCATTGATCTTTTAGATGAAGCGAGTGCAACTGTTCAAGGTCGTATCAAAAAAGAAGCCAAACGTGAGATAACGCCTTTGGATGAAGCGCTTCTATCTGGTGATATGAAGGCTGCTGTTAAACAATATAAAGCTAGCCAAAAAGCAAAATTACCAGAACCTGCCTTGGTAGATGCAGATCAGATTATGCAAACCCTTAGTCGTCTATCAGGTATTCCTGTTGAGAAGATGACTCAGGCAGATAGCAAGCGTTACTTGAATCTGGAAGCAGAGCTTCATAAACGTGTTATTGGTCAAGACGAAGCAGTTTCAGCGATTAGTCGTGCTATTCGTCGTAACCAGTCAGGTATTCGTACTGGAAAACGTCCGATTGGTTCCTTCATGTTCCTTGGACCTACTGGTGTTGGTAAGACAGAGTTGGCCAAGGCTTTGGCGGAAGTTCTCTTTGATGATGAGTCAGCTTTGCTTCGCTTTGACATGTCAGAATACATGGAAAAATTTGCGGCTAGCCGCCTTAATGGTGCTCCTCCAGGTTATGTTGGATATGATGAGGGTGGTGAATTAACAGAGAAAGTTCGCAATAAGCCTTACTCAGTTCTCCTCTTTGACGAGGTGGAAAAGGCTCACCCAGATATTTTCAACATCCTCTTACAGGTTTTGGATGATGGTGTCTTGACGGATAGTCGAGGTCGTAAAGTCGATTTCTCAAATACCATTATCATTATGACTTCGAACTTGGGAGCGACTGCTCTTCGTGATGATAAGACTATTGGATTTGGTGCTCAAGATATTTCTCATAATCACCAAGCAATGCAGTCACGTATCATGGAAGAACTTAAGAAGGCCTACCGTCCAGAGTTTATCAACCGTATTGATGAGAAGGTTGTCTTCCATAGTCTAGAGGAAGAGCAACTTCGTGAGATTGTCAAGATTATGATGAAACCGTTGGTATCAGCTTTGGCTGAAAAAGGGATTGACTTGAAATTCCAACCAGCTGCTCTCAAGCATTTAGCTAAAGATGGCTATGATGTTGAGATGGGTGCTCGTCCATTACGTCGCACGATTCAAACTCAAGTGGAGGACAAGTTATCTGAGCTCTTACTAGGTGGTCAAGTAGTTAGTGGACAAACTCTTAAAATCGGCTGCTCGAAAGATAAATTAACCTTTACAGTAGTGTAAAAATCAAACAAATAGACAGATTACAGGTGTAGTCTGTCTTTTTTTGTGTCAATAGGAGTCAAGATAGAGTCAATCTTTCTGTAAAGATGGGGTAAAAGAAAAAGCCGAGCAAAGCTCGACTGTAATAATTAGAGTTTTTCGTTGACAAAGTTGACAAAGTGATTCCACCAGACCTTGAGGAAGAAGCTTTTCTTAACTTCTTTACCAGCAACCAGTTCCATGCTAGGCATACCTTGGTTAGGCAAGTAACCTTCTCCTACAAGTGACTTATCTTCAAAGGTAGCAGTTCCAACCTTGTCACTTGAGTTGACAGGGGCTTGGACTTGATTTGTAGTAACTTTAATATGTTTACTATTGTTAGCATCTATTTTTTGGATGATATTAAAGTCAGACTTAGCAACAGCAGTGACTTGCTTAGATTTCCCATCAAGGACAGGGGCTTGGCTTTTACCGATGGCTTGTCCTTTTTTGGCAATGGTCTTGCTTTCCCAATGATAGACTACGTAATTAAGTAGGTCATTGGTTGCAGTGAAACGGGCGTAGTCATCAGTATCGGTATTATCAGCATTCAAAATGACTGTGATAATGCTCATGCCACTTTCATTTGAGTGGGCCACGAAGGAAGCACCGGCTAAATCAGTGGTCCCTGTTTTTAGGCCATCCACTCCTTTACGGTAACTAGGTTGTCCCTTGAGCATATAGTTGAAGGTTTTGAGTTTGTTGACACCATCAAAATCAGCTTCAGTTTTTTTAGTGATATCGAGAATTTCAGGATATTCTTTCACTACGTGTTGTGCAATGATAGCAACATCTTTAGCACTCATGGTATTTTCTTCGTCTGATTTAGAGCCTGGATAGATATTGTCACCTAAGTAAGAATTATTGAGACCAGAGGCATTGACAATCTTGGCATCAGTGATACCCCAATCTTTAAGTTGGGCTTTCATCATGTCGACAAACTTACTTTCGGTTCCTCCGATTTCCTCGGCTAGAGCAATAGATGCACTGTTGGCACTGGAAATAAGAGTTGCGTCAAGAAGTTGTTTGACAGTGTATTTGCGGGCGTCTAGTGGAATATTAGATACTCCGGTACTGACAGTTAGTTCAAAGGGGTAGTCAGAAATGTCAACTTTGCTGTTCCATTTGAGGTCTCCCTGATCTACCGCTTTATAAACCATATAGGCTGTTAGAAGCTTGGTAATAGAGCCAATCCCCGTAGAGGTGGTTGCATCTTTTTCGTATAAAATTTTGCCAGTATTAGCTTCGACAGCGATGGCATGTTTGGCTGCGGCATTATATCCTTTTTTCTTATCTGCTGCAAAAGCAGGGGCTACGCTTCCCAGACAGAGTAAGAAGGTCATCATAAGCGTAATCAGTTTTTTCATGGTTTGTTCCTTCATGTGTTTTGGATATTTATTATACCACATTTTGAGAGGAACTTAAGGTGTTGAGAAGGAGCTTTTACTTACAAGAATAATTTTTAAAGCAAGATAAAACTACCTTTTGATAGCTAAAAGGTAGTTTTGTGTTTACTTGTTTCCTGTAAAGAAATTAACGATATGGTTCCACCAAACTTTTAAGAAGAAACTTTTCTTGATAGATTGGTTGGCTGTTACAGAAATTTGAGGTGGATCAGAGATGTAACCTGTTCCAACGAGATCCTTATCATCAAAGGTCGCTGTTCCAATAGTGTCATCTTTTTTGATAGGGGCTGTTATAGTTTTTGCTTTGATTTTAACAGCATCATTTTTGCTGTTTATTTTTTGAACGACTGTAAGGTCTGACTCGAGCTTAGCAGAGATGGTTTGACTGTCTCCATCGGCTACCTTAATATCATTTTTCTTGACGATTTGTCCTTTGGTGTTGAGGGTTTTGATTTCCCAGTTTTGAGTCACATAATCTAGCAACTCATTTGTGGCTGTGAATCGAGCAGCTTCATCCTCTCCGCCATTGTCCGCATTCATAACAACGGTAATTAAACTCATGCCATTTTCATTGGCGTGGGCTACAAAGGATGCCCCTGCAAGTTCAGTTGTTCCAGTCTTGAGTCCATCAACGCCTTCACGGTAGTTGTCTTGCCCCTCCAACATGTAGTTGTGCGTCGTTAATTTGTTGTTACCTTCGAAATCAGTTTCGGTTTGCTTGGTGATTTCAAGTACCTGAGGATAGTCTTTGATGAGGTGGTCTGCAATAATGGCAACATCTAGAGCGCTCATAGTATTTTCGTCATCTGCTTTAGAGCCAGGATAGCGGTTATCCCCAAGGTATTTATTGTTTAGGCCAGAAGCGTTAAATAATTTAGCATCTGTAATGCCCCATTCTTTAAGTTGGGCTGTCATAGTGTCAACAAAGGCACTCTCTGATCCTGAGATTTTTTCAGCTAGAGCAATAGCAGCACTGTTAGCGCTGGAAATGAGGGTGGCATCCAGGAGCTGTTTAACAGTGTATTTTCGGGAATCTAGTGGGACATTTGAAACTTCTGAATCAACGGTTAAGTTGAAAGGATAGTCTGAAATATCTACTTCAGTGTCCCAGGTAATTTTTCCTTGGTCAACTGCTTTATAGACCATGTAGGCTGTTAGGATTTTAGTCATTGAAGCCACACCATCAGGAGTAGTGGCGTCCTTTTCATAGAGGACTTTCCCAGTAGTTGCTTCGATAGCAATCGCATGTTTAGCAGAAACATTGAAGTTATCTGTCTGTTCTTGTGCTAGAGCAGGTGTTACTAGGCCTAGTAAGATTAAGGCAATCATAATGATGTGTTGTAATTTTTTCATAGTCATTCCTTTGTCTCTCATAAGTGTTTATTATATCACAAAACGACTTAAATATCTGAGAGAAAGGGAGACTTGGGCGCTAACTTATGCCGGAGCTCTGCCATTTTTGACTATATTATGGTAAAATGAAAGTTATATCAAATGAATGACATAAAGTTGACCGGTTCGTTTTTTTAAGGGCTGGTCATGGATAAAAAGAGGGATCAAACATGGCTAAACAAACTTTTGAGATGACCTTTGCAGGACGCCCGCTTGTCGTTGAAGTTGGGCAGGTAGCCAAGCAGGCTAATGGTGCTGTCGTCGTGCGTTATGGAGATACAACTGTATTATCAACAGCTGTTATGTCTAAAAAGATGGCAACTGCAGATTTCTTTCCTTTACAGGTTAATTATGAGGAAAAAATGTATGCAGCTGGTAAGTTCCCGGGGGGCTTTAACAAGCGTGAGGGTCGTCCTTCAACAGATGCCACTTTGACTGCTCGCCTCATCGACCGTCCTATTCGTCCTATGTTTGCGGAGGGCTTTCGTAACGAAGTTCAAGTCATTAACACCGTCCTCTCTTATGATGAGAATGCTAGTGCTCCGATGGCGGCTATGTTTGGGAGTTCTTTAGCTCTTTCTATCTCTGATATTCCTTTCAATGGTCCGATTGCTGGGGTTCAAGTGGCCTATGCTGCAGAAGATTTCATCATCAACCCAAGTGCAGCGGATAAGGAAGTTTCACTTTTAGATTTGACAGTGGCAGGTACCAAGGAAGCTATCAATATGGTAGAGTCAGGTGCCCAGGAATTGTCTGAGGATATTATGTTGCAAGCACTCTTGAAGGGACATGAGGCTATTCAAGAGTTGGTTGATTTCCAAAATTATATCGTTGCAGCTGTTGGCAAGGAAAAGGCTGAGGTTGAACTTCTACAAGTTGATGCTGATTTGAAAGTCGAAATCGAAACAGCTTATTATGATCAATTAGCTAAGGCTGTTCAGGTGGAAGAAAAACTGGCGCGTGAAGCAGCAACCCAGGCTGTAAAAGAAGAGGTCCTCGCTTCTTATCAAGAACGCTTTGCGGAAGATGAGGATAAGGAAACTATTCTGCGTGATGTAGCAGAAATCCTTGAGCAGATGGAACATGCTGAAGTGCGTCGTTTGATTACAGAAGACAAGGTTCGTCCAGATGGTCGTCGTGTGGATGAAATCCGTCCTTTGGACGCAGAGATTGACTTTCTTCCTAAGGTTCATGGTTCAGGTCTCTTTACACGTGGTCAAACTCAAGCCTTGTCAGTTTTGACTTTGGCACCTATGAGTGATACACAACTTGTTGATGGTTTGGATCCAGAGTATAAGAAACGTTTCCTTCACCACTATAATTTCCCTCAGTATTCAGTGGGTGAAACAGGGCGTTATGGTGCGCCAGGCCGACGTGAGATTGGTCACGGAGCCTTGGGTGAACGTGCCCTTGCTCAGGTTCTCCCAAGTGTTGAAGAGTTCCCTTATGCTATCCGTTTGGTAGCAGAAGTCTTGGAGTCAAATGGTTCTTCATCACAAGCTTCTATTTGTGCAGGAACCTTGGCTCTTATGGCTGGTGGTGTACCTATTAAGGCACCTGTTGCAGGGATAGCCATGGGACTTATCTCAGATGGTACTAACTACACTGTCCTAACTGATATTCAAGGTTTGGAAGATCATTTTGGAGATATGGACTTTAAGGTGGCTGGTACACGTCAAGGAATTACAGCTCTTCAGATGGATATTAAGATTTCGGGTATTACACCGGCCATTCTCGAAGAGGCTTTGGCTCAAGCAAAGGTAGCTCGTTTTGAAATTCTTGATGTTATTGAGTCAGCAATCGCTGAGCCACGTCCAGAATTGGCACCAACAGCACCTAAGATTGACAGTATTCAGATTCCTGTTGACAAGATCAAGGTTGTCATCGGTAAAGGTGGCGAAACTATTGACAAGATTATCGCTGAGACTGGTGTCACTATTGATATTGATGAAGAAGGTCTTGTTCAGATTTTCTCTAGTGATCAGGATGCTATTAACCGTGCTAAAACTATCATCTCCGATCTTGTACGTGAAGCTAAGGTTGGAGAGGTTTACACTGTACCCGTTGTGCGTATTGAAAAGTTCGGTGCCTTTGTCCACCTTTTCAATAAGACAGATGCTCTCATCCATATCTCAGAACTAGCTTGGGAACGTACTGAGCATGTCGAAGATGTGGTTAAAGTTGGGGGTACGGTAACTGTTAAGATTATCAAAATCGATGAAAAAGGACGTATCGATGCCTCAATCAAGGCCTTGCTTCCTAAGCCTGAAAAACTTGAGGAAGGGGAAAATGGAGGAGAGCAGCGACATCGCCGTCGTTCTCGTCATAAACCACGCCACCATAATGAAAGTGGTGAAACACCGAAAAATCCTGATAAATCAGAAACGAAAGAACAGACAGAAGAATGACAGAAAATCAAGAATTGCAAGCTTTTGATGAAACTCTAAAAGAATTTTTAAAGGAACCAGACCACTTTTTGACTAGTCTGGCTTTGGGTAATCACCTACAACGTACTCCCGTCTTGGCTGCCCAAGACCTCTACGCAGTTGAAGTGGAAGGAAAGAAGGTTGTTCCTGTCTTCACCAATGAACAGGACCTACAATCTTTCAAAGCTACTCAAGAGAGTGCTCGAGAACAAACTTGGGTAGAACGTTCGAGCTTAGATGTTTTAACACAACTTGTTCAGGCAGAGCTTTTTGGTCTTGCTTTCAATTTAAAAGAGGATGGTGATTTCTCGAATACTACTCTTTTTGCAAGCAGTGAACTCATCCAGTTTATCAACTATTTCACTCAGACCCTTAATAATCTTTTGGGTGAGGAAAATCAAAAGGCAGCTCCTAAAGATAAGATTTATCTTGTTCCAGCCTTCATTCACAAACGCGAGGAAGATGGCCAGGATGACCGTTTCTTTGCGACCATGTCGAATGCAGAGGGACAAAGTTATGTGCCTGTGTTTACGAACTTAACGAGCTTTGCAAAATGGTACGGTAACGAGACTTTTGGTCTACCTTTCCGTAAGGCTAAAGGGACGATTTTACAGTGGCCACTGTCAGAAATTTACCAGCCTTCAACAGGTGAAAATGAGTTGGATAAGGTTCAAGGTATTGTCATCAATCCGTTTGATGAGCAGCCTGAGTTAGTCGACTGGTCTTATTTTGAAGGGGATAGCGAGTAGACCTAGTGTTGGTAGCTTTCCACTTTAAATAATAATAGGGCCACAGCAAACAATAATAACAATAATGATGTAAGGAGTGACCTAAATGGGTTGGTGGAAAGAAAGTATTGATATAGTAAAGAAAAATGACCCGGCAGCTCGGACGAGTCTAGAGGTTCTTTTAACCTACCCTGGCTTAAAAGCCTTGGCTGCTCATCGTATCTCACATTTTCTCTGGCGCCACCATTGTCGACTCTTAGCGCGTATGCATAGTCAGTTTTGGCGCTTTTGGACTCAAATTGAGATTCACCCAGGGGCTCAGATTGCTGAAGGTGTCTTCATTGACCATGGCTCTGGCCTTGTTATTGGTGAGACAGCTGTTGTGGAGAAGGGTGCTATGCTTTACCACGGTGTCACTTTAGGTGGTACTGGTAAAGATGTGGGAAAACGTCACCCAACTGTTCGTGAGGGTGCCTTGGTTTCAGCTCATGCTCAGGTCATAGGCCCTATTGAGATTGGAAAGAATGCTAAGGTCGGTGCGGCAGCTGTGGTTGTTGCGGATGTCCCAGAAGATGTTACAGTCGTTGGTGTTCCTGCTAAGGTTGTGCGTGTTCATGGTCAAAAGGATGAAGAAGTTATCCACGATATTGAAGAAGGTCGTGAATACTATAGCGAAAAGCTAGAAGACCTTCTAAAAGCAGCTAGCTTTCATTCATCACGTCTATAAGGAAAGGAAACGATGAAACTCTTTAGTTCAAAGGTGACTCGATTGACGGTTGTGGGTCCTCTTGCTCTTGTTTACATTGCTTTACATAGAGCAGACTATAGTATGGCCGCCTTATGGTTTTGCATTGCTCTGTTATGGGCCGGTCTTGTTTTTAAGCAACGACACAAGTGAGATTTGAGTAATGAAAAAATTCTTCAAGGACAATCCTTTTTTGGTCTTCTATATAGTTGGGAGTTTTCTTTCAGCTATGTCTCTCTTAGCTCAAGGTCAGCTAGATGCGGCTATTTGGATTATCATTCTCGTTATACTCTTGTGTTTGTACCTAAACCATATCAAGGATAAAAAATAGTTTCCAGTTAATTGAAAGGAATCTCTAGTGATTAAAATTTATGATACGATGACGCGTTCGCTCCGTGATTTTGTACCTTTGACAGAAAATGTTGTCAATATGTATGTCTGCGGACCAACAGTTTACAATTACATTCATATCGGAAATGCCCGTTCAGCAGTAGCTTTTGATACTATTCGTCGTTATTTTGAGTATTGTGGCTACACAGTCAACTATATTTCCAACTTTACGGATGTAGATGATAAGATCATCAAGGCAGCCAATGAAGCTGGTATTTCAACTAAGGAATTGTCGGACAAGTTTATCGCGGCCTTTATGGAAGATACCGGACAACTTGGCATCAAACCAGCGACACAAAATCCACGTGTTATTAACTACATGGATGAAATCATTGCATTCGTGTCAACCTTGGTTGACAAAGGATTTGCCTATGTCTCTGAAGGTGATGTTTACTTCCGAGTAGCTAAGTCAAACAACTATGCTAAATTGGCTAACAAGACCTTGGAAGATCTTGAAATTGGTGCAAGCGGACGTACGGATGCTGAAACAGAACGTAAGGAAAATCCTCTAGATTTTGCCCTTTGGAAAGCTGCTAAAGAGGGAGAAGTTTCTTGGGATAGCCCATGGGGACCTGGTCGTCCTGGTTGGCACATCGAATGTTCTGTTATGGCGACTGAAATCCTTGGAGATACTATCGATATTCATGGTGGAGGGGCAGACCTTGAGTTTCCACACCATACCAATGAAATTGCCCAATCCGAAGCCAAAACTGGCAAGACCTTTGCTAACTACTGGATGCATAATGGTTTTGTCAATGTGGATAATGAAAAAATGTCAAAATCCTTGGGTAACTTCGTGACCGTTCATGATATGCTTCAAACGGTTGATGGTCAAGTGCTTCGCTTCTTCCTAGCAACACAACAGTATCGTAAACCAATTAACTTTACAGAAAAAGCTATCCATGATGCTGAAGTCAATCTTAAGTATTTGAAAAATACCCACAGTCTTCCGTTGACAGAACAGGTGAATCAAGCTGAGTTGCAAACTTATCTTGACGCCTTCCAAGAAGCTATGGATGATGATTTTAATACGGCAAACGGAGTGACTGTTCTGTTTGACATGGCTAAATGGATTAATTCAGGCAATTATGATCAAACCGTTAAGGATGCTTTTGAAAAAATGCTCCAAGTCTTCGGTATTGTTTTCGAAGAAGAAGTCCTTGATGAAGATATCGAAAAACTCATTGAAGAGCGTCAAGCGGCGCGTGCCAACAAGGACTTTGCGACAGCAGACCGCATTCGTGATGAGTTAGCTGCTCAAGGTATCAAACTTCTTGATACCAAGGAGGGCGTGAGGTGGACACGTGACTAAACATCTTGATGTCAACCTTATTAATGGTATTGCTCTCGCTTTTGAGGGAGATGCTGTTTATTCCTTGTACATTCGCCGTCACCTGATTTTTCAAGGTCAGACCAAGCCAAACCAACTGCACCGTCTAGCTACACGCTATGTTTCAGCTAAGGCCCAGGCTAGTCTCATTGAAAAAATGCTGGAGCAAGAGCTTTTGACTGAAAAAGAGCTAGACATCTATAAACGAGGTCGTAATGCGAATAGCCATACCAAGGCTAAAAATACAGATGTTATTACCTATAAAATGTCAACAGGCTTCGAAGCAGTCATGGGCTATCTTCATATGACAGAGGATATCGCTCGCTTAGAGGAACTGATTGCTTGGTGTATTGACGAAGTTGAAAAAGAAATCTAAAAATTCTGCCGAGAGCAGGATTTTTTGTTTAAAGGCTATAAAAATTGTAACAGTTAGCCAGAGTTTCAAAATTTAGATTATTTGATAATCAAAGTAATTCGGCGTCTTGACAATAAAAAATAAGATGAAACTAATATTTAGCACCTTGAAAATGAGAAAGTTAAGGGATGTCTGACACGTGTAAAACCCCGATATAATAGCGTTTTTTAATAAAACTAATTTGACAGAAAGTAAAAAAAAAGTCTATAATATTAGTAAATGAGGCCATCTAAAAAATGAGGAGGTGAATGGAAATAGCTAAGAAAAAAGTTTTCTATACAACTTTTGCTGCTTTGATTTTATCTAGCTTTACGCTTCAAACAGGTAAAGCAGATGAAGTTCAGGTAAAACCTGATGAAGCTAAAATAGATTATGTTAATAGTGAGGCACCGGCTCCAGTTGCTCCTCAGGCTGATTTTTCTTCAGTAGGAGCTAAGGCAGAGTCAGCGAGTCAAGTAAGTTCAGTAGTGACCTCAACGTCACTGATGGTTGTCTCTTCAAGTGAGACAGATGAGGGGCTTCTTGAGGTACATTCTCAAGTTGATATCGTGGAGACTAGTGTTTCTACGACGACACCTCATTCAGAAGAGGCTCGTGCCCAGGCTTTTGGTGAGGATCGATCAGTAGCGGCATCTGAACGAGGAGATGCAAACCCAACATCTGATTCTGAACAAGCAAAACCAAATATTGTGCTTACTTATGATAAGTCTCATGAGGCTACAGCGACTGCAGAGTCTCAAGCTGTGACTTCAATGTATAAGAGTGAAAGCACACTATACACATCTGAACTTGCTGGAAATACACATGCAGTTATTGAAAAATCAGAGTATTCTTCACTGGATTCTCATACGACATCTGTAAGTGCGACTCCTACTAGCCAAGCTATTGCAACTTCTGAAGTCGCTTCTGAGTCTGCAAGTACTGCAAGCTCTCTTGCATCTACGGCTCCAGAAACGAGTCAGTTAAATAATAATTCAGAAGATAGCTTAACTGTCCTTACGGTTGGCTGGAAAGATTCATCATCAACTTCTGAGGTCTTTGAAACTTCTGTAGTGGTTTCTATGTTGCAAAGTGAGAGTTTGACCTATTCGTCAGAGGTAACCTTTACGGATGGACTTACTTCAGAAATCTTAGCAACTCCAATCACTTCTGAAGTTTATACCGTTGTTCCAAAACGAGACAGTACTGGAGCGCTTCTTGAAGATCAACCTGCTGTTACAGGGAATACAGATATTCTTTATTTAGCACGTGGTGAAATCTTTAACGTCAACTTTGATGTTAACAAGATGGAAGGTAAGAAGATTAAGGGCCTTAATCTAGTCCTTGATGGCAAACAAATTCATCACAGTTACTTTGTTGAAGGAACTCTGGATGAGGTCAATGCTGGTTTGAGTGCCTACCATTTGGCAGAGCAAACAACTGGTATTCATAAAATGACCTTTGAGTTGATTGATACGAATAACAATATTCATTACCTGACACAAACCTTCAGTGTCTTCAATGAAGGTGAGCGTCCAGTGACACCTGATAGTTACCGTAGGAATCAGTATTCATCAACAACGACTGTACCGGTTACTTATAATACCAGTGCAAATAGCTACACTGAAACAGCCAATCATATACAAGCTACGGCTGTTAATGAGTTGGCTGAGACAACTAGAGCGCTAACACAGCAATTGGCAGAACAAATTGCTGAGGTTTTGAGTGGTTGGTCTTCAGCGATTTCTGGAAATAGTTCAACAAGCACAGGTTCAATTGATATCTTCCAAGCAGCAGGTAAAACCATTACTCAAGCTGCGAGAAAGATTGCAGAATCAATCTCAGATCCAGATACAATTGGTAAGCAAGCTTTGGCTGCTGCAACTGTTGTTCTCGTTCTTCTAGTGCTTTACCTAGCAGCAATTACATTTATTTAACATGCTTTGCCCTCGTAAGAGGGCTTTTTTTATGATAGAATTAGCTTATGAAAACAACTAAAGAATCAAGTCTAGACATTGTTTATGGTGTGCATGCCGTAACAGAGAGTCTGGAAGCAAATACTGGTAATAAACTCTATATTCAAGATGATCTTCGAGGGAAAAATGTTGATGCTATTAAGGCTTTGGCAGCTGAAAAGAAGGTTTCCATCTCTTGGACACCTAAGAAAACCCTGTCTGATATGACAGGTGGAGCTGTGCATCAAGGTTTTGTTCTTCGTGTGTCAGAGTTCGCTTATTCTGAACTCTCAGTTATTATGGATAAGGCTGAACAAGAGGAGAATCCTCTAGTCCTCATTTTAGATGGACTCAACGATCCTCATAACTTTGGTTCTATCCTACGTACAGCTGATGCTACTCAGGTGACAGGAGTTATTATTCCTAAGCATCGTGCTGTGGGGGTAACACCTGTCGTTGCCAAGACATCAACAGGGGCAGTGGAACATATTCCCATTGCTCGAGTGACCAATCTTAGCCAAACTCTTGATAAACTTAAAGAAGCAGGCTTCTGGGTATTTGGGACAGATATGGATGGCACACCATCTCATAAATGGAACACAGCTGGGAAGGTTGCCCTTATCATTGGTAATGAAGGCAAGGGAATCTCTGCTAACATCAAGAAGCAAGTGGATGAGATGATTACTATTCCTATGAGTGGTCATGTGCAGAGCCTTAATGCCAGTGTGGCAGCTGCAGTTCTCATGTATGAAGTTTATCGAAACCGATTGTAACTATGAAAAAAAGAATACTTCTAGTTGATGGTTATAATATGATTGCCTTTTGGCAAGAAACCCGTCAACTTTTTAAGACCAATCAGCTTGATCAAGCTCGTGAAACATTGCTTCGTAAGCTTAATCATTATGCTAACTTTGAACATATTGATATTATCTGTGTATTTGATGCTCAGTTTGTTCCAGGGAGCCGTCAGCGTTATGATCAGTATCGTATCAGTGTTATTTTTACTGAGGAAGATGAGACAGCAGATAGCTATATTGAGCGCGCAGCGGCTGAGATGAATACTGTTCAAAATCTAGTTGAAGTGGCAACTAGTGACTTAAATGAACAGTGGGCTATCTTTTCGCAAGGGGCTTTACGTGTTTCGGCGCGTGAGTTGGAAGAGCGTGTCAATACCGTTAAGTCTGACCTAGACAAGATGTCGGCACATATTGACTTAAAGACACCAAAACTACGTCCTTGGGACGATGCACAATTAGGGAAATTACAGGACCTTTTAAATGAAATAGAATAGAGGGATATATGACATTTAATATTTTGACAGATTCCACAGCAGATCTAGATGAAAAATGGGCTCAGGAGAATAAGGTAGAGCTCGTTGGTTTGACCATCACGCTTGATGATATTGCTTATGAGACCGTTGGCCCTAACCGTTTAACGAGTGACCGTCTCTTAGAACGTATGCAAGAAGGCAGTCAGCCAACCACAAGCCAGGTGAATGTTGGTCAATTTGAAGAGGTTTTTCGTCGTCATGCTAAAAATGGTGATGCTCTTCTCTATATTGCCTTCTCATCAGTGCTTTCAGGTACTTATCAAAGTGCTGTTATGGCGCGTGACATGATTTTGGATGAATACCCAGAAGCTATCATTGAGATTGTAGATACCCTGGCGGCAGCAGGTGGGGAAGGTTATCTTTCTATTTTGGCGGCAGAAGCTCGTGACCAAGGTAAGAGCTTATCTGAAACAAAAGCCATGATTGAGGACATTCTGCCACGTTTACGGACCTATTTCTTAGTTGATGATCTCTACCATCTCATGCGTGGGGGTCGCCTTTCTAAAAGCTCAGCTATTATTGGTAGTTTGATTAATATCAAACCCCTTCTTTGGTTGGACGCTTCAGGCAAGTTGGTTCCTCTGGCCAAAATCCGTGGACGTAAAAAAGCCATTAAAGAAATGGTCCTACAAGCTACCCAGGATATTGGACATAGCACAGCAATTGTCGCTTATGCCAATGATATTGAAGCGGCGGAGAATCTAAAAGAACAATTGTTAGCAGTTGACGGCATTGAGCAAGTTCTCATTATGCCACTTGGGCCAGTCATCTCTACTCACGTCGGACCGGATACTTTAGCCGTCTTTACGATTGGTAAAGAAGCTAGATAGAAAAAGTGTCAGATAGGCTTTCCTATCTGATTTTTTTGTTTTCTGAAATGATAGATTAATAGAATATAAAAAGATAATCTATACAAAATGAATGATATATTTGACATAGTGTAAAATAATGCTATAATTAATCTAGAAAATGGAGGAAACAAAATGAAAAAGTCACAGAAAAAAGTAGCTAGCACGATGGATGAGCGTGCTCAGTTGATCAGCGGAGAATCTTCTGCTAGAGGTTATTGGATAGCCATGCTTGGTATATTTGTAACGATTATGGTTGCTAGTAAGACCCACTCCATCGAATTAGTGCAGTCACTATTAATCATCACTTTCTTTGGTTCTATGTGCCTAGTATTAGTTCACAGCGTATCACGTAATGGGCATCCATGGTTGCTAGACAAAAAACTTGAGAAGAAGATGCTCATATTATCCTGGGTAATGTGTCTTTTGGGAATTTTTATATCGCTAATGGGCCTTTTAAGTCTATTTCAGTCGTTTAAGATAGGGAAGAATCTTATGAGTAGTGTAGCATTTTTGACATTGGGTTTGACTCTTATTTGTGACTGCTGGGTTATCATTAAAAGAATCAAGAAGAACCGTTTGGAAGAACTAGAAAACGAAGAATAGGATTTTTGAATGAAAAATTTAAAAATGAAGTCAGCTCGTGTAGCAAAGGATCTCACTCAACAAGGCTTGGCAGATGCTATAGGAGTTTCTCGGCAGACCATCTCAGCTATTGAAAAAGGTGATTATAACCCTACTATAAATCTGTGTATTGCTATCTGCAAAACTCTGGACAAAACTTTAGACCAGCTTTTTTGGGAATCTGAGGATTAGTTTGTACTCACTTAGAGGTTATTTAGGCATGATTTCTAGTCTTACACCTTATAAAATGAGAGACTAAAAAAATACAAAAAATAAAAGAAAAACACCTCCAAATGACTTGCCTTGGACGTGTTTTTTTGATATTATGTTAAACGGTATTGTTTACCCCATTTGAAAGGCCCCGGAACCTTCCAAATACTTTTCGATGGGAAGGAACACCCATCACTCGTAAACAAAAATCGAACTATATATAGGAGAAATCATGAACAAAACAACATTTATGGCTAAACCAGGCCAAGTTGAACGTAAATGGTATGTCGTTGACGCAACTGATGTGCCACTTGGACGTCTTTCTGCAGTAGTTGCTAGCGTACTTCGCGGAAAAAACAAACCAACTTTCACACCACACACTGATACAGGTGACTTCGTAATTGTTATCAATGCTGAAAAAGTTAAATTGACTGGTAAAAAAGCAACTGATAAGATCTACTACACTCACTCAATGTACCCAGGTGGATTGAAACAAATCTCAGCAGGTGAACTTCGTTCTAAAAATGCTGTTCGTTTGATCGAAAAATCAGTTAAAGGTATGCTTCCACACAACACTCTTGGACGCGCACAAGGTATGAAATTGAAAGTCTTCGTTGGCGGTGAGCACACTCACGCTGCACAACAACCAGAAGTACTTGATATCTCAGGACTTATCTAATTCTAAGAGGAAAGGAGCACTAATATAATGGCACAAGCACAATATACAGGTACAGGACGCCGTAAAAACGCCGTTGCACGCGTACGTTTGGTTCCAGGTACTGGTAAAATCACTGTTAACAAAAAAGATGTAGAAGAATACATCCCACACGCAGACCTTCGTCTCGTTATCAACCAACCTTTTGCAGTTACTTCAACTGAAGGTTCATACGACGTACACGTTAACGTTGTAGGTGGTGGATACGCTGGTCAATCAGGTGCGATCCGTCACGGTATCGCTCGTGCACTTCTTCAAGTAGATCCAGACTTCCGCGATTCATTGAAACGCGCTGGACTTCTTACTCGTGATGCACGTATGGTTGAACGTAAGAAACCAGGTCTTAAGAAAGCTCGTAAAGCTAGCCAGTTCTCTAAACGTTAAGAAACGGCTACAATACAGCATTTATCAACACTTCATGGTTCACACCATGGGGTGTTTTTTGATGTTATTTTAGCAAAATTCACACCACTTTTCACACCAAATTCACACCATTACTTTTTAAGGTTACGGTAGGCAATTTCACCAACAGCCATTGGTATGACATTTGAAGTGTTGACATAGGTCTTAGTTGTGAGAGTATCGCTATGTGTTAGAGCTTCTGAAATGTCCTCTAGTGATGTGCCAAATTGTTTGGCAAGAGTTGCACCCGTATGACGTAATTTATGAGGTGTGGCATGTGTTAGTTCCTTATGACGGCGTTCGACTGACTTCATCTTATTATTAAGATAATCAGCGTGTAAGGGACTATTAACATTCCCTTTTGTATCAATATAAGTAAAAACATACTGTTCATCAGATTGGATAATATTGAATTTTGCCAATTCCAATTTTTGTTGTTTTTTCCAAGCACAGAGTAAATCAGTTAGTTCAATAGGAATATGGAAAGTTGTCCTTTTATTTCCCTTAGTTGATTTTGGATTTTTATACTTGTCCAAGGCTTTCACTAACTGAATTTCTTGTTTCTTTAGGTTAATGTGTTTCCATTGCAAAGCGTAACTTTCGGATTTCCTATCTCCTAAGAAAAAAGTTGTATAGAATAACACATAATCTTTGAATAGTAGCTTGTCGTTTTCTAAATCTTCTTCAAAAGCGGTGAACCATGCTTGAAGTTCTGATTGTGACAGATATAAATCTTCATCATTTTTACTCTCTTGTAGTTTAATTTTTTTAGTTGCCTTAATACGGCTAATTGTTTTAGAGAGACGATTAGTTTCGATATATTCCAATTCCTCAGCCCAATCAAAAATAGAATTAACGTAACTTCTAATGACTTTAAAGTTTGCATATTCTTCTGCCTTTTGTGTCAAAAGGTTCAAGATAACCTGTTTATTTTGATTGAGAAAATCAATGGAATAATTACCAAGCAAGGGTAGGATATGTTTTCTAAAGACAATTTCGGTACCGTCAATAGTAGCTTGTGAAGGTGGTTTTGTGGTAGATGTTGTTTGACCTGCTTTGTAGGATTCCCACCAAACATTGTGATAAAAATCGGAAAAGAGGATTGAGCCATTTGTTTCCAATGAGGTTGATTCTCCGCTTAAAATTTTATCAATCTTGTTTTGTAATTCAAGTTCGTATTTTTTAGCCTCACTCCTTAGTTTGAAACGTTTTTCAATCACTTTTTTATTAATTCCCAATGAGGATTTGACTTCTTCTGGGACATAGATACGTAAGCGATAAGTTCCGTTTTTAGTTTTTGTAATTGACATAGTATTCTCCTTTTTTGAATTGAGCTAGAAAAATACCGTGGCTTCATTATATCAGACCACGGTTAGAATGCTACTGATTTTGTAACCAGTAATTAAGTTCGGTTTTATCAAAGCGGACAGTTTTTCCAACTCGAATAACTGGTAATCCCTTTTTTATCCAAGAATCAAGCGTATTATTGGCAATTCCTAGATAGTCACAGGCTTGTTGCTTATTCAGAAATGGACTTTCAATATTACTATTGTTCAGTCGGTTTTCAATTTCTTGTTTAATTAAATTAGAAATTAAAAGTTGAATTTGTTTGATTTGTTCTTCAGGTAAAAACACTTGCATTAGATTCTCCTATTCTGTGGTAAAACAGGAGTAGTGATAATGTTTTCACTACTCCTGAGGTCTGTCAGTTGTTTTGCTAAAAGTATCTGATAGGTTTTTTACGTTATCGAAAAACTCTGTAGTATATTCTTTCATTCCGTAAGGAGTTTTGTGTTTTGTGGTCCGTGAAAAACTCGGTGGACTATTAATTTTATAAGTCTCCATAAGTTCCCCTTTTGTTGTAGTAATTTCCAAGGGTTTTTCAATTCCTCTGCTAGTTCGATAAATTCTGATCCCCTTGGGATACATGTATAGACGAGCCCCTTTTACAATTGCTTTGTTTTGAGAATCCTCATCACCTATCTGCAGATTAGATAGATAAGCAATCAGGTAATTCCCAATTTTATCAGCTCTCTTTAATCGCTTGGTTTTTGTAAAACCCTTCCCCCACATTTTAGCGAGGTCATTATTAGGAATTGTTAGTTCTGAGTCGCTTTTTAATAATATGTGCAAATGCCATCTCCCACTGGCTTGTGGTTCAATAACTGTAATATAATCGACACTTCCAAACCTAGCACGAATACGCCGAATGAAGGCCTTGAAATCTACATAAACTATAGCCGATTCGGTAACATGATTACGATAGGTCAGTGTAATCCAGAGTTGATTTTTTCCCCCAGTAAAATTATGGGCTATTATACGGCGTAACTTCTTCATGGTTTGCTTCGTTGACTTAAGATTATCCAACCTACTATTGTTGGAGGTATCCATGTCATGAATTTCTCCAGTTTCAAGATTTACGTATCGCTTCCCATCAATCACTTTTATAGTTTGTTCCTGTTGCCCATTAGCGGTAGTCATTTCGATAGTATCACCATATATATAAGATTTCACTACCTTATTGGAATCAATTTGAGGCATAATTGCTCCTTTCATTGTGCTAATGTTTGACGCTTATCAAGTTAAGAGCGTCAAATTTACGATGATTCAATTTAGATTTATTCCATGATTTATTGACAACAGGTTCCCTAAGATGACTAAGCTAATTGTGTCGGCACGGACGAACAAAGTTCGACCGCACCGCCCCAATCAGTCTATTTTATCTTAGCCTACCGTCAACAACTTTCACGGCATAAAAATTAAATCATCTGTTAGTGGTTCTGTTAAGAATTTAACTTGGTATACTGCCTTGCAATGGCATCCACCATTAGTTCTCTGTCCTTAATATAAGGAATCATAATGCGTTGAACTGGTTCTCCATAAACTTGAGCGAAGCCTTTACCTACTGGAGCTGATTCTGGTTTTTCTGATTCGTCAGTGATTTCAAAGACCATACGAGCCCCTTCGGTAGTTATCCCACCAAGAGCTACTTTAACTCCAAGGTTCCCCCTCCCCTCAGTACCACCAAAATAGGTTGAATCAGCTTGCTGGAGCCCTACAATAATTCGATAGCCCCCTTGAACTGTTCCAAGACTGCGGGAAAGTCTCAACATGTTCTTAAATTGTCTCAAAAATTCGTCACGCTCTTTTTTTGTTGGATAACTTTCTACAAGACTAGAAAGCTCATCAATGATGATGTAGATGACCTTATCTCCAATATCATCTTCTCCAGTCTGATAAGCATTAAATTGCCTGTATAGATTGTTCCAAGCATCTTTAGTATCATCAGCTGAAGAATAATGTCCGCTGATGTCTCCGTGAAATGGTGCCCAGTCTTTACCTTTTTTGTAATCAAGGATATAAAGTTCATCATCTTCACTCTTCAAAGCATCTATGAGCCATAACCAATAAGTCAATGCTCCAGTTTTACCTGCTCCTGTCGAACCAACTAAGAGTACGTGACTGTTTAAGTCAATAAATTTATAGTTACCTTTTCGGTCTGCCCACAGAGGAAATTTTCCATGTGCGTTTTTCCTAGCTTTTTCTCTATTTTGATTGAGCAAAGATAAAGGTAAAATATCAAGTTCACTTTCACGATTAACCCGAGCCATTTCTGCTACTCTACTGGCTTGGTTCTCTATTATTTTGTCTACAAACAGAACCGGTACTGACCAACTGGAAGATGTACCAAAATTATGTAAATATATCTGACCAAAATCACTAAAGGTCCACCCGAAGTTCATATTATAAGACTTAAGTCGTTCTTTCAGTTCATAGAATTCCTTATCTTTAAGTCTATATTTGAAATGAAGTACAAGTCCATTATTAATCCAAGTCCAACCTGCAAGAATATTTCTCAATTCCTCATCTGAATTCCAGTCTGTACTTAAGACAGAATTAAACCAATTGACAAAAGATTTATACCTTACTTGCGGTGTCGGTTCAGTGGGTGATGGCGTTTTTCCTAGCTGATTTTTAATAGAACTAAGAATTGTCATCACAGGAGCTACAAAAGTAGCAGCTAAGCAAGCAAAAGTTTTTCCCAATATATCATCACCTGATTCTTGCTCTATCCACCGATAAGATAGAATCCAGTTCCGCCTGAAGTCAGGGAATGTTAAAAACATTGTCAACGTAGATAAAGTTATAAAAATAATCATGTTTGTAACCTCTATAAATTATAATTCTATTGACTCATCGGCTTCAACAACTGTTGCAGTCAAACTAAGCTGGTTTCGATATTCTCCATATACAACTGCTTTTTCAATATTGGTAATTTCACATGGTGTAACCATTGGTTGGAAACCAGCGTAATCTTCTATAGAAGAAAATGGAACTTTAACCATTATTTGCTCCCCAACATTATTTTTTTCATTCGGGTACTCGCTGTTATCCTGAAAAATGAGAAGTGCCACTTTTACACCTCTTTCAATTTCAGAACCGCTGTCGTTTTTTTCCACCCATCGATTGACAGAAATAAAACGAAGTTCTTTACGAGAAAGAAATTGTGGAGCGTTAAACGCTGTAAAGTGAGATAAGTTTTTGAGTGTCATAATAAACACCTCCTGATTGATAATAGCGTGGTCAGACTAGTGCACTTGCTGACGGATTATGAAATATATTTCTTTGACAATTCCAATTATACTTGTTTTTGAACCCATATCAATAATATTTGTTGATATTTTGGGCTCATCGCGATATAATTTTTTGAACCCACTTAATAGGAGAGAAATATGTTTAATAAGTTCGAGAATTTGAATGACAACAGTAAGAAGGAATTTATTTTAAAATATTATCCATTGATACTGCGGACGCAGCAAGAAAAAGATAGTTTATCTAAGTTAGCATTCTTAAGAAGATATTTTCAAGTATCTAGAGGAGAATATAAAGGTAAATTACTAATCTCAAAATCTTCATATAAACGTTACTTAAAAATTGTAAAGGATTTATATTTGATAACTTTTGAGTCAGAGAAATCAGGTTACATACTAAGAAGTGATATTGAACCTTTTTATTCCAAATTAGAAATTCCTAAGCTCCATAGTGTCAAATTTGGTTATGTTTTGGTAGACGAGATACTAAGTAAAATCGACAAAGATGTATTTGAGGAAATTTTCGAAAAAGTCAATTATAATACTTCTTTTGAACGCCAAATTAAGAAAAGTGAAGAGGAGCATAGTGAAAAACTAAAAAGCACCGCTACTTTGCTTCAAGAAAGTGGGCTACTTGATATAGTGTTCAGTACATTTTGTAATATCATGGAGAACAGATATCAAAACAAAGGTGGGAAAGCTAATTCTGATACTTTACGCGTAGAAAGTTTTTATTTGAATACAGTATTGGATTCAAAATCATTAAAAGTTAATGGTGAGATATTTCTAGAGCAGTTTAGTAAAGAGTTGGAAAAGTTATACCAAACTACTAAGGAATCTGAAGAACAGTTTGATAGGGAACTTGAATTGTATTATACCCCACCTTATGAACGATTCGATTACTATGATGATGAGGCGTCAAATTGATGTAATGATGAAAAACAAAAATACCCCACAAATTTTGTGGAGGTTAGTACCTTTTTTAACCATAATAACAACTATTTGAGGAAGCATCGGCATCTTTTGGGTGCTTTTTTTCAGGCATCAGTTCAAGATAATATTGCTGTGTTGTTAATATTGAGTTATGACCAAGACGGCGAGAAATGTAATCTGAGCTAATACGTTATGAGAAGAGAAAAAACGATAAACTAGGGGGAAAACTCTAGTTTTTGTTAATGCTGTTTCGTGATATAATATTACGGAGTGAAAAAATAGGAGTATCTAAAATGGCAAAAGCAAAAATTCAGTCAGTTGAACCAATGGTAGCTGATTTAGTAAATGGATGGTTAAAATCGTATCACCTAGCTTATAAATTAGAGCAAGAAACCTTAAATTCAGAAATAGACAAGGCACTAAATGAGTATTCTTCAAAAAATGGAGGTACAGGTGGGAATCGTCCTGATGCCAAAATTTTATTGCAAGATAAGCATACGGATTATTGGCCTATTTTGATTGAATACAAAGGTTATAAAGATAAGCTGGAAAAATTGGATAAAGACGGGCAGATAGATAACCGAAAAACCAATAATGAACCCAACTACACAAATATCAACTCATATGCAGTAAATGGTGCAGTTCATTATGCTAATGCTCTTCTTCACTATACTAGTTATACAAATATTATTTCTATAGGAGTGACTGGATATAAAGATGAATTTGGAGAATTGCAAACACAAATAGGTGTCTATTTCGTATCAAAAGATAATTTTGGTATTGGTCAGAAGGTTGCTGATTATTCAGATTTATCTTTCTTGAAGGATTCAAATTTTGATGCTTTTATTGAAAAGGTTAAGGAATTAGAATTAACTGCTGAAGAAGCAGAGCGACTTAAAGAACAACGCGAAAAAGAAATCGATGCAAGTCTAACGAAACTTAATAATGATATTTATCAGAGTGAAAAAGGCTTAGGAGAAAATGACCGTGTGTATCTAGTGGCTGCTTCTATTATTGCAACTCTTGGTGTGGCTGGAAAAGTGAAACCTTTGAATAAAGAAGATTTAAAGTCATCTACGGAAGATGATAGCCGAGATGGTGATATTATCATTCGAAAAGTTAACTCATTCTTGAAAGAAAAGAAGATTCCAAAAGCTAAGAAAGACTTGATTATTCGTACTCTCAAGAACACGTTGACTACAGATAATATCAATAAACCAGTAAATGGGGAAAGTCAGCTCAAGAGAGTTTTTAGCAAAATTGTTGATGATTTAGGGATTTACTACAAGATTGGTTTGAATACGGACTTTACTGGAAAGCTTTTCAATGAGATGTATTCATGGTTAGGTTTTACACAAGATAAGTTAAATGATGTTGTTCTAACTCCATCATACGTAGCTACTTTATTAGTAAAATTAGCTCGTGTTGATAAAGACTCTTATGTTTGGGACTTTGCAACTGGTTCTGCTGGACTTCTGGTATCAGCTATGAATGAAATGCTTAATGACGCCAAAGCTAAAATTACTTCTCCTGATGAACTATACAAAAAAGAGGCTGAAATTAAAGCAAATCAACTCTTAGGTTTAGAAATCCTATCATCTGTTTATATGCTTGCTGTTCTAAATATGATTATGATGGGGGATGGTTCATCGAACATCATCAACGAAGACTCTCTAACACAATTTAATGGTAAGTATGGCTATGGCAAGACTGACGAGAGATTTCCAGCGACAGCATTTGTCCTTAATCCTCCATATTCAGCAGATGGCAATGGTATGATTTTTGTTAAACGTGCACTTTCTATGATGGATAAAGGCTATGCATCTATCATCATTCAGGGGTCGGCTGGTAGTGGTAAGGCTTCTGAAATTAACAAGGAAATATTGAAGTCTAATCGTTTATTAGCAAGTATCAAAATGCCTATAGACTTGTTTGTAGGGAAATCTAGCGTTCAGACCTATATATATGTTTTTCGAGTGGGCGAAGCACACGAAAATGACTATACGGTAAAATTTATTGATTTTACAAATGATGGTTATACCAGAAGCAATCGTAAGAAATCTAGTAATAATCTTAGAGATACAGACCATGCTAAAGAAAAGTATCAAGAAGTGGTAGATTTGGTGAAATATGGTAAAAGTAAGCTACATTATCTAACAGAATCAGAATACTATGAAGGTCATATTGATGTTACCAAAGGTGATGACTGGAATCAAACCGCACCGATTGACTTGAAACCGACACTGAATGATTTCAAGAAAACCATTAGTAATTATCTAGCTTGGGAAGTTTCCAATCTTTTACAAAATCAATCTACTGAAGATGAAATGCTGGGAAAATAGATGCCTCACTCACAGAAAAATTAAAAGATGTTGAGTGGGGCGAATATAGAATAGGGGATTTGTTTGATAAGAAGACTATCAAAGGTATCCCTAAATCAGAAGAGAACTTAGAAGAAAATGTTAATGGTTATCATGTTTTTGGGCAAAATATAAGCTACCAATATCCTCAAAAAGTAATCAATGATAGTAAGTATTTAACAGTTTTAGAGAAGAATAAACCAATAATTGCATATACATCAAGTACAGCTCAAATCGGGATAATTAATGAAAGTTTTTATAGGACAGGGAATAACGGAGCTTTTCAAGGATTATTTCCTAAATTTAGCGAGAATAACTTTAATATTGTGGTATTTATACTAGAGTGTATTAAAAGAACATTTATTGACTTTGGTTACAGTACAAGTATGGCTAATGTTCTTGATATTAAAATCCAGGTGCCTATAAAAAATCGAGAACTAGATTTCAATTTTATGAATACTTTCATAGCGGAGCTAGAGGCAGAGCGTATAGCGGAGCTAGAGGCAGAGCGTATAGCGGAGCTATCCGCTTACTTAAAAGTAAGCGGATTGGACAATTATGAATTGTCCTCTGAAGAGCTAAAAGCTCTTCAAGATTATGAAAATATAGAAGTCAAAGAATTTGAATATCAAGAAATTTTTGAAAAGATAGCTCAAGGTAGACGTTTGAAAAAATCTGATCAAATTGATGGCAGTATTCCATTTGTAATGTCAGGAGTAACCAACACTGGAATCGTAAACTATATATCTAATCCAGTTGTAATGTTTCCTAAAAATTCAATCACACTTGATATTTTTGGTAATGCTTTTTATAGACCTTACGATTTTGGTGCTGGTGATGATACGGGTGTTTATTGGAATGAAAACAACATCTTTACTAAAGAGTCTATGCTCTTTATTACAACATCTATGAGAACCTCTGTTTTAGGTAAATATGATTACGGGAAAAAACTCAGAAGTTCTCAAAGCAAGCATATAAAAATGTCATTGCCTGTCAAAAATGGAAAACCAGATGTTGACTATATGAAAATTTTTACAAAAACGATTGTAAAGTTGGTTATTAAAGATGTCGTTAGATACGCAGATGAAAGAATTAATGCAACTAAGATGGTAGTAAAATGTCGTCAAGAAAACCGCTAATTAGATAGTGATAGTTAACGGTTAAGTATAATTGAAGAATGGTGTGAACTTTCTGGTAAGAACTAGCTCAATTCGTGTATTTTTAGGGTGAAATTCACACCGTTCAACTGAAATTTATTCAAATTAGATGATAATATTCTTTCTGAAAACGTGGGAAAACATTGATTTTAAGCATATATTGAAACTTATTCAAATAGAAATCTTTCAAACCAGGTCTTAAGAAAGCTCGTAAAGCTAGCCAGTTCTCAAAACGTTAATTCGTTGCTGGAAAGCAGAATACAAACGAAAACACTTTGCAGTTTGCAAGGTGTTTTTTGTATAGATTTCTGAAAAGTGTTCAAAATCTTACTAGAGTTTTGTCTTCATCTTGAAATTCTTATAACAATGTGATATATTTATAACAGATAAGATGTGATATATTTATAACACATTAAAAGGAGATGGAGAAAATGAAAATGTCGAAGAACTTAAAGATGATTCTTTATATCGCTAGCGTGCTTATTGTTGTATGTTTAGTATTATTGCTGGGGAATCACCTACCGATTCTAGCGAAAGGTGCTATTATGACGACGGCTTGGCTTCCTTCGTATTTGGTTTGTACGATGGTAACGGTCCTCTCAAAATCAACCTATCAAAAGAAAGAGAAAAACATGTTTGGGATTACTGCAAAATTATATACAGTGCTTGTATTTCTCTCGTCCTCAATCTATACTATTGGAGTTTGGCTTCTAACTCCTGGTTCTTTGATTAAGAATATAATGTTAGGAATTGGATTAAGTGTTCAATTGTTATTAATGTTTTACTTCTTATTCAAGAGGATTAATGAAGAACCCGATGAACGATTTTATAGAAATATTGCAAAGTCTTCTTCCATTTTGTTTACAATAGCAATCTTTATATTATTGGGAATTGCAACATTGATAGCTGTCTGTAAAGTTTTCGTTTTGAATGCTGGATTTCTTTATATTTTGGTGGCTTTTTTACTCTTATTATTTGCCATTACTTACTTTATCACTGAAAAAAGGGGATGAAATATGGCGAAAGAAAGTAAAATAAAGACTAACTTGAAAGAAGTAAGGGAAGCTTATGGTATGACTCAACAAGATTTAGCAGATCAAGTAGGAATACGGAGAGAAACGATTGTTCACTTGGAAAATAACCGCTACAACCCTTCGTTGGAAATGGCTTTAAAAATAGCGCAAGTCTTTAATAAACAAGTGGAAGAACTATTTCGTCTGAAATAAGAGAAGTGAAACAATCCAATTGATTTGTGTATCAGTTTTTGGAAACTTGTTATTCTATGGCGAGGTAGTGGTAAAAGGGAGTATTTTCAAAGGAGTTTTTCGTAATAACATTTTAGTTGAAACGCTTTCAAAAAAATAAGATAATAGTTTATTTTTCAAGAATTTTAACCAATAATAGAACTTTTTAGGTGGAAATACTCTCAAAAATGCTAATATTTCTCTAATCTATTCAATTGTGAGGTCTTGCATATTATGTAGTTATCATACAAAAATGATAAAAGTGAATGAATACATTCATTTGGAGGATGATATTGTTCTGCACTTCAAATTTATTGAAATCAAGAGTTTTTTATCTTCAACAAAGATTATTTGAGGTTTTGAAATAAAAGTTATCATAATAAAGAATGTATATTTTACAAATTATGCTTTTATATATGGATGTTCTTTTGTATTTTAACTTAAGGTAAGCCATAACAAAATGCTCAAAATAACACTAAAATTAAAAATAGTTAATCATAACTATTGGTTAGTATGTTCTAAAAACCCATTATTTGTGCGAATTGTAGGATATATTAAAATTCAAAAAAATTTTTTAAAAAATGTTGACATATCTCTAAATAGTGTTATAATCAATGGGTATCGGGAATACCTGATAAAAAAATAAGTTGTTTATAGAGGAGAATTAATTATGAAAAAAGTATTGCTTACTTCAGCAGCAGTTCTTGCGCTTTTTGCGGCTGCAGCGCCAGCAGTTGCGGATATCAATGGTGGAGCTAACACTCCAGGAGCATATGACCAACCAACAACAGGTGGTGGTGTGAATGATGCCTACAACGCTCAAACAGAATTTGAAAATGCTCGTAAAGTAAATGAATACTTGGCAGGGCATCAAGAAGATATCGATGCTGAAGCAGCTCAAGATCCAGCAGTAGTTGCAGCTAAATCTGAATTTGATGCGGTTGAAGGCGGATCACACCTTTACACTGAAAAGAAAGAAGCTTATGAATCAGCTTTGAATACTGCTCGTAACAACGTTCGTAACCGTTACACTGAAGAACTTCAAAAGAAATGGAATACTGCTTCTAAAAAAGAAGGTAATTACTACATTTTGAATGAAACTCCAGAACAAAAGAACGCTCGTTATGAAGCGGAACATGGAGCTCAAGCAGAAGATAAAACTGCTCCATCACAAGAAGATGTGAAAAAAGCTCAAACTTCAGCAGAAAAAGCTAAAAAAGCAGAAGAAAAATCTAAAGCAGTTAAAGAAAACAAATCAGGTTCTAAAGCAGAAGCAAAAGCTCTTCCAAATACTGCGGCAGTAAAATAATTAGTGATTACTAGTTATTACCAAGAATATCACTGAAGTTAGGCTTCAGTGATATTTTATTATTAATAATAAAATGAAGAGAGAGTAGAGATTTATGAGTAAACGCAATAGTAGCACGAAGATCTTAAATAAAAAATCCTTAAGTATTTTGGCATCCATTCTTGTATTAGGATTAGTGATTATTGGTGGAGTCAAACTTTTTACAGGAAACAATGCTCATTCACTTGGGAATAAGGTTACTCAAGTCAGTAACTATAAACCTACCGATGATGAAAAGAAGTATCTCAAGTCGAAGTTTGATGGTCTTTCTGCAACTAATTCAGATACGATTGCTTATATCTATGCACCAGGCACTCAATTAGATGAGCCTGTTGTACAAACTAAAGATAATTCTACATATCTAGATAAAACTTTCGAAGGAGGTAATAAGCCTCTGTTTGGTACTGTATTCATGGATACAGACAATAAGAAAGATTTTAGTGACCGTTTGACTTGGCTTTTTGGTCACGCTAGAGGAAGTCAGGTAGAAGACCATCGTATGTTTAATGATGTTAACTACTACAGTGATCAGTCGTTTTTTGACAAACACAAGTATGTTGTTGTAGAAACCCCTCAAAGAAAGTATTATTATGAAGCTTTTGCGATGGTTATTGTTCCTGAGGATACAGCTTTCTACCGTACATCATTCAAAGATGATAAGGATTTTAAGGAACAATTAGATATTATCTATGATACGGCTGATGTTAAAAACAAGGATTTGAAGGTTAGTGCTTCAGATAAATACCTCGTTCTTTCGACTTGTCGTGAGGAAGATCCAACGATTCGTGCCAATCTCTACTTGCGTCAAATTCCAGACTCTGAGATGTCTGACTTTGTAGCTAAACATGGAAAAGATTTGGAATACACACCAACACGATAATCATTAACAGAACTCTACTTCTCGTGAAGTAGGGTTTTTATTTTATTTGAACAGAGCTACTGTATTTTTAAAGTTGTTATAAGGGTGAGATGTAACCGTTTGTTAATCTTTTTTATCATTAATGGATAAGTTTTTTTGGTACACTAGGAGTATGAAAAAGGAGAGTGTTATGAAACAGAGCCAAGCTAAAAAGCGTGACAATGCGATGACTAATAAGATTTTGATGGGGTTGATTGCTCTCGTCTTAGGTTTGCTTTTTCTTGAAATTTTAATTGTTCATAGTAAGAACGAACAGCAAAAGAATGTCTCAAACCAGGTACAGACAGCACGTATCATGGCTAATGGGGACTTGCTCTATCATGACGGTCTCTATATGAGTGCCCTGCAGGCAGATGGCAGCTATGATTTCACGGAGAATTTTACTTATGTGAAGCCGTGGTTAAAGCAGGCCGATTTGACCTTGGGTGATTTTGAGGGAACGATTAATCCTGATTATCCTTTGTCAGGCTATCCTCTGTTTAATGCTCCTCAATCAGTGACAGCAGCTATTAAGGATGCTGGTTATGATGTTATGGATTTGGCCCATAATCATATCTTGGATTCTGGTTTAGAGGGAGCTTTTACAACGTCTGATGCTTTTAAAAAAGTGGGAATTGATCCTGTTGGTGTTTACGAAAAGCCGGTGCGAGACAAGGCGCCACTCCTCATCAAGAATGTTAATGGCATCAAAGTTGCAATACTTTCCTATGCTTATGGTTACAATGGTTTAGAGTCGAACTTGACGGATAAAGAGGTTGCAGACCACTTATCGAATTTGGATGAAAAACGTATGAAAGCCGAGATTCAGCGTGCCGAAAAAGAAGCAGATATCACGGTTATCATGCCTCAGATGGGTGTTGAATATCGTTTGGAACCGACAGATGAACAGGTTAAACTCTATCATAAGATGATTGATTGGGGTGCTGATATTATCTTTGGAGGTCATCCTCATGTGGTAGAACCTTCTGAGGTGGTTAAAAAGGATGGACAGCAAAAACTTATTATTTACTCAATGGGTAATTTCATCTCAAACCAGCGCATAGAGACCATGGATGGTGTGGATAGTGCAGAGTGGACAGAGAGGGGTGTCTTAATGGATGTCACCCTTGAGAAAAAGAATGGTCAAACCACGATTAAGACTGCTCAAGCACATCCGACTTGGGTTAACCGTACGCCTAAAGGAACAACTTCACCAGAGGGATATCCTTTGTATACTTACCAAACTTATATTTTAGAGGATTTCATTAAGGGTGGTAAATATAGAAATAAACTTGATGAAGAAACCAAAGAGCGTATAGATACTGCATATAAAGAAATGAATGCCCATGTTAATTTAAAATGGAAATAAAGCTAAGATATCGCCTGAATTTGGCGATATTTTTTGTTTATCGACAAGTTACCCACAGACTTATCCACAGGTGTGGAAAAGTCTGTTGATAGTGTTGAATCTTGATTTTTCAAGGTTTTAAAAGAAGGAAATTATTTAGGTTGTGAACAAGTTTATCCACAAGTAGTTGGGTCAAAGAGAGGATGTTTTCATAAACGATATTAGTTAAAATTCTCGGAAACATTCGTCTTTTTCAAGAAAAAAGATGCAAATTTCATAAAAAATAGCATTTTTAATCAAAATATGCTAAAATTATACAAAATAAAATGATGGAGGCTTCTCATGAAAGCGATTATTACAGTTGTAGGTAAGGACAAAGCAGGTATTGTTGCGGGTGTTGCGACTAAGGTGGCAGAACTTGGCTTGAATATTGATGATATTTCTCAAACAGTTCTTGATGAATTCTTTACCATGATGGCGGTTGTATCATCGGAAGACAAACAAGATTTTACACACCTACGTGCGGAATTGGAAGCCTTTGGTGAGTCATTGAATGTTAAAATCAACATCCAAAGCTCAGCAATTTTTGATGCTATGCACAACTTGTAAGATAGGAGTAGCTTAAAATGGATATTAAACAGGTCACAGAAACCATTGCCATGATTGAGGAGCAGAACTTTGATGTTCGTACCATTACCATGGGGATTTCACTCCTAGACTGTATCGATTCAGATATCGATAAGGCGGCGGAAAAAGTCTATAACAAGATTGTATCTAAGGCTAAAAATTTGGTAGCTGTTGGTGACGAAATTGCAGCTGAACTTGGTATTCCGATTGTTAATAAACGTGTGTCTGTTACTCCGATCTCAATCATCGGTGCGGCAACAGATGCAACAGACTATGTACCTTTTGCGAAGGCATTAGACCGAGCAGCTAAGGAAATCGGCGTTAACTTTATTGGTGGTTTCTCTGCACTCGTTCAAAAGGGCTATCAAAAAGGTGATGAGATTCTTATTAATTCTATTCCACGTGCGCTTGCAGAGACTGATTTTGTCTGCTCATCTGTCAACATTGGTTCAACAAAGACTGGTATTAACATGACAGCAGTACGTGACATGGGACGTATCATCAAAGAGGCTTCTGAGGCAGATCCAATGGGCCCAGGTAAATTGGTGGTCTTTGCTAATGCGGTTGAAGATAATCCATTTATGGCAGGTGCCTTCCACGGTGTTGGTGAGGCTGATGTTGTAATCAATGTTGGGGTTTCAGGTCCTGGTGTTGTGCAACGTGCAGTTGAGAAAGTTCCAGGCGAAAGTTTCGATGTTCTAGCTGAAACAGTTAAGAAGACCGCCTTCAAAATCACACGTGTTGGTCAGTTAGTTGGTCAAATGGCCAGCGAACGTCTTGGTGTCGAGTTTGGTATTGTAGATTTGTCTCTTGCGCCAACACCAGCAGTTGGTGATTCAGTAGCCCGTGTACTTGAAGCGATGGGTCTTGAAGTTGTTGGTACGCATGGTACTACTGCAGCTCTAGCCCTTCTTAACGACCAAGTTAAAAAAGGCGGTATCATGGCATGTAACCAAGTTGGTGGTTTGTCAGGTGCCTTTATTCCAGTTTCTGAAGATGAAGGTATGATTGCTGCGGTTCAATCTGGTCATATCAACCTTGAAAAATTGGAAGCTATGACAGCTATCTGTTCTGTTGGTCTAGACATGATTGCTATTCCTGCTGATACGCCAGATACAACAATCGCGGCCATGATTGCTGATGAAGCGGCTATCGGTGTCATTAACCAGAAAACAACAGCTGTTCGTATCATTCCTTATGGTAAGGAAGGTGACATGTTGGAACTTGGTGGTCTTCTTGGTTATGCACCAGTAATGAAAGTAAACAAGGCTTCATCGGCTGATTTCATTGCGCGTGGTGGTCAAATCCCAGCTCCTGTTCACAGCTTTAAAAACTAAGTGTATGATAATGCTTTGCCAATTGGTAAGGCATTTTCTGATGGTCTCGTTGGCTAGATAGTCGAGGGGATTTGTGCTATAATGAATTCAAAAATGACGGAAAGAAGGGGTGCTATGAGTAAGGTTAAGTTGTATATTGCGAGACACGGCAAAACGATGTTTAACACCATTGGTCGTGCACAAGGTTGGTCTGATAGCCCTTTGACCCCGTTCGGTGAAGAAGGTATTCGTGAATTGGGGGTAGGTCTGAAAGCAGCAGGTATTCCTTTCAAGGCCGCATATTCTAGTGATTCAGGTCGAACGATTCAAACTATGGATATCATTTTACGTGAGACGGGTTTAGAAACTATTCCTTATAAACGTGACAAACGTATTCGTGAGTGGTGTTTTGGTAGTTTAGATGGTGGCTATGACGGTGAACTTTTCTACGGTGTGCTACCGAGAACAGATGCTTTTCAAGGTAAGGATTTGCATGAGGTAACTTATCCTGAGCTTGCACAAGGTATCCTTGATGTGGATACGGCTGGTTGGGCAGAGCCTTGGGAAGTGCTCAGAAAACGTATTTTAGAGGGGTTCACAGCTATTGCAGAAAATCTTGAGAGGTCTGGTGGCGGTAATGCTATCGTCGTTAGTCACGGCATGACCATTGCAACCTTTGCTTGGTTAATTGATCCTTCTGTCGAGCATCCTTCATTGGACAACGGTTCGGTTACTGTTGTTGCTTATGAAAATGGTAAATTTACATTAGAAGCACTTGGCGATATGACTTATCGTCAGGTTGGGCGAGAGATAATAGAAAAAGAAAATGGTAAAAAATAACTATCCAAGTCGCCGTCAGGCGAAAAAGCAAACCAACTGGTTTTTGGTTATCAGTAGTGTCTTGATTGCGATGCTTTTGATTGCAGCAGGACTTTATTCAGTATTTGGTGTCAGTCGTACAGTCCAACAAACCAATGGATCGTCAGTAACAAAAAGTAGTAAGCAAGCTACCGATGCGACTCAAAGCAAGGATGCAAAGGGACTACCTGATGTATCGCCTAAAGACTGGCAATTGCTTTTGGTAAATCGAGATAATAAGTCTAAAGAACTTAACCCTGAGATTGCTGATGTCGATGGTGTTTCTGTAGATGCAAGAATTGCTAAGAAAGTTAAGGAGTTTTTAGCAGCTGCTCAAGAAATTGATCCAAGTTATCACTTGATATCAGGTTATCGTAGTGTTGCTTATCAGACAGAACTTTATAACAGTTATGTTCAGCAGGAAATGGCTGCTGACCCAAGTTTGACGGAGTCTCAGGCGGAGAAAAAGGTTCAAACCTATTCACAACCACCAGGAGCGAGTGAACACCAAACAGGTCTTGCGATTGATATGAGTACTGTAGATAGCTTAAATGAAGCAGATCCAGATACAGTAGCTAAAGTCAAAGAGTTGGCGCCGAAATATGGCTTTGTTCTTCGTTTTCCAGATGGTAAAACATCGTCAACGGGTGTAGGCTACGAGGATTGGCATTTCCGCTATGTTGGTAAAGAGTCAGCAGAGTATATGACTGAACATAATCTTACTTTGGAGGAATATTTGGCATTATTAAAGGAGAAAGCTAAGTGAGACGACGTTTTAAACTAAAAGCCTTCATTACCTTAGTTGTTGTTTTTGCTTTAGGTATTCTCTTACCTTTGATTTTTCATGCCTCTACAGCTGATAATGCTCGTGCGGTAAAGGTTGCTTACACACAGCAAGAATTTATTGAGACCTTAGCTCCAACAGCTCAAAAGATGTCTAAAAGCTATGGTGTACCTGCGTCTATTCTCCTTAGTCAAGCTGCATATGAGTCAAATTATGGTAGCAGTCTTTTATCTGTTAAATATCATAACATCTACAGTCTCCCTGCTCAGCCAGGTCAAGAACGTATTCGTTTAAAGGATAGTATCTACAGTAAAGGGAAATGGCAATACCAAAAGGTGGATTTTGCAGTTTTTAAGGATTGGTCAAGTTCTATGATGACTTATTTAGAAGAACTTCGCCAAGGAACGTGGGGCGAGTCGACCTATAAAGAGGTGGCAGGAACGACTAGTTATAAAGTTGCGGCAGAAAAACTACAAGCTGCGGGTTTTAGCAGTGATCCAGATTATGCCAAACACCTCATATCTATTATTGAGACCTATCATTTGTCAAAATATGATTGATAAGATTAGAGTGCCTCTGAGGTGCTCTTTTTTAACTTTTCTAGGTCTTAAGATGTATTTTTAGCACTCTTACAAAAAGAGTGCTAATTTTTTTTGTTTTTTGGGTTGACATGTTCAAGTTTAGGTGTATAATAGAATCATAAGTTAGCAGTCGATGTATTAGAGTGCTAATAAATAGAAATGAGGTGACATCGTGATTACGCAAAGGCAAAACACTATTTTGAATTTGATAGTTGAGATGTTCACTCGTACACATGAACCGGTTGGTTCGAAAGCATTACAAGAATCAATTGATTCGAGTTCAGCGACCATTCGTAATGACATGGCCAAGCTTGAAAAGATGGGCTATCTTGAAAAAGCTCATACTTCTAGTGGGCGTATGCCAAGCCGAGCAGGTTTCCAGTATTTCGTCGCTAATTCTTTGAATCTTGATACGATTGATGAACAAGATGTTTATCAAGTGGTTAAGGCCTTTGATTTTGAAGCCTTTAAACTTGAAGATATCTTGGATGCGGCGGCGAAGCTGCTGGCAGAAATGACAGGATGTACAGCAGTGATTCAAGATGTGGAACCGACACGACAACGTCTGACTGGATTTGACATTGTTCATCTGTCCAATCACGACGCTTTAGCGGTTCTTACTCTAGATGAATCTAAGCCTGTGACAGTTCAATTTGCTATTCCAAAAAATTTCTTGTCTAGTGATTTGGAAATTCTTCATAAGCTTGTTCAAGAACGTTTTTTGGGAAACACTGTCTTAGATATCCATTACCGATTGAGAACTGAGATTCCTCAGATTGTGCAAAAGTATTTCAAAATAACAGATAATGTTCTAGATTTGTTTGATTATATCTTTTCACAACTTTTTAAGGAATTGATTTTCATCGAAGGTAAGGTTGCATCACTGACTTATGCCGACTTAAAAACCTATCAATTTTTGGACAATCCACAACATGTGGCACTTGAGCTTCGATCAGCTATCTCCGATGATGAAGTGACCAAGATTTCGGTTGCAGAATCAACTGAAGAAGCGCTTGAAAATGTCACAGTTATGAGTCATAAATTCCTGATTCCTTATCGTGGGATGGCACTCATGCATGTGATTGGTCCAGTTGAAATGGATTATCGTCGCATGGTTAGTTTGGTCAATGTTATTAGTAGAGTTTTGGTTATGAAGTTGACGGATTATTACCGTTACCTCAATAGTAACCATTATGAAGTTAGCTAAGATGTAACATTTAAAAAGTATAGAAAGAGGTGTATGCCTTGACTGAAGATATTAAAAAAGAAGAAGTGAAAGAAGAGGAAGCTACGGAGACAACTGAAGAAGTTGTAGAGGAAGTAAGCGAACCTTCTGAACTTGAAGAAGCCCAAGCGCGTGCCGAAGAATTTGAAAACAAATACCTTCGTGCCCATGCAGAAATGCAAAACATTCAGCGACGTGCAAATGAAGAACGTCAACAATTGCAAAAGTATCGTAGCCAAGATTTGGCAAAAGCGATTTTGCCATCACTTGATAACCTTGAACGTGCTCTTGCCGTTGAGGGCTTGACTGATGATGTCAAAAAAGGTTTGGAAATGGTGCAAGAAAGTTTAGTGCATGCTCTTAAAGAGGAAGGAATTGAAGAAATTCCAGCAGATGGTGATTTCGATCATAACTTCCACATGGCTATTCAAACAATGCCTGCAGATGATGAACATCCAGCGGACACGATTGCACAAGTTTTCCAAAAAGGATATAAACTCCACGAACGCGTCTTACGCCCAGCTATGGTAGTTGTATATAACTAATTGAAACCTTGTCCGAAATGACAGAAAACTATGAATGAAAGATAAAAAAAGCAAAATAGAAATTAAAGTAAAAAGGGGAAAAACATATGTCTAAAATCATTGGTATTGACTTAGGTACAACAAACTCAGCAGTAGCAGTTCTTGAAGGAACTGAAT
>OIXG01000578.1_pt1 | contig 43325 bp, 28 predicted proteins | sample 1587731 | NCBI WGS metagenome assembly OIXG01 (sample SAMEA3888908, study PRJEB22519) | human gut metagenome | biome: human gut; feature: human-associated habitat; material: faeces | place: Denmark | collected 2010 | reverse complement strand
GGACCCTCTGATTAACAGTCAGATGCTCTAACCGACTGAGCTAAGGAAGAATGTTGTTTTTTCTCAAATGCGCTGCAAAAGTAATAGGATATTTTGAAATATGCAATATCTTTGCAAAAAAAATATCGAAGATGGATAAAATAATTGGGTTGGGCAATGCTTTGGTTGATGCACTGGCAATCATTGAGGATGATAATATTTTGACGGAGATGCAGCTCCCGAAAGGAAGTATGACTCTGATTGATGAAGATAAGTTCTTGAAAATTAGTGAGTATTTCAGCCGGATGGAGACGCATCTGGCTAACGGAGGTTCTGCCGGAAACGCAATTCGGGCAATGGCATGCCTTGGTGCGGGTACGGGATTCATCGGAAAAGTAAGCAATGACTTTTACGGTAACTTTTTCCGGGATAGTCTGCTGGAGCATGGGACAGAGGCGGATTTATTGCTTTCCACTACCCTTCCGTCCGGTGTAGCCTCTACTTTCATTTCTCCTGATGGAGAGCGCACTTTCGGCACTTATTTGGGGGCGGCTTCTACATTGAAGGCGGAAGATCTTTCGCTGGATATGTTCAAAGGATATGCTTACCTATTTATAGAGGGGTATCTGGTGCAAGACCATGATATGATTCTCCGTGCCATTGAGCTGGCTAAAGAGGCCGGCTTACAAGTATGTTTGGACATGGCGAGCTACAATATAGTAGAAGGAGACCTTGAATTTTTCTCTCTGTTGGTCAACAAATATGTGGATATTGTTTTTGCTAATGAGGAAGAGGCAAAGGCTTTTACGGGTAAGGAACCGGAGGAAGCATTGGATATCATTGCCAAAATGTGTAGCATAGCCATTGTAAAGGTGGGTGCCCGTGGTTCTCTGATTCGCAAAGGTACAGAGATGGTGCAGGTACAAGCGGCTCCGGTAGAGAAAGTGGTGGACACTACAGGAGCTGGCGACTATTTTGCGGCAGGTTTCTTGTATGGACTGACGTGTGGCTACTCGCTGGAGAAATGTGGCAAGATAGGCTCCCTTCTCTCCAAAGATGTGATACAAGTGGTGGGTACAGAGCTTCAGGCTGCACAATGGGAAAAAATCAAGGAAGAAATTTTATTAATTAATTAATGTGCTGATGTGCCAATGTGCTAATTGGCTGCGCAATATTTGTTTCGCTATTACGCTGCAGGTTATTAGCACATTGGCACATTGGCATATTAGCACATTATCATAATTATGAGAAGAATTTTAAAGATACGCTGGATGGTTACCTTGCTGATTGTAGCGGGAGCCGTTTGTTTTTGGGGGTTTAAGAGTGGTGATAGCCGCAGTTTCCAAATAGCAAAGAATCTGGATATATTCAATTCCATTGTGAAAGAGTTGGATATGTTCTACGTGGATACGATTGATCCGAACAAGACTATCCGTGAAGGCATTGATGCCATGCTCTACTCGCTGGATCCCTACACGGAGTATTATCCGGAAGATGACCAAAGCGAATTGGAGCAGATGCTGAAGAATTCCTATGGTGGTATAGGTTCTGTGATTACTTGGAATCCGAAACTGAAACGTTCCATGATATCTGAGCCATACGAGAATATGCCTGCTGCCGATGTAGGCCTGAAAGCCGGAGATATTTTGATGGAAATTGACGGAAAAGACCTTGCCGGAAAGAACAACCAGGAAGTCAGCGAGATGCTTCGCGGACAAGTGGGTACCAGCTTCAAGCTGAAAGTGCAACGTCCCGGTACAGAGAAACCGTTGGATTTCGACATTGTGCGCCGTTCCATCCAATTGCCGTTCATACCTTATTATACGGTGCTGGATAATAATATAGGTTATATCAATCTCAGCACCTTCTCGGGGAATCCTTCCAAGGAGTTCAAGCAGGCTTTTCTGGACTTGAAGAAGCGGGGGATGACTTCGTTGGTGATTGACTTGCGGAACAATGGGGGTGGCTTGCTGGATGAGTCTATAGAGATAGCCAACTTCTTTCTGCCTCGCGGAAAGACACTTGTGACGACAAAAGGCAAGATTAAGCAAGCCAGCAATACCTACAAAACATTGCGTGAACCGTTGGATTTGGAAATTCCTTTGGCTGTGCTGGTCAATGGCGGAACGGCTTCTTCGTCAGAAATCCTTGCGGGTTCTTTGCAGGACCTTGACCGTGCGGTCATTATCGGTAACCGTACTTTCGGTAAGGGATTGGTGCAGACCACCCGTCCGTTGCCATACGGTGGTACCATGAAGCTGACGACTTCCAAATATTATATTCCCAGCGGCCGTTGTGTGCAGGCTATCGACTACAAGCACCGGAATGAGGACGGCAGTGTGGGACGTATTCCGGACAGCCTTACTACCGTGTTCCATACGGCTGCCGGACGTGAAGTGCGTGATGGTGGAGGCGTGACTCCGGACATTGCGGTGAAGCAGGAGAAGCTGCCCAACATTCTGTTCTATCTTGTCAATGACAATCTTATTTTCAATTATGCCACGGACTATTGCCTGAAACATCCTACCATCCCTTCAGCAGAGAAGTTTGAAATTACAGATGCCGATTATGCGGACTTCAAGGCGATGGTGAAAAAGGCGGACTTCAAATACGACCAGCAGACAGAGAAGATGCTGAAGAACCTGAAGGAGATGGCCGAATTTGAGGGCTATCTGACTGATGCTTCGAAAGAGTTTGAAGCGCTGGAGAAAAAATTGTCGCATAATCTGGACCGTGACCTTGACCATTTCTCCAAGGACATCAAGAGCATGATTGCGGTAGAAATCATCAAACGTTATTATTTCCAGCGTGGAAGCATTATCCAGCAGTTGAAAGATGATGATGATTTGAAAGAGGCTGTAAAGATACTCACTGCTCCGGAAAAATATAAGGAAATGTTGAGTGCTCCGGCAGTGACGTCAATGTCTCTGCAACAAAGAAAGGAGACAGCCCCGGTTTTTCTGAGTACCGCTACGAGAGCAAATGAACATGTTTATGATGAAATAGTATAAGGACACTCTTAAGAGGATTCTTTTATTTGCTCCTTAATTTATACCGGATAGTCTCTGTATAAGCCTTTTATACACGACTATCCGGTTAAGTTGTTTGTAGGGTATTAACTTGTTTTATATTTTTGCAGGTGATAATGAAAATATTGACAAGGTTATGAAACAATTGAATTCTCTGAGAGTATGGCTGTTTGTGGTATTGTTGCTTTGCTTCTCTCTTTCCGGACAAGCCCAGTTCCTGCGCACTTCCTACTTTATGGAAGGAAGTAACCAGCGTATGCAGCTCAATCCGGCCTTGATGCCGGGACGCGGTTATCTGAATATTCCCGTGATAGGTTCGTTGAATGCTACCGTCAACTCCAGTTCCCTGGGGTATAGGGATATTATGGACATTATTGAGAACAGTGATGATAGCGACTATTTCATGAGCAATGACTTTATGAACCGACTGGATGCTACCAATAACTTGAATGTGAATTTGAGTACCGACATTCTGTCTGCCGGGTGGTATAAAGGAAAGAACTTCTGGTCAGTCAATGTGGGGTTGCGTAATGATATCGGTGCCGCCATACCGAAAACCATGTTCCAGTTTATGAATAACATGAGCAGCCGGGAGTTCGGTGACAATATTTCTGACTATTTGGGTATTAACGAAACCATTAATGGACAGAAGCTTGAGATAAATTCCTATGCGGAAGTCGGCCTTGGCTTTGCAAGGAATATCACAGACCGACTGGCTGTGGGTGGTAAGGTGAAGATGCTGCTGGGTATCGGTAACTTAAAGCTGAACATCAACCAGATTCATGTGGAAACTCCTTCTGTCGGCTCTTCAGGAGTGACGAGTAAAGCTTCCATTCAAGTGGATGCAACTTTGGAGAACTCGTCAAAGCTGTTGGAGCTTCCCGAGAATGAGAGTGGCGATTATATCGATGAAATCGATTTTGGCAGTTTCGGTTTTGCCGGATATGGTGGGGCTATTGATTTGGGAGTATCTTACAAGTTACTGGATAAATTGACACTTTCTGCTTCAGTTCTTGATTTGGGCTTTATCAAATGGTCTAAATCGAATACCAGTATAGCGCGAGCCAATACAGAGCAGACTTATGATCTTCTTGACCCGGCCTCGCAGCAGGAGTTCATGGATATTGTGAACAGCGGCGAGATTCTTAACTATGACATGTTGCAGCTCAAGACGGAGGAGGCTTCTGAGAAGAGCCGTACCCGTGGATTGACTTCTACAATGGTTCTTGGCGCTGAATATGCCTTACTGAATGATTGGCTGGTAGTGGGTGCCTTGTATACCGGTCGTTTTGCCAAACCGAAAACCTTGAATGAGCTGACTTTCTCTGCCTGCATCCGTCCGACGAATGCTTTCAATGTAGCTGCCAGCTATTCCGTACTTCAAGGAGCCGGTAAAACCTTCGGTCTGGCACTGAAACTGGGTTCCTTCTTTGCAGGAACAGATTATATGTTCTTTGGTAAGAATACGAAGAATGTCAATGCTTACTTGGGTGTTTCTATTCCTTTGGGAAAACAGAAAACTGCTGAAAATTAATAAATTGGATTTGGATATTATCGCGGATTATCTTTCTATAAAAGAGGATAATCTGCGATTTTGTTTTTACGAAAACGCAAAAAGCTTTATCTTTGCTGCTAAATACCTATAAACAGTACTCATGAGAATTGCAATAACGTTTTTCTTGTCTTTGGTTTTCAGTAGTTTGCTGCAAGCTTCACCCATACCTTTTTCTCCTATAGTGAGGAACTATTCGGTGTCGGATTATAATGCCGGTATTCAGAATTGGGCCATTGCTCAAGACGAAAGAGGAGTGATGTATTTCGGTAATAACAGTGGGCTGCTGGAATTTGATGGAAGTGCTTGGCGGCTGTATGAATTACCGACAAAAGGAATTGTGCGTGCTATATATATCAGTGAAGATGGAAGAATTTATGTAGGCTCTTACGAAGAATTCGGTTATTTTGTTCATACTCCTTATAATACCCTTGAATATCACTCGCTAAAAGATGAGGTGAAGGACTTTACTTTTCATAACGACGAAATCTGGAACATTGTTTGCGTTCAAGGGGAAATTGTATTTCAATCGTTTGGTTCTCTCTTTTTTTATAATGGAAATTCTGTGGAAGGTATTCGGGTGAAGAGCCTTCCGCTGAACTTATTTCAGGTTGGAAATACTTTTTATTCTCAAAGAATAAATGGTGGACTTTGTGTCTTCTCCGGCAGGAAAATGGAAGAACTTATTCCCAGAAAGGTATTTGGGAATAGCGATGTCTTGGCTGGGCTTCCTTATGATGATGCCGTTTTAATGCTTACTCGTAATCAGGGAGGTTTTCTCCTCTATCGAGATGGGAGGGTAGAAAAATGGAAAACCGAATGTGATGATATATTCAGGAAGCATACCATTAATCGTGCGGTGATAACCAAGGACAGTTGTTACGTTGTTGGCACAATATCCGATGGCATATATGCGTTGGATAAAAAGGGAAAGCTGATTTGGAAGGTCAATACGGATAATAAACTACAGAACAATACTGTTTTGAGATTATATTGTGATGATGACAACAATATATGGACAGCTTTGGATGAAGGTATTGCCTATATACACAACAATTCTTTAATCTATTATTATGAACCTCCATTTCGTAAAATAGGCATGGTATATGATGTTCTGGTAAGGGAAAATGAAGCTTATATTGCTTCTAATCAGGGACTTTATTGGCTTAAGGATGGAAAGACTGAATTAGTTCCGGGTTTGGAAGAACAAGCGTGGTTCGTCGATGAATGGGGAAAACAGATTTTTTGCGGGCATAACAAAGGAACTTTCCTTATATCGGGGTTGAAGTCAAAGTTGGTATCTGATGTAAAGGGAGGGATGTGTATGGAAAAGATTGAATCGAAGGAAGAATCTTTTTTATTGGAAGGAACTTATGCGCTTTTAAATCTATATACGGAAGATACTTCGGGAGCATATGGTTTTATCCGGTCTCTGCGTGGATTCAGTCATATGGTCCGTCACATAGAGGTGGACCATCAAGGGAATATCTGGGCGAAACACTTAAGGAATGGTTTGTATCGTTTTCGGATTGATCCGGATATGAAGCAGGTAAAGGATGTACGGAAGTATGAGGGCCTGGGAGAAGTGAAAGGTGGGAGTTTTACTTTGTTCAAAATCAATGGTCGGGTAGTTTTTTCTAATGGGGAATATTTCTATACTTACGAAGATATGACTGATTCGATTGTTCCCTATGAAACAATGAATGAACAATTGATGGAATTGAAGGGAATCAAGACAGTGAGTCGTGCGAACGGAGATTACTATTGGTTTGTGGGTGATAGGATAGTGTATTTAGTGAAGTGTGCGATAAATACTTTCAATATCGAACTCCGGATTCCATATTCTTTGTTTGACGGTCTGACGGTGGAAGAACGGGGAAGCGTGGCTTATGACGTGAGGAATGGCTGTTCCTATCTTTGCCTGAACAATGCCATTGCCCGTATTGAGACGGACAGTTCCTCGTTATATAAATCTCGGGTCAGACGCTCTTTATGGATTTCGGGAATGCGGGTCATTGATGAATTCAGTGGTAAGCGGAAAACATTGGTCGTGCAGCCGGGAGCCAAGGTGGAGCCTGAGTTTAATACGGTGAATTTTACATTGTGTTATCCGGTTTATAGTAATTATACTTATAAGGTAAGGTATCGGTTGGAAGGATATTCTGACCAATGGATGCCGGGTGGACGCTATTTGCAGAAGAAGTATTCTCGGCTCTCCTATGGAAGTTATGTTTTTCAGGCAGAGATATATGATACCGATAGAGTTTTGGCATCGGTAGAGCTTCCTTTTGAGATTTTGCGTCCGTGGTATTTGTCTTATTGGGCTGTGGGAAGTTATGTCTTGGCAGGATTGTGTCTGTTGGCTTTATTGCAATATCTGGTCTACCGTTTCGTGAAGAAAAAGAAAGACCGTGTGATTGAACGGCAGCGCGTAGCCCATCAGGCAGAACTCGAGCGGCAAGAGAAGAAGATTGTTGAGTTGGAAAAGGAACAGCTTGAGGCCGATTTGCGTTTTAAAAGCAAGGAGTTGTCCAGTGTGGTAATGACAAATATCGCCCATCAGGAATTTCTGAGTTCCTTGAAAGAAGAGATACAGCGGCAAAAGTTGTTAGGACAGTATAGCCGTAAGAACTTGGATAAGCTGCTCACTTTAGTTAATAGCAATATAGTGTCCGATGAAGAGAATTGGACTATGTTTCAGGCTAATTTTGACCGTATACACGAGAATTTCTTCCGTAATCTGAAACTTCAATATACAGATTTAACTTCAGGAGATTTGCGCTTTTGCGCATTGCTTCGCTTGAATATGCCGACAAAGGAGATAGCGAAGTTGCTCAACATTTCCACGCGTGGGGTTGATGCTGCAAGATACCGGTTGCGCAAGAAATTCAATCTGCTTCCGGAAGAAAGTCTGACTGATTTTCTTATAAACTTTAAATAGCTGCTTTACAGTGAAATATTAATGGGGGAAGTACTAATATTGTACTTCCTCTTTTGTTTTTTAGTGATGGTTGTACTTTTGTTGTAGTACGGGATGTGGAGATTGTCGCATGCTTTTCTTTTATTTGCAGTAAAATAATATTTCTATCAATTAAAAGCATGAAAAACATGAAGCATTTACTTTTCAAGTTACAATTATTTTTAGTCTTGTTGGTGTTTACTGCCGCTAGTGCGTATGCGCAGAAATCTCCGGTCGATATGAATCGTTTCATCGACGATTTAATGAAGAAGATGACCCTGGAAGAGAAAATAGGTCAGTTGAATCTGCCGGTTACCGGTGAGATTACGACCGGTCAGGCTAAAAGTAGTAATGTGGCCAAACGTATTCGTGCCGGTGAAGTGGGCGGGCTTTTCAATCTGAAAGGCGTGGAACGTATCCGCGATGTACAGAAGCAGGCGGTTGAAGAAAGTCGTTTGGGTATTCCTCTCTTATTTGGTATGGATGTTATTCATGGATATGAAACGGTGTTTCCCATTCCTTTGGGATTGTCGTGTACATGGGATATGAAGGCGGTTGAAGAATCGGCGCGTATTGCAGCCATTGAGTCCAGCGCCGACGGTATTTGCTGGACATTCAGTCCGATGGTGGATATTTGCCGTGATGCCCGTTGGGGGCGTGTGTCCGAGGGCAACGGTGAAGACCCGTTTCTGGGAGCAGCCATTGCGCAAGCCATGGTACGTGGTTATCAGGGAAAGGATATGAGCCGTAATGATGAGATTATGGCTTGTGTAAAGCATTTTGCCTTGTATGGTGCCGGCGAGGCAGGACGTGACTATAATACAGTAGATATGAGTCATCAGCGCATGTTCAATGAATACATGTTGCCCTATCAGGCGGCGGTTGATGCCGGTGTGGGCAGTGCGATGGCTTCTTTCAATGAGGTCGATGGTATTCCAGCTACTGGAAACAAGTGGTTGATGACGGATGTATTGCGTAAGCAGTGGGGGTTTGACGGTTTTGTAGTGACAGATTATACCGGAATTACAGAAATGACCGACCATGGCATGGGCGATACGCAGACTGTTGCCGCGTTGGCGTTGAATGCTGGTGTCGATATGGATATGGTGAGCGATGCATTTGTAGGTACGCTCAAGAAGTCATTGACAGAAGGAAAAGTGACAGAAGAAGCTATTAATGCGGCTTGTCGCCGTATTTTGGAAGCTAAGTACAAGTTGGGCTTGTTCGATAATCCTTATAAATACTGTGATGTGAAGCGTGCCAAGAAGCAAATCTTTACCAAAGAGCATCGTGCCGTTGCGCGTAAGATTGCTTCGGAGAGCTTGGTGTTGCTGAAGAACGAGGGTAATGTGCTTCCGCTGGCCAAGAAGGGCACTATTGCTGTGGTAGGTCCGTTGGCAGACAGCCGCAGTAATATGCCGGGTACTTGGAGTGTGGCTGCCGTATTGAAGAATGCTACTTCTTTGGCTGAAGGTTTGAAGGCGGTAGCAGGCGGTAAAGCCGAAATACTGACTGCGAAAGGCTGTAATTTGATGAGTGATGCCGAATATGAGAAACGTGCCACTATGTTCGGACGTTCTTTACACCGTGACAATCGTTCGGACAAGGAGTTGCTGGACGAGGCTCTTGCCGTGGCTGCCAAATCGGATGTTATTGTGGCTGCGCTCGGTGAGTCTTCGGAAATGAGTGGAGAGAGCAGTTGCCGCACGAATCTTGAAATGACGGACACCCAACGCATACTGTTACAGGAATTATTGAAAACGGGAAAACCTGTGGTACTGGTGCTGTTTACCGGTCGTCCGCTGGTACTGAACTGGGAGCAGGCAAACGTGCCGGCCATTCTGAATGTATGGTTTGCGGGCAGTGAGGCAGGTTTTGCCATCGGCGATGTACTGTTTGGTGATGTGAACCCGAGCGGAAAGCTGACTACGACTTTCCCGAAGAGCGTGGGACAGATTCCTTTGTTCTACAACCACAAGAACACGGGCCGCCCTCTTGCCGACGGTGCATGGTTCCAGAAATTCCGCAGCAACTATATAGACATAGACAATGAACCGCTTTATCCCTTCGGTTTCGGTTTGAGCTATACCACATTCTTTTATAGCGACGTGGCTTTGGACAAGACTAGCATGACGGATAAGGGCGAACTGACTGCTACCGTGACTGTGACCAATACCGGCAAGAGAGACGGTGCAGAAGTGGTTCAACTTTATATTCGTGACCTTGTGGGAAGTGTAACCCGTCCGGTGAAAGAGTTGAAAGGCTTTGAAAAGATTTTCCTGAAAGCCGGCGAATCTAAAAAAGTATCTTTCAAGATTACCCCCGAATTGCTGAAGTTCTACAACTACAATCTTGATTTTGTATGCGAGCCGGGTGACTTTGAGGTGATGATTGGCAGAAGTTGCCGGGACGTAAAAAAAGCAGCGTTCAAGTTACTCTAACTGATTCCCAAGACGGCAATATGCAGCATTCGAGCCACTGCGTTGAGATGGCATTGTTGCTGCATATTGTCTACATCTTCACTGCAAACTATATGCAGCATTCTTGCAGTATTTGCCTGACTTGTGTGGAATAATATAATCTATTGAAAAACATGAAGAAAATATTTTTATTAATATTGTGTCTGTCCACCATGTACCCGGTTGTCAATGCCGGGCGGGTGGTTCAGAGTTTCAATGACGGCTGGTATTATGTTGCGTATAATGACAATCGGTTCCAGAAAGTGCGATGTCATGAGGAAGGTTGGGAACAGGTACATCTGCCACATACCTGGAATACGGATGCCTATTCTACCCGTAACTACCGCAGGGCTTCTTCCTGGTATAAGAAAGAGTTCCGTACGGATGCCGCGCAGATGCGGGATAAACAGCTTTACCTGAAATTTGATGGTGTCAATTCTCTGGCAGATGTGTACCTCAACGGCGAGCTGCTCACTACCCACAAAGGAGGTTACTCTGCCTTTACCGTAGACATTACGGATAAAGTAAGGACTGATGCCCCGAATCTGCTGATGGTGCACGTCAATAATCAGAACGACCGGATACCTCCTTTGTCCGGCGACTTCACCATCTTTGGCGGCATCTACCGCAATGTGTGGCTCATCAGTGCTGCAAAGCAGCACATCAGCCTTACCGACTATGCCTCTACGGGCATTTATGTCGATTTGCCTTCCGTGAGTGAGGATAGGGCGGAAATCAGTGTGCGTGGGACTTTGGTGAACCGTGATGTGCGGCGTGCGGTGTTGAAGTTGGACGTCGAGGTGCTGGATACAGATGGGAAGACCGTAGCCCAATCTTTGCGCAGCGTCCGGATAGATGCCGACGGGGCGTTCGCCTTCAAGGAACGGTTACAGTTGGAAAAGCCACAGTTGTGGTCGCCCGATTCCCCTTATCTGTACAGCGTGAAAGTTTCTTTGAAAGATGTGCGTGGCAAGGTGTTGAAAGATGAGACACGTGTCCCTTTGGGGGTCCGCTGGTTCAGCGTGGATGCGCAGGAAGGCTTCAAGTTGAATGGGGAACCCCTGAAACTTATGGGAGCTTGCCGTCATCAGGACCAGATGCCGATGGGCATAGCGCTTTCGGATGAGATGCACCGCAGGGATATGCAGTTGCTGAAAGACATGGGTGTGAACTTTGTCCGTCTGGCACATTACCCGCAGGACGATGCCGTGTTGCGTGCTTGCGACGAACTCGGCATGCTGGTATGGGAGGAGATTCCGGTAGTAGATTTGATAGCTTTGGGTGACGAGTTCCGCGCGAATGCCACAAGCGCCTTGCGCGAAATGATTCGCCAGCATTACAACCATCCGTCCGTCATTATGTGGGGGTATATGAACGAGGCTGTCATCCAGCTGCAGTATCGGGTGAAGAAACAACGGCTCAACGGTTTCTACGAGAATACCTTGGCGCTTGCCCGGCATCTGGAGGAAACTCTGAAGAGGGAAGACCCCTACCGTCTGAGTACGATGGCCTACCACGGCAATCAGATTTACAATAAAATCGGTCTCAGCAATATCACCGACATTTCCGGTTGGAACCTTTATCAGGGCTGGTATGAGAACGACTTCAAGTCTTTCGACCGCTTTGTGGACGAAGAGCATCGTAAATACCCGCACCGTCCGTTAATAATCAGTGAGTTCGGTGCCGGTTCCGACCCGCGCTTGCAGTCGCTCGAGCCGCAGATATTCGATTTCTCCATGCAATGGCAGCAGTTGTACCTCGAATACTATCTGCCCGCTATCATGAGGCGGCCGTTCATAGTCGGCGCCACAGAGTGGAATTTCATTGATTTCAGTTCTGCCAGTCGCCAGGAGGCTACGCCGCATATCAATAATAAAGGACTGATGTACAATGACCGCCGTCCTAAAGATGTGTTCTATTATTTCCAGGCATTCCTGCGCAAGGATATTCCGGTGCTGCACATTGCTGTGGATGACTGGAAGCATCGGACTGTGGTTTCGGACGGCGAAGCAGTGGAACATCCGGTGAAAGTGTATTCCAATCTGGATAAGGTAGAGCTGTCTGTCAATGGGAAAAAACTCTCTGTACAAGACATTGAGAATTGCCATGCTGGGTGGCGGGTACCTCTTGTTGTGGGAAGAAACACGCTTGAGCATCCGGCATCTATCAAGGGAAGAAGGTGGAGCAGGTTTCGGACATTTTTGTGAAGATGCAGCCTCGCCATATCGCGGCAGCCGGCTCCGGACAGCTGGAACTTGCAGTGAACGTGGGCAGCAACTGTTTCTTTACGGATGACAAGAGTGATCTTTGCTGGCTTCCCGACCAAGCTTATACTCCTGGAAGTTGGGGCTACATAGGTGGAGAGATTTTCCGCCGTTCTCCGGGACGTATCGGAACCACTGCCGAGGTGAAAGACACCCGTAATGTTCCTTTGCTCCAGACCAAACGCAAGGACATCAGGGCCTATCGCTTCGACTTGCCCGACGGCGACTATGAAGTGGAACTTCTTTTTGCTGACCTGAACGCACGTTCCGAACGGGTGACTTACGATTTGGGAGCTGCCGCTACCCTAGACAATGCCGATTTCCGCGGCAGTGTCTTCAATGTTTCTGTCAACGGTCGGCCTTGGTTGAGCCATTTCTCTCCGGCGATAGAAGTAGGCGGGAACCGTTGCATATCCAAGAAACTGCATGTTGCCGTAACCGGTGGAAACCTTACAGTGGACTTTGAGGCGGTGAAGGGAATGACGTTCTTGAATGGGATAAAGATATTCAGGATTCATTGACCTTCTATTTGCAAGGATGTTGTATTAACCGATAAATTGAGTGAAATATGAAACACAAATTACTTACCGGGTCTCTCTCCTTCACAGTAGGGATGGGATTCAGCGTTTTGCCTGCCGTCGCGCAGCAATCTCCGGCTTCCACTGAGGTCAAGCCCAATGTAATCATTATCAACGTTGATGACTTGGGCTATGGCGACATTGGTTGTTACGGTGCCACCAAGGTCAAGACTCCCAATATAGACCGTCTGGCATCGCAGGGCCGTAGCTTTATGGACGCTCATTCATCCTCGGCTGTTTCCACGCCTTCACGTTATGGACTGATGACCGGTCAATATCCTTGCCGTGAGGATATTTGGGGGGCAATCTTCCTGAATCAGACTCTGCAAATTGATACGGCACGCACCACAATTGCGGATGTGATGAAACGTTCCGGCTATTCCACTGCCATCGTGGGGAAGTGGCATCTTGGATTCCGTACGGACGAAAAGATGGACTGGAACAAGGAACTGGCTCCCGGACCACTTGAATTGGGATTCGATTATTACTTCGGTGTGCCTATTCTCAACAGTCATCCACCTTTTGTTTATGTGGAGAACCATCATGTGGTGGGTTATGATCCCAACGACCCGTTTGTAAGAGGCAAGAGGGCAGAAACGGAGGAGTTCGATGAAAAATTCGGTATCAACTCTATTGGTGGAGCCACGGCTGCGCACCGTTTGTACAAAGACCGGGCTGTAGCCACTACTTTGAAAGACCGGGCCGTGCAGTGGATAAAGGAACATAAGGATTCACCTTTCTTCTTGTATTATGCTACCACCAACATCCATCATCCTTTTACACCGGCCGAACGCTTTGTAGGTACCAGTGAGGCAGGACCTTACGGTGATTCAATCCATGAATTGGACTGGGTGGTAGGCGAGATTATGCGTACCCTCGATGAGGAAGGGCTGGCGGGAAATACTCTGCTCATCTTCACCAGTGACAACGGAGGAATGCTGAATCATGGAGGGCAGAGAGCTTGGAAGGCAGGACACCATATCAACGGCAAGCTTCTTGGTTTCAAGTTCGGAGCTTGGGAAGGCGGGCATCGCATTCCTATGATTGTCCGCTGGCCGGGCAGGATTCCTGCGGGCAGCGTATCCAACCAGTTGATGTCCAATGTTGACATGCTTGCCACTTTGGCTGCCCTCACAGGATATGAATTGCAGGAGCAGGACGGGCCGGACAGTTTCAATATGCTTCCTGCCCTTATCGGAAATCCCGGGAAAATGATTCGGGACCATATTATTATCTGTCCTTCCCAAAAGAGCCATCTTTCCATTCGCAAAGGGAAGTGGGTCTATATTCCGGCGCAAAACAGCGGTGGATTTACCGGAAAGAATGTCGGTGACCATGACTTGGGCGGGGCATCCGCTTTCCAGCTCACCCATCGGGTGAACAGCGATATAGAAAATGCCCGGATAAAGCCGGATGCACCCTCTGTGCAGCTTTATAATTTGGAGGAAGACCCATACCAGACCACAAATGTGTATGAACAGCATCCCAAAGTGGCACGCAGGCTGGCGCGGATACTGGAGGAGAAGATAAGGAAGTCGGATGCCACAAGAAAGTGACAACCGATAGATTGATGAAAAACATAATTTGAAAAATGAAGAATACCATGATGAAAAAGTTTTTTGTAGGTTTATTCTCCCTTTTGATGGGAGTAGGCAGCGCTTTTGCGCAGACCAATATGTCTAGTGAAATGTATGACCTTGCCAAGATGAAGGAAGGCTTGCGCAACCGCCGTGTCAGCAGTTATGACCGTACGGGCAACAACCGTGACCACCTGAAGGCCATCAAGCCGGGCGAAACGGCTGTCTTGGCCGACATCAAGGGGGCAGGCGTAATCAACCATATCTGGATAACGATGTCTCCGGGACCGCGCCAGCTTTCCCGTAACGACATCATCCTTCGGATGTACTGGGACGGCAGCGACGAGCCTTCTGTCGTGTCCCCCATCGGTCCCTTTTTCGGCCAGGGATGGAACGAACAGTATAACTATGCTTCTTTTGCCCTTTCTTCCGGTCCCAACGGTGGTACGGGTTTGTGCAGCTATTTCGCCATGCCTTTTGCCAAAGGTGCGCGCATTGAGATAGAGAATCAGACGGATGTCAACATCGGCGCCTTCTACTACTACATAGACTATGTGGAGATGAAGGAACTGCCCAAGGACATGGGACGTTTCCATGCGTGGTTTAACCGTGAGATTACCGAAGCGCTTCCCGAAGGGGAGACCGAGTGGGGTTCCGTGGGTAAGCAGACGGAGAATAAGGACGGAGCCGACAATTATGTGTTTGCCGATATCAAGGGAAAGGGCCATTTTGTGGGATTGAACTATTATGTACAGTGCCCTACCCCCATGTGGTATGGTGAAGGCGATGACATGTGGTTCATCGACGGTGAAAAACAGTCTTCCTTGATAGGAACCGGTACGGAAGATTTGTTCAACACCGCCTGGTGCCCGAAAGAGCCCTACCAGCATATCTACTTCGGCTATCCACGTGTGAATAATGATGTCGGATTCTTGGGGCGTACACATGTCTATCGGTTCTTTATTCAGGATCCCGTCTTCTTCGAGAAAGGGCTGAAAGCCACCATCGAGCATGGACACAACAATTGCCTGACGCTCGACCTGGCTACCGTTGCTTACTGGTATCAGGACAAGACGACGGCTGTTCCCACCATACCCGACAAGGCGGGCCGTAAGCTGAAGCCGATGGTAAACAATGTGATGATGCACAAATGGCGTCATGAGTGGAGAAAGAATAAAGGGAATAAGGCTGACCTTTGGGGAAATGAATAAATTGCTGGAGGATATGAAATGAAGACATTATTAGTTATATCTGTTTTATTAGCATTTACTCTTTTGGGGCATGCCCAAATATGGAAAGTGCCTGAAGGTCATGAAACGCGGTGGACAAGTTTTGAAAATCCTACCGGTGCCAAGGGAACGGCAGCTCAAGTCAATAAAGGTGCAAAAGGAAGTGCTTTCGGCAGAATCATGGCGGGAGACAGCTGTGTTTTGTTGTCTCAGCAAGGACCCGGGATCATTAACCGTATTTGGCTGACAGTCAGCAAACGTAACCCTAAGATGCTTCGTGCGTTGCGTATCAAGTTTTATTGGGATAATTCTGTTGTTCCGGCAGTGGATGTCCCATTGGGAGATTTTTTTGGGAATCCGCTGTCACGTACATCTCGTTTTGAGAACTGTTTCTTTTCTAATCCGGAGAAGCGTTCTTTTAACTGTTCTATTCCGATGCCTTACCGCACCGGTGCCAAAGTGGTGTTTGTGAATACCTCGGATGAGGACCTGACACACTTGTTTTATGATATTAACTTTACTAAATTGCCGGAATGGGATTCGGAGATGAGCTATTTTCATGCTGTCTGGCGTGAAGACAAATCCACCAAGTTGGGAGTGGATTATACTGTTCTTCCCCAACTATCGGGCAAGGGGCGCTTTTTGGGGGTAAGCTTGGGTATCTTTGCCAATAAGGCGTATGAAACTACTTGGTGGGGAGAAGGTGAAATCAAGTTCTACATTGACGGAGATAAGGAATTTCCCACATTGAGTGGTACGGGAGTTGAAGACTATATTGGTACGGCTTGGGGGCAGGGCGAGTATTCCCACCGTTATCAAGGTTGTCCGATTGCAAATGCGGACAGTTGTTGGTGGAGTATGTATCGTTTCCACGTGCAGGACCCGATTTATTTTCATCATGATATAAGAGTTACATTGCAGCAGATTGGAGGTGCTCCATATCAAAAGGTACTCGAACTGTACAAGGCGAAGGTTCCTCTTGTACCGGTTACTATAGATAGAAGCGGTAAACTGAAATTCTATCGTTTATTAGATGAAAATTCAGACCTACATATCACGGATAAAGACTTTCCGCCAGGATTTGTTAATTTCTACCGCCAAGATCATGTAACTTCAACAGCATATTTCTATTTGGATAGGCCTGCAGTCTGAATAATTTTTTAAATAACTTCCTAGTGTATATTATTGGGAATTAGTATTTTATACAATGCTGTAGTAGTTACGTTGTAGTGCTTGAGTAGGTTGTGGTAATCTTGTGGTAGTTTGTTTTTTGACATACATCAATTGCTCCTATACTTTTGCAAAAGAATTTTAAATCAATACAAAATGAAGAAAAATTTATTAATTACATGTGTGATGTTGCTGTTTGCCGTTGTTTCGATGGCGCAGAACAAAATTACGGTTTCGGGTGTCGTTTCCGACAAGACGGGAATGACTGTTATTGGTGCTACAGTTTCGGTAAAGGGGGCTCCTCAGCAAGGAGTCGTTACTGGACTTGATGGTGATTATAAGATTACCAATGTTCCCAGTAACGCTGTCTTGCTTTATAGCTATATTGGTATGAAAGACCAAGAAATAGCAGTGAATGGTCGTACTACTATTAATGTAGTAATGCAAGAAGACAATATGTTGATCGATGAAGTTGTAGTTGTAGGCTATGGTGTACAGCGTAAATCAGACTTGACCGGTGCTGTTGGTTCTATCAAGAGCGATGATTTGAAAAAGATTTCTACACCTAATGTGGCTAACGCATTGCAAGGTCGTGTGTCCGGTGTATTTATCTCTGCAAGCGGTGCTCCGGGTAGCTCTCCTGAAGTGCGCATTCGTGGTATCGGTACTACTAATAATAGCAATCCGCTCTATGTGGTTGATGGAATGTTTATGGACGATATATCATTCCTGAGTAACCATGATATTGAGTCCATGGAGGTATTGAAGGATGCTTCTGCTACTGCCATGTATGGTTCTCGCGGTGCTAACGGTGTAATCATTGTTACCACCAAGCAAGGTGCTGAAGGTAAAGCACAGGTGAACATTACTGCCAGTGAAGGATTTCAGTTCCAAAATAGCGGTAAGTTTGAGATGTGTACGGCTTCTGAATATGCTATGCTGCAAAATGAAGCTAACTTGAATATTAATCCGGATGGCGGTCTTGTTTATGATGACCCGGCTTCTTTCGGAAAAGGGACCAATTGGTTCGATGAGATTTTCCGAGTAGCGTCTGTCCGTGACTATCAAGTTGCTGTTAGTGGCGGAACAGAAAAGGTACATTATAATTTGAGTGCCGGATATTTCCAACAGGATGGTATCATAAAGGAAAATTCTTATGACCGTTTTACTTTGCGTGCCAATAATTCATATAAAATAAACAAACATTTGACTATCGGGCATAACTTATCGGCTTCTTTCAGTCATACAAAAAATGAAAATAAGGGAGTTGTAAAATCCGCTTATAAACTGAGCCCTATCATTGCTCCTTATGATGAGAATGGTAATTTCTCCGATCCTCAGGTAGCATCTACTGCTAATCCGCTTGCTACCCTCCATTATATGAATAGTGATAATTGGAAAGATAGAATTGTGGGTAGTGCATTCTTGAATTGGGAAGTTATTAAAGGGTTGAATTTTAAGACCAGCTTGGGCATTGATTATATTAATGGCAGAAGTCGTAATTTTACTCCTAAGTATTATATCTCGGAGTATCAAAAGGTAGATGAGAACAGCTTGTCTAAAACATGGACTAGAGATTTTACTTGGCTGTGGGAGAATATCTTGACTTATGATTGGCAAATCAATGATAAAAATCGTCTGAATCTTTTGGGTGGTATTACTGCTCAAAAATACACTAATGAAAAGTTAGGCGGGTCAGGACGTAATTTCTTCTCAGAAGTGGAAGACTATTGGTATTTGGATCAGTCTTCAAGCGATACACGTGGACTTGAGAATAATGGAAAACATGAAGCCATGATGTCTTACTTGTTCCGTGCCAACTATGCTTTAATGGACAGATATTTGTTGACGGCTTCTATACGTGCCGATGGCTCTTCGAAGTTTGGACCGGATAACCGTTGGGGATATTTTCCGTCAGTAGCTGCCGGATGGAGGATTTCTGAAGAAGCTTTTATTAAAGATAATGTTGAATGGTTGAGTAACTTGAAGATTAGAGGTAGCTGGGGGCAAATTGGTAATGATAAGATTGGTAATGACAAATATTATGCATTGGCTAATGTAGCCCCTACTTATGATGCTGTATTTGGTGGTGATTATTATTCTGGTGGTACTGTAACTTCTCTTTATAATACACAAATCCATTGGGAACGTTCAGAGCAGTTGGATCTTGGTTTTGATTTAGGCTTGTTCAATAATCGCTTTTCTTTAGAGTTTGACTATTACAGAAGAGATACAAAAGAAATGTTGGTAAATGTGGATGTTCCTGCTTCTGTAGGACTTGCCTCTGTAGAAACAAACGTGGGATCAGTACGTAACTCTGGACTTGATTTTACGGTGAAATGGGAAGACTCGTTTAAGGATTTTCGTTATGGCATCCGCTTGACTGGAACTACAATTAAGAATGAGGTGACTAATTTGGGAGGTAAACGTATCACCAGTGGGGATATAGGTTCCGGAAAAAGTGTTCATATGACAGAAGAAGGAATGCCAATCAAGTATTTTTATGGTTACAAGACTATTGGTATTTTCCAAAGTAATGAGGAGATTGAGCAGTATAATGCGATGGCTGCGGCTGCTTCCGGTGATGCGAAGAAGAAGTATCAGGCAAATGTAGCTCCGGGTGATCTGATTTATGCAGATACGGATGGCAATGGATATATAACAGCTGAAGACCGTACGGATTTAGGCTCTCCTACTCCGAAGTTTATCGGTGGTTTGGGTATAACTGCCGCTTGGAAAGGCTTTGATTTGTCAATTGATTTGCAGGGTAATTTTGGCAATAAGATTTATAATGCCAAACAAGCTGAAAGAAATGCTGGTGTTGATAACTGGGATCGTTCGTTCTTGGATAGATGGACTGAAAACAATAGGAATACTTCCATTCCGCGCATGACATTTGAGGGTAACAATTATTTTGTTTCCGACCGTTATGTTGAGAGTGGTAACTATGTGAAGTTACAGACTGTGGAATTGGGATATACATTCCCAAAAAACTTGATGCAAAAAGTGCATATCCAGAATTTGAGATTGTACTTCTCAGGTAATAACCTGCTTTATTTTACGAATTATAACGGATTTACTCCTGAAATCTTAGGGGGGCTTGACCGTGATATTTATCCGATTACCGCTACCTGCCGTTTTGGCTTGAATCTTACATTCTAATGGAAAATAAAAATAGGAAATGATTATGAAAAAGATATATTCACTTTTATTAGCTTCAGCATTGGTTTTTACCTCTTGTTCTGATTTTTTGGATACAAAGCCGCAAGGGAAATTGACGCAAGATATTTTCTTCGGGGAAGAAGAAGGTGCTTTGATGGGAATTAATGCTATATATTCTCAAATGAAAAGTTGGGACTTGATCGGCTTTTCTTGGTTTGGCATTATGGAGGTGCCGAGTGACAATTCTGATACAGGAAGTTCACCGGCAGATGGTAGTTATGCTCGCGTGAATTCATTGAATGATTTTACTTATGATGTTTATACTTCTGAATTGAACGGCTGGTGGACCGGAAATTATAAAGGAATCGGATTCTGTAACGTAGCATTGGATAACTTGGATGTGTTGAAAGATGAGCAGTTAAAGATTAGAAGCATTGCACAGGCACGTTTTTTCCGTGGTTTCTTTTACTTTAACTTGGTGAGAACTTACGGTGGCGTACCTTTGGTTACTAAAGTTCAGAATCCCGATGAATATGATCAGCCATGCGCTTCTGAAGAAGCTATTTATCAGCAGATTATTGATGACTTATCCTATGCGGCAATGAATTTGCCAACCCGTGATGAATGGGGGATTGCTGAGCGAGGAAGAGTTACGAAAGGAACTGCAGAAGGCTTGTTGGCTAAAGTTTATTTGTTCCGTCAAGATTATGCAAGTGTAAAACAATATGCAGGGCAGGTAATAAGTAGGGGAGAATATAACCTGCATCACAATTACCGTGATTTGTTTAGCCCGGATTCTTATTATTCTGATGAAGTGATGCTGGCCGACCAGTATTTGTGGGGATCAGACAAGACGAGAGATAAGGCTTCCGAATATGTGAAGTGGCAAGGTGTCAGAGGTTTCAAAGGTTGGGGATTCAGTTCTCCGTCAGAGTCTTTGGATAAGGCTTATGAATCAGGTGATCCGAGACGGGAGGCTACTATCATTTACGATGGCGAAAATATGGAAGGAGTTGGGGTTATAAACTTCAAGGACGAACCGGGAGTACAACCGCGCGCCAATAAAAAGACAATGTGGCCTACAACTTATTGGAATGCCAATAATTTTGCTAAACAAAATTGCCACTTGTATTTTCTGCGTTATGCGGATGTACTGTTAATGTATGCTGAGGCCTGCAATGAGTTGGCAAATGGTGAAAGCGATCCATTAGTAGATGACGCCCTGGCTAAATTGGAATTGGTCAGAGACCGTGCTCGTAAGTCCGGTGATGATCCCACTGTATTACCTAAAATAACAGAGAGGAATAAAGCTAAGTTGCGTGAAATCATATGGAATGAGCGCCGCATTGAATTAGCAATGGAAGGACACCGTTTCTTTGATTTGATTCGTGCTGATAAAGTTGTTCCCGGATATGCGGAAAAGATGCTGAAGGCCCATGGAAAGACAAACTTCAATATGAGCCAGCATTCTACATTCTACATTCCACAGAAGCAGATTGATATTTCTCAAGGAATATTGAAGCAAAATAAATAAGGTGTGTGAGGAGTAGCCTTAGGCTACTCCTACTTCTTATGTGGTTAAAATGTTTAAAAATAGGTATTATGAAAAATATATTTCTTTTTTTCTTGTTTTTTGGGGTTTGTTCGTGCTCGGTAAATGCCATAAATCCACCATCTGATGTGACAGAAAAGCAACTCTCCGATGATGAACTCATGACTCTTGTCCAGAAGCAAACTTTCCGTTACTTTTGGGATTTTGCCCATCCCGAATCAGGATTGGCACATGAACGGAGCAACGGAGGTGCCGAGACAGCTACCATCGGTGGCTCGGGTTTCGGAGTGATGGCTATCATTGTCGGCATAGAGCGTGGTTTTGTCACTCGCGAACAGGGCGCTGAACGTATGTTGAAGATAGTCCGCTTTCTGAGCGACAAGAATACCGACAGCTATCACGGCATGTGGGCACATTGGATGAACGGTAAAACCGGCAAGACCATTCCTTTCAGTCGTAAGGACGATGGAGCGGATATTGTAGAATCCGCTTTCATGTTCGAAGGCTTGTTGGCTGCCCATCAGTATTTTACAAAGGATAATCCGACGGAAAACCGTATCCGCTGGATAATCAATAATCTGTGGCGTCAAGCAGAATGGAACTTTTTTACTCAGGGACAAGATGTGATGTATTGGCATTGGTCGCCAAACAACGGATGGGCGATGAATCATCAGATTAAAGGTCATAACGAGTGTCACATTGTTTACATTTTGGGCGCGTCTTCCCCTACTTATCCGATTGCCGAGAGCGTTTATCATAAAGGCTGGGCCAATGCGAATACTTTTCTGAACGGTCGGGAGTATTACGGCATCAAGCTTCCTCTTGGAAACAACCACGGAAAGGGAGGTCCTCTCTTCTTCACTCATTATTCTTACATGGGGCTTGACCCACGTGGCTTGAAAGATCGTTATGCCGATTACGAGGAACAGATGAAGGCTCATACCTTGATTAACCGTGCCTACTGCATTGACAATCCGAAGGGTTACAAGGGTTACGGCGAAAAATGTTGGGGATTGACTGCCAGTGACGGTGACAAAGGTTATTCTGCCCATAGTCCCGGTAATGACCGTGGTGTGATTACACCTACCGCTGCTCTTTCCTCTATTCCATATGCACCTGAATATTCTTTGGAAGCCATGCGTTATTTCTATGAAGAGTTGGGTGACCGTCTTTGGGGTGAATATGGTTTCAAGGATGCGTTCAATTTGACGGAGAATTGGTTTGCACCTTCGTATCTTGCCATTGACCAAGGGCCGATTATTGTGATGATAGAGAACTATCGTACCGGTTTGATTTGGAAACTTTTCATGAGTCATCCCGATGTGCAGAAGGGTTTGAGGAGATTAGGCTTTACTTCTCCTTATTTGAACAAGGTCGATTAGGTTGTTTGATAGGATTCTTTGATTCTGATTAGGTTTTACATAGATTAAAAAGGTTTGTAACCATGAAAAACGTGTTTATCAATAGTGTATTGGTTGTTTTCGCATTGCTTGTCGCCTCGTGCGGCAGGCAACCGGAAGCCAAAGTAGAGGTGATGTCGTTCAACATCCGTCTGGATCATGTGGCGGACAGTATGAACAATTGGAAATACCGCAAGGACCATGCGGCACAAATGATTGCTTATTATGCTCCGGACATTATAGGCATGCAAGAGGTGGTGAAGAACCAACTCGATGACTTGAAGGAGCGTCTTCCGCAATATACCGCTCTCGGTGTAGGTCGTGCAGATGGAGAAGAGAAAGGTGAGTATTGCTCTCTTTTCTATAAGACAGACCGTTTCGAACTATTGAAGAGTGGAAATTTTGGGCTGAGTGAAACTCCTGATTCCATCGGAAAGAAAGGCTGGGATGCGGCTTGCGAGCGTATTGTGACTTGGGCTGTACTGAAAGACAAGGTGAGTGGTAGGGAAATAGCTGCTTTCAATACTCATTTCGATCATGTAGGTAAAGTGGCACGTCGCGAAAGTGCCGTGCTGATACTTGAGAAGATAAAACAAATGGCGGGTGACCTTCCGGTAATTGTTACCGGAGACTTTAATGGAACGGTAGATTCCGAGCCGGTCACTGTATTGACGGAAGGTGGAATGAAGAATGCTTGCGTTACGGCGAAAGTCGCTTACGGACCGACATGGAGTTTCCATGACTTCGGGCGCATCCCGGTAGAGAAACGTAGGTTGATAGATTTTATTTTTATAAAAGGTGCTGTAGAGGTGGAGCGTTACCGAACCATTGATGATAAGCCGGACAACGGCTATCTCTCCGATCATGCTCCCGTAATGTCTATCTTAAAACTATAAAAGCATTTACTATGAAAAAGAATTTATTGATTGGAGCTGCCTTGATACTTTCTGTGGGTACGGCATGTACTTCAGGAGCTGGTGATTGGCAGAGTTACAGCGGTGACAAACGGATAGAAGAGCGTGTCGATTCTGTACTTGCCTTGATGACACTTGAAGAGAAAATAGGTCAGATGACCCAATATTCTGCCAAGAGCGATATTGTGACCGGTCCGCAAGTAAATACGGACATTGAACCTCTATTGAAGAAAGGATACATAGGTAGTCTTTTCCATGCCACTTCTTCTGCCGCCATCCGCAAGACACAAGAGACGGCGCTAGCGGAATCCCGGTTGAAGATTCCAGTGCTCTTTGCTTTCGATGTGATACACGGTTTTAAAACGATATTCCCTATTCCTTTGGCCGAGTCGTGTGCCTGGGACGCCGAACTGGCAGAAAGAAGTGCGTCCATTGCCGCTGCCGAAGCTTCGGCAGTGGGTGTTAACTGGACTTTTGCCCCCATGGTGGACATTTCACGTGATGCACGTTGGGGACGGGTAATGGAAGGCTCTGGTGAGGATCCTTATCTGGGTTCATTGCTCTCTGCCGCACGTGTACGTGGTTTCCAGGGTGAGAAGCCCGAAGACTTGATGCGGCTGGACAAGATGCTGGCTTGCGCCAAACACTTCTGTGCATATGGTGCTGCTGAAGCAGGTCGTGATTATAATACGACTGATGTGTCCGAGCGCTCTTTGCGCGATATTTATTTCCCGCCTTTCAAGGCTGCCAAAGATGCGGGTGTGGCTACTTTCATGACTGCCTTCAATGAGATTTCCGGTGTGCCTTGCACTTCCAGTAAATTCCTTTATCAGGATGTGCTTTGCGATGAGTGGGGGTTCAACGGTTTTGTAGTGACGGATTATACGGCTATCAATGAGCTTGTTCCCCACGGCGTGGCACGCGACGAGGCTCATGCCGCCGAGTTGGCTGCCAATGCGGGCATCGAGATGGATATGACCGGAGGTGTGTTTCATGCACATCTGCTGCAAGCCGTGAAAGAGGGCAAGGTGAACGAAGAAACCATTGATAATGCCGTACGCCGCATTCTGGAGATGAAATTCCTTTTAGGCATTATGGACGATCCTTACCGCTATCTGAATGAGGAGCGTGAGAAGGCTACTATCATGAAACCCGAGTTCTTGGAAGCAGCGCGCGATGCTGCTCGTAAGTCGGTAGTAATGTTGAAGAATGAGAATAACTTTTTCCCGATACAACCCTCCGAACGTAAGACTGTAGCCTTGATAGGCCCTATGGTGAAAGAACGTAACAGTGTGAACGGTGGTTGGGGTGGACGGGGAGACCGTCAACGGAGTGTCACTCTTTTTGAAGGGTTGGAAAAAAAGTACGGAAACTCGAACGTACGTTTTCTTTATGCCGAAGGCTGCAATCTTCGCAAGCCTGGAACTGCAGGATTTGCACAAGCTGTGTCCGTGGCTCGTCAGGCAGATGTCATTCTGGTTGCTGCCGGTGAAGACCAGAACTGGAGTGCCGAGGCTGCTTGCCGCACGGACATCACCCTGCCTGCTTCGCAGCGCGACTTGCTGAAGGAACTTAAGAAAACGGGTAAGCCCATCGGATTGGTATTGATGAACGGTCGTCCGCTGGAACTTACTTGGGAGGACGAGAATATGGATGCTATTCTCGAAGCCTGGTATCCGGGCACGATGGGTGGTCATGCCATTGCCGATGTCATCGCAGGCGACTATAATTCTGCCGGAAAGCTGACAATGAGTTTTCCACGTTCGGTGGGGCAGCTCCCGCTTTACTATAACCACAAGAACACCGGACGACCGCTTCCTCCGGACAATCCGAAGATGGACTACAAGTCTTCTTATATTGACTGTCCCAATTCTCCGCTTTATCCTTTTGGATATGGCTTAAGTTATACTAGCTTTGAGGTGGATAACTTGAAATTGGACAAGGAGGAGCTGAAAAAGGGGGAAACACTTACCGTTACAGTGGATGTAGCCAATATCGGTAAAGTCGGTGGTGAAGAGGTGGTACAGCTTTATATTCGCGATCTTGTGGGAAGTGTGACTCGTCCGGTGAAAGAATTGAAGGGTTTTCAAAAGCTGTATCTCAAGGCTGGCGAGAAGAAGTCGCTGACATTTGTGCTGACTGAAGAAGACCTTGCCTTTTGTGGTGCTGATATGAAGATGCAGGTGGAACCGGGGGAATTCCGGCTCTGGATAGGAACATCGTCGGCAGATGAGCGGAATGAATCTGTTTTTACGTTGATATGATAAATTGAAAAATCTTATAAATCATTGAAGATGATGAATCATAAACTATCTTTAGGACTTGCCATGCTTCCATTGGTTCCTGCTGTTCAGGCTCAGGAACAAGGCAGGCAAGACGGTGAACGTCCTAACATTATTTTTATCATGAGTGATGACCATGCACAGCAGGCTATGAGTATCTATGGTCATCCTATAGGTAAAGTGGCACCTACTCCTAATATTGACCGTATCGGGCAGGAAGGAGCTGTGTTCTGGAATAATTATTGCTGTAATTCTATTTCAGGCCCCAGTCGCGCCGCGATACTTACTGGCAAGCATAGCCATAAGAACGGCTTCATGAAGAATTGGGCACTAGGTTTCGACGGCTCTCAGCAGACGTTGCCTAAACTGTTGCAACAAGGCGGCTATGAGACTGCCGTCATCGGCAAATGGCATCTTATTTCCAAGCCGACGGGATTTGACCATTGGATGATTCTCAATGACCAAGGCGAATACTGTAACCCACAGTTCATTACCGAGGGGGACACTACTATTCATAAAGGATATGTGACCGACCTCATCACTCAATATTGTGAGGAATGGATGGACAACGGGCGTGACAAGAACAAACCGTTCTTCTTGATGATGCACCACAAAGCCATTCACCGCAATTGGGTACCCGCCGAACGGCATTATCGTTTGTATGAACACGCCAAGTTCCCACTTCCCGATAATTATTACGATGCCTATGAGGGACGTTACGCAGCACAGATGCAGAAGATGAATATATACCGTGACATGTACGAAGGTCACGATTTGAAGATGGTTGCGGGTATCGATAGCGACAGCCTGCTCTTTGACCCTTGGCCGCACGCTTTCATGGGAACAATGATACCAGAAGAACGCCGCCGTTTCCTTGATGCTTACCGCGATCGAAATAATGAGTTCTATTCCAAGCCACGTTCATTTAAGGAAGTGGCTGAATGGAAATACCAACGTTACCTGCAAGACTACATGGCTTGTGTAGCAAGTGTGGACGAGAGTGTGGGCGAGATACTGGACTATCTCAAACGTACGGGGTTGGACAAGAATACAATTGTAGTCTATACCACTGATCAAGGCTTCTACTTGGGCGAACATGGCTGGTTTGACAAGCGTTTCATGTACGAAGAGTCTTTTGGTATGCCGATGGTGATGCGCTGGCCGGGACATATCAAACCGGGTACGCAAGTTACAGGTCTGACCCAGAACATCGACTTCGCTCCTACTTTCCTTGATATGTGCGGCATCTCCATTCCGCAGGACATGCAGGGCATTTCGTTCAAGGAACTGGTGGAAAAAGGCAAGACACCGCGCGACTGGCGTAAGTCCTTGTACTATCACTATTATGAGTTTCCCGGCTTCCACAGCGTGCGTGCCCATTACGGTGTGAAGATGGAACGCTACAAGCTGATGCACTTCTACGTGGATGACAATTGGGAACTTTATGATCTCAAGACAGACCTTGAAGAGATGCACAATCTTTATGGGAAGAAGGGAATGGAGAAGATTACCACCGAACTGAAGGCTGAACTGGCACGCTTGCAAAAAGAATACGATGTGCCGCAGGAGTTATGCCGCTGAAAAGCTACCGGAAGACATATTGAACATTAATAACCTGATAATAAAGATAAAAAATAATGAGAAGACTGATTACTAATCTGCTGCTGGCATTATTATGCTTGGCGTCTCCCCTTTTGGCGCAGGACATGCGCATGGATACTTATTGTAATCCGCTGAATGTAGACTATACCTATATGATATACAATTCTTCGAAAGACATCTCTTACCGCTCGGGGGCCGACCCTGCCGTAGTAGAGTTTCGTGGAGAATATTATATGTTCGTTACCCGTACGCACGGCTACTGGCATTCTACGGATTTGCAAAACTGGAATTTTATCAATCCGGGGGAAAACTGGTATCCACAAGGTTGTAACGCTCCGGCGGCACATAACTACAAGGATTCAGTACTTTATGTCTGTGGCGATCCTTCGGGTGTGATGAGTGTGCTTTATACCGACAACCCCAAGTCGGGTAACTGGAAAGCCACTCCTGCCATCATCACCAACTTGCAAGACCCTGACCTTTTTCTTGATGATGACGGCAGTGCTTACATGTTCTGGGGCTCTTCCAACAAGTGGCCCATTCGCGGCATGAAGCTCAACAAAAACCATCGTTTCATACAAGAAGGCGAGAAGCTGGAACTTTTCAATCTCGACCCAGAGAAACATGGTTGGGAACGTTTTGGAGAAAATCATGCCGATACCGTGCTGGGCGGCTATATCGAAGGACCGTGGTTGACAAAGCACAACGGGAGGTATTACATGCAATATGCTGCTCCGGGCACTCAGTTCAATGTATATGCCGATGGTGTATATGTGGCCGACCATCCGATGGGACCTTATACCTATCAGAAACATAACCCCATTTCCTATAAGCCTGGCGGTTATATCAACGGTGCCGGTCATGGAAGTACGGTGCTCGGACCAGGTAGGCAATATTGGCATTTCGGTTCTATGGCTCTGCCCATTAATATGCACTGGGAACGCCGTCTCTGCATGTTCCCTACTTATTTTGACGAAGACGGCATCATGTATTGTGACACCCGTTTTGGAGATTATCCCCGTTATGCACCTACTATGCCGGGAAAGAAAGGGGAGTTCCGCGGCTGGATGCTTCTTTCTTACAACAAGCCTGCCAGAGGTTCTTCGGCTGTAGAGGCTCATACAGCTGCCGGATTGACGGACGAGAATTGCAAGACCTATTGGCTGGCTTCTTCCAACGATGAAACGCAGTGGGTGGAGATAGACCTTCAGGCACCTGCCACTGTAAACGCTATTCAGGTGAATTACAACGATTATAAGAGTGATATGTATGGTCGTTATCCCGATTTGCGCCACCGTTACACTATCGAAGGTTCCGTAGATGGCGTCAACTGGATACGTCTTGTCAACCGTAGCAACAGTTTCAAAGACACTCCGCACGATTATGTGGAACTGGAAATCCCTGCCCGGGTACGTTATGTACGTTACAAAAACATCCATGTTCCCACACCGCACCTTTCCATTTCTGCCATCCGTATTTTCGGTCTGGGCGAAGGTAAGGCGCCTGCTCAAGTGAAGATATTTGACCCTCGCCGTCACGAAGATCGCCGTGACATCACGCTGACTTGGAAACCGGTGAAAGGTGCACAAGGATACAACATCCTTTGGGGTATTGCGCCGGACAAGCTTTACAGTTCTTGGATGGTGTATGGTGACGAGTGTAGGCATCTGATGAAATGTCTTTCTACCGACCAGAAATATTATTTTGCTATCGAATCTTTCAATGAAAACGGTGTATCTCAAATTTCTGTCGTTAAAGAAGTGAAATAATGTGTTGTAAAATGAGGGTGTGCCATCAACCGTTTTGACACACCCTTATTTGTCGTTTTATGTGTATTTTGTTTATTGTCAGCTTAATAAAACTATGGATAAAAAGTCGTATTGCATCGCTTGGTTGATGTTGTTGTTCGTCGGTTCATTACATGCACAATATCGTACTACTACCTACTGTAACCCTCTTAATCTGGACTATACTTATCCTTTTCACAATTCCCATTTGGGCAAGTCCTATCGTTCGGGTGCCGACCCTGCCGTAGTGGAGTTTCGGGGGGAGTATTATATGTTCGTTACCCGTTCCTGGGGTTACTGGCATTCCAAGGACTTGCTGAATTGGGACTTTATTACTCCCGAAAAATGGTATTTCGAAGGTTGCAATGCTCCTACTGCCCGTAATTATAAAGATTCCGTACTCTATGTTTGTGGGAATCCATCCGGAGCCATGAGCATACTTTATACCGACAATCCTAAACGGGGGGATTGGAAAGCAGTGCCATCAGTGCTTCATGACCTTCAAGACCCGGCCTTTTTCATTGACGATGATGAGCGTGCTTATATGTATTGGGGCTCTTCCAACCGTTGGCCTATCCGTGGTAAGGAACTTGATATGAAGAATAAATTCCTGCCGATAGCGAAAAAGCCGGATTCACTGCTCTTTCTCCGTCCTGACATTCATGGGTGGGAACGTTTTGGCGAAAATCATACCAGTGACATCAAACCATTCATCGAGGGTGCGTGGATGACGAAACACAATGGGAAATATTATTTGCAATATGCCGCTCCGGGCACTCAGTTCAATGTGTATGGTGACGGTGTTTATGTAGGAAAATCTCCTTTGGGGCCTTTCGAGTATGCGGCTCATAATCCGTTTTGTTACAAGCCGGGAGGATTTGCTACCGGTGCCGGGCATGGAAGTACGGTTTGTGGTCCCGGAGGAATTTACTGGCATTTCGGTACGATTCATCTGTCCATTAATTATAAGTTTGAGCGTAGGCTTTGTATGTTTCCTACATTTTTTGATGAAGACGGTGTGATGTACTCTGATACTTATTTCGGTGACTATCCTCACTATTCTCCCGACCTGGTTTCGCGACAGACGACAAGCGGTGGTTTCCGGGGCTGGATGTTGCTTTCTTATGGCAAACCCGTGAAGGCTTCTTCGCAATTGGAAAGTTATCCGGTGGAAAATGTGACGGATGAGAACTTGAAAACCTTCTGGGTGGCCGGAAAAAATGACGATAAACAATGGGTGGAGATAGACCTTGAAGAGGTGAGCGACGTGTATGCCTTGCAACTGAATTTCTTTGACTATGAGGAAACCGGATTTTGGGGACGTATGCCAAACCTCCGGCAACGCTATCTTGTAGAAGCTTCGGTGGATGGTGTCCGTTGGCAAATATTGGCAGACTATCGTAACAGTTTTCGTGATGCCCCTCATAATTACATAGAACTGGATCAACCGATAGAAGCACGCTATATTCGTTATCGCCACCATTACGTGCCGGGCAAGAATCTGGCAATGGGGGATATTCGCGTGTTCGGTTTGGGACGTGGGAAAAAACCGGCTACGGTAAAAGGTTTTACGGTAGTGCGTGAAGCGGACGAACGTAATGCCCGCATTTCTTGGAAATCGGTGAAGGGTGCGCAAGGCTATAATGTATTGTGGGGTGTTGCTCTTGATAAATTGTATAGTTCGTGGATGGTATATGGCGATAATTCATTAGACTTACGTGCCCTCACGGTGGGACAAAAATATTATTTTGCCATCGAATCGTTTAATGAAAATGGTATTTCGCAACGTGTCTTTCTTCGAGAGGCTCACTGATTATGTAAATTGAGTAATAATGAAACAGATAATACACTCTTTTTTGTGTGGTGGTACCGTTTGGGCAGCTTGTGCTGTATCGCAGGGAGTAAAGGCCGGTGGAACTTCTGTTTCTGCTGCAGAGGATGGCGAGGTTGTTCGTCCCAACATTGTTTGTGTGGTATGCGAAGACATCAGTCCTTGGCTACGCTGTTTTGGTGACAGTGTGGCAGTGACTCCGACTATTGACGCCCTTGCGGCAGAGGGTATACGCTATACCAGCATTTATGGGACAGTGGGTGTTAGTGCTCCTTCGCGTGCGGCACTTATTACGGGAATGTATCCCACGCATATCAATGCCAACTATATGCGTACGCAAGGGGGGCAGATTGCACGTCCACCGGCGGTAACCGGTTACGATATTGTGTTACCCGAGGGAATAAAGTGCTATACCGAGCTGTTACGTGCCGCTGGCTATTATTGTACGAACAACCCGAAAACCGACTATCAGTTTCTTCCGCCTTTGACCGCTTGGGACGAATGTGGCAGGCAGGCGCATTGGCGCAACCGTCCTAAAGGGATGCCTTTTTTCGCTATATTCAATACCCTTGCCTCGCATGAGCAAAAGGTGTGGGAAAGTGCGAAAGATACGCTTTACGTCTCTCCCGACGATGTGGTGTTGCCACCCTATTATCCTGAGGACAGCATTGTGCGCCGCGATATTGCTGTCATGTACAGCAATATTTACCGCGTGGATTGTTTTGTCCGCCAGATGATTGATGAATTGAAAGCGGCAGGCGAGTGGGATAATACCATTCTTATCTTTTATTCGGATAATGGTGGACCGCTTCCTCGGCAGAAACGTGAAATAACAGAGGTTGGTACCCATATTCCTCTCATTATCCGTTATCCGGACGGACGGTTGGCCGGCAGTATTGATGATGGACTTCGCAGTATCATTGACATTCCACCCACGATTCTTTCATTGGCGGGCATCAAGCCTCCTGCCTATATGGATGGCAAGGCGTTTGCAGGAAAATATGCTTCGCCATCGCGGCACTATGTTTTTGCTGCACGCGACCGTATGGATAAGTGCTATGACCAGCAGGGGGGCGTGCGCGATTGCCGTTATCGTTATATCTGTAATTATACTCCCAATCAGCCCGGCTATCAGCCGGTAGGATTTCGTCTGAACATGCCGATGATGCGCCGTATGCTTCAACTCCATGAAGAAGGCGCGCTCGATGAGAATCAGGAAAGCTGGTTTGTTTGGCCCCGTCCGCGTGAAGAGTTCTATGATTTGGAGAAAGACCCTCATGAGATGTGCAATCTGATTAATGATTCGGCTTACCGGAAAGACATTGACCGTTTGCGGAAGGTATATCGGCAGTGGGAAAGGAAATATTGGCAATGTCGTCCGCTGACAGAACCGGAAATAGTACAAACTATGTGGCCGGACGGTGTACAGCCGCTCGTGTCAGCTCCGCAGATTGTACAAAAGGGGGGGCAGGTTAAGCTGGAGTGTTCCACTCCTGGAGTCTCTTATGCCTATCAGTTGAATGGTCGGGGACGGAATGGAGAGAAACATTGGAATCTATATGTTGAGCCGTTTGTTGTCCATAAGGGAGACCGGGTGGCAGTGCAGGCTTTCCGGGTGGGATATAAGAAGAGTGAGATAGTAGACTTTTAATTGAACATTAATTTTGTAGGATATGAAGAATACAGTTTGTACAGCCTTGATGCTGTTGATGTCTGTGTGTATGTATGCGCAGGAGTTGTATGGAGAGTATGAAAAGAAAGTGTATGTCTCTTCGCAGGGAGATTCGTTGAAGTACCGTTTGCTGCGTCCCGAAGCAGAAAAGGCAGGGAAGAAATATCCGTTGGTGCTTTTTCTGCATGGTGCGGGCGAACGAGGAGATGATAATCAAAAGCAATTGGTGCATGGTGGGCAGATGTGGCTCAATCCGGTGAACAGAGAAGAATATCCGGCTTTTGTATTGGCTCCCCAGTGTCCTAAGGAAGATTATTGGGCTTATGTGGGTCGTCCCAAGTCGTTTGTACCTGGAGAAATGCCCGAGGTACAGGAGCCTACGCGTATATTCCGCACATTGAAGGAGTTGCTGGATACCTATTTGGCTATGCCCCAGGTGGATAAAGACCGGATTTATGTGATGGGACTTTCCATGGGCGGTATGGGGACGTTTGATTTGGCGATACGTTATCCCGAAGTTTTTGCCGCAGCCGTTCCCATCTGCGGTATTGTGAATCCGGCAAGGCTTTCTGCCGCCAAAGACGTGAAGTTCCGTATTTATCACGGAGATGCCGATAACATTGTTCCGGTAGAAGGTTCGCGTCAGGCTTACAAGGCCTTGAAGGCTGCCGGTGCCGATGTTGAGTATATCGAATTCCCTGGAGTCAATCATGGCAGTTGGACACCGGCGTTCAATGATTCTGAGTTTATGGGTTGGCTGTTTAATCAGAAGAAAAAATGATGAGAGTATTGTCTGTTATCGGAATTCTCTTTTTAGGGGGCGCTTTTTTTACTTCTTGCATCACTTCTGGTCGGGTAAGTACTTTTGTGGTATTGCCGGATACGCAGACTTATCTGGAACAATGTCCGGAGGTCTTTGATTCGCAAGTGGACTGGTTGGTTGCCAACCGTAAGAAAATAGATGCCGTGTTCCAAGTGGGAGATTTGACACAAGATAATTCTCCGGTGGAATGGGCGTATATGCAGAAAGCTTTTCATCGTATCAGCCAAGCGGGAATACCTTATTCTGTCGTGTGGGGAAATCATGATATTGGCAGTAAGCCCGGCAAGTTTTCGGACGTGCATAACACTGCAATGGCCAACAAGTATTTCCCTCTTTCTGACTATAAGCAGAAGAGTTATTGGGGAGGCAGTGCGGATGGAAAGACATTGGATAACTATTACATAAATTTCAGGTCGGGCGATACCGATTGGATGGTCTTGAATCTGGAATTCGGACCTTCTGATGAGGCTCTGCAATGGGCCGATTCCATAGTGGGTATTCATCCGGATAAGCTTGTCATATTGAATACACACGCCTATTTGTATTGTGACAGTACGTTGCATGACGGGAAAGACTGGTGGCGTCCTCAAGGATATGGCATCGGCAAAGAGCTCGGGCGCACAGTGAACGATGGCGCTGGAATCTGGAAGAAATTGCTTCTCAGACATCGCAATGTGATAGCTGTCTTTTGTGGGCATGTCTTGAAAAGCGGAGTTGGCACGCTGGTCTCTATAGGGAAAGAGGGGAATAAAGTGTATCAGATGCTGGCAAACTATCAGCGTGGTGTGGAAGGCAGTAGATTGGGAGGTGAGGGCTACTTACGCATTGTAACTTTTAACCGGAAGACAAGGGAGATAGATGTGAAGACCTATTCGACTTGGAATAAAGCCTACCACCCCTCCGAACATCATAACTTTAAGTTCAGAGAGGTGGACTTTGATAAATATCTACGCTGAAATTTTTCAGAAAATAGATTCCTGTGTCTGTGTGGTCAGCAGTTCCAAAGCCTTGATGCCCATAACGGAATTCCCTTTCTGGTTCAGTCTTGGGCTCCATACTGCGACTGAATAACGCAGTGGATAAACTGCAGCTATGCCGCCTCCTACACCACTTTTTCCAGGAAGGCCTACTAGATAAGAGAACTCTCCGGCTTCGTCATAAAAACCACATGTTTGCATGATGGCATTGATCCTTTTTACCTGAGAGGAGGTCAGAGTGATGTTTTCGAACGCAAAGGCTTGTTTATGGTTGGCGAAAGGTAAAAATGCCTTAGACAAATCATAACAGCTCATCTCTATGGAGCATTGCAGGAAATAGAAGCGGAGTACGCGTTCTATGTCATTGTTTATGTTATGATGATATTTCAACAGATTGGTAATTGCCGCATTCAGGTAGCCGTTTTCGCGTTCGGATAGGGCTACTTCTTCATTATAATCAATCTGGTTGTTTCTGCTGAGTGAACGGACAAAACGGATATATTCCTCTTTTGGATGCTTTAAATGGCTCAATAGAATGTCGGTCATCACAATGGCGCCGGCATTGATAAATGGATTTCGGGGAATACCTTTTTCTACCTCTAGTTGCACTAGCGAGTTGAAAGCAGTGCCCGAGGGTTCTTTACCCACTCTTTTCCATAGATTGTCTCCTTCAAGGCTTAGGCACATGGCAAGGGAAAATACTTTCGAAATACTTTGTATGGAGAAGCCGGTAGTAGCTTCTCCATGCATGAAGGTTTCGCCTTGTATGGTGTGAATGCACATTCCGAACTGGTCCGGATTGATTTTGGCGAGTGCCGGAATGTAATCAGCTTGCTTGCCAATAGTGGCATAAGGCTCTATTTCCTGATGAATACCTTTCAGTATTTTCTGATAATCCATATTATAGTTCTTTTATTTCTCTATATAGTCGCCATTGTCCCTAATGAGTTCTATCAGCTTTTCCACCGCCTCTTCTTCGGGAATGTTCTTTTCGATGCACTCCTTCTTCTTGTAGAGGCTGATTTTGCCTCGTCCGGCGCCCACATAGCCGTAGTCGGCGTCTGCCATTTCTCCGGGGCCGTTGACAATGCATCCCATGATTCCTATCTTGAGTCCTTTCAGATGGCCGGTGGCTGCCTTGATACGGGCAATGGTACTTTCCAGGTCGTAGAGGGTGCGTCCGCAGCCGGGACAAGAGATGTATTCGGTCTTGCTGGTACGTACACGTCCGGCTTGCAGGATACCGAAAGCAGTGGCATCCACTACTTTGCCGCTTATGGTTTCTCCTTGGTTGAAGAGAAGGATACCGTCACACAGACCGTCGAAGATGAGTGCTCCCATGTCTGCCGCCGCTTTGATTTGCAGATTTTCCAATTCGCTCTCTGCGTAGTGTTCAAAGAAGACTACCGGATTCTTCAGGCCTTCCTTCATCATCTGGTGTACCAGGGCGCGTTGTTCTCCCAATCGGTTGGGATGATTGCTTTGCGAAACCAATACGACTTCCGGATGATACTTCAGGCAGGCGATGGCTTCGTCATTCAATCCCATATACGTGATGAAGAGGAATTTCAAGGAAGCGCCACAACTGCTTAGGAAAGGAAGCTGGTCTCCTTTAAAGGCGGGCCAGGCATTGTCCGGTTTTGTCTCGCTGTTGCTTTGTTCCATCCAGACATCGGCATCGATGATGCATTGCATGCCTTCCGGAAGTTGTTTAGGGATGGAACGTCCCGTATAGATATAGTCCGGTACGAATTGCGGATTGAAGTCCATGTCCCCGTCCAGGCGTGCGGCAATGACCACGGGCAGATTGTCTCCGCCGATATTGTGTACGGCAGCAGTCTCGCGGCGGGTGGGAGAGAGATAATTGAATTCCGGCACATCTGCTCCGGGGATATAAGGATGGTCGTGGCGCTGCACGATATAGTCCACCAATTTGCGGGCTACGGGGATTTCCGCCTCCGGAGCTTCGCTCAGGGAAACCCGGATGGTGTCACCCAAACCGTCTGCCAGCAGGGCGCCGATGCCCAAGGCCGATTTGATGCGTCCGTCTTCTCCGTCTCCGGCTTCTGTTACACCGAGGTGCAGCGGGAATTGCATACCCTCCTGCTCCATGACGGCTGCCAGCAGGCGCACTGTCTTTACCATGACCACTGTATTGGATGCCTTGATGGAAATGACCACATCCGTGAAATTCTCTTGTACGCAGATGCGCAGAAACTCCATACAAGATTCCACCATGCCTTCCGGTGTATCGCCATAGCGCGACATGATGCGGTCGGACAATGAACCGTGGTTCACGCCGATGCGGATGGCAGTATGGTTCTCCTTGCAGATATTAAGGAAGGGGACAAAGCGGTCGTGTATCTTCTGCAACTCCTGGGCATATTCCTCATCGGTATACTCCAGATGCTTGAAAGTACGTGCTGCATCCACATAGTTTCCCGGATTGATGCGTACTTTTTCTACATACTGTGCCGCCACGTCCGCTACCTTCGGATTGAAGTGAATGTCGGCCACAAGCGGCACCATATATCCGTCCTGACGTAGGCCTATGTTGATATTCATCAGGTTTTCAGCCTCTTTGATGCCTTGGGCCGTGAGGCGTACATACTCTCCTCCGGCATCGACAATACGTTTGGCTTGCGCTACACTGGCTTCTGTGTCCTGCGTAGCGGTGTTCGTCATACTTTGTATGCGGATAGGATTGGAGCCGCCCATAGGGGTGGCTCCGATGTTTACTTCTGATGTTTCCCGTCGGGAATAGTTGAATAAATCCACGGTAATAAGTGATTAGCGTTTAGTGATAAGTGATTAGTGATAAGGGATAAGTGACTATATCTCATCTTACTAATCCCTTATCCTTAATCCCTAATCCCTCAATTAGTCTTGTATTCGTACTTCACTTCCTTCAAGTCCTCATTTGCCTTGACTATTTTCTTTTTCAGCCCTTCTTTATAGGCGGCGAATGTTTCAGCCAATGAGGAATCGCTCAATGCCAGCATCTGTACGGCAAGGATGGCAGCGTTCATGGCACCATTAATGGCAACGGTGGCTACCGGTATGCCCGGAGGCATCTGGATGATGGAGTAGAGGGCATCTACGCCATCGAGTACAGACCCTTTTACGGGAACCCCGATTACCGGCAGTGTGGTGTTGGCAGCAATGACGCCGGGCAGGGCGGCAGCCATACCGGCAGCGGCAATAATCACTTTAATGCCGCGTTGGCGGGCATTCTTGGCAAATTCCTCCACTGCTTCCGGTGTGCGGTGAGCAGAGAGAGCGTTCATTTCGAACGGTACATGCAGGTCATTGAGCAATTGTGCGGCCTTCTCCATAACGGGGAGGTCGGAAGTGCTGCCCATGATGATGCTAACGATTGGAGACATGAATCTTTAAATTATTAAAGGGTTAATTTTATAAGGGTTAGGGATTAACGATTAGGGGTTAGGGACTGCGCTATCATTCCGTCCGGTGCTAATCGCTAACCCCTAATCCTTTCATTTCATTCGTTTATCAGCGCTTTGTAGGCTTCGGCATCCAGCAGGCTGTCGAAGTCGGCATCAGCGGCGGGTTTGATTTTGATGAGCCAGCCTTCGCCGTATGGGTCCTGGTTTACCAGTTCCGGCTGGTCGGCAAGGGCTTCGTTTTGCTCCAGAATCTCACCGGTTACGGGCAGGAAGAGGTCTGATATGGTTTTTACTACTTCGATGGTACCGAACACTTCGTCGGCAGCCAATGTTTCACCTTCGGTCGGGATGTCGACAAACACAATGTCACCCAGTTGCTCTTGTGCATAATCGGTAATACCTACATAGGCTACATCACCTTCCAGGCGGATCCATTCGTGTTCTTTGGTGTACTTTACATTAGTCGGGAAATTCATGATCATTAGTTTTTAAGGGTTGATACTATGTAAATTAAAAGTTGAAAATTAAAAATTAAACAAGGCTCTTAAAAGAGGAAGATTCGGAACAGTATGTTGCTCAGCGGGTGGAGTACCAGCAACGAGCAGATAAGCCCTACGGCAAAGCCTCCCATAACTTCGCCCAGGGTGTGGTGTCGCAGGATGATGCGGGCGGTGCCCAGCACGCCAGCCACCAGTATAAAGAGGCATAGCCACCATACGGGATTGTAGCTGAACAAGGCGCTGAAAGCTACCAGTCCACCAATTACGGCTCCGGCGCCTGCCATGTGTTCGCTCAGTTTCCATTTTAAGTTGACAATGACGCAGATTATCATCACTACCAGGGCGGAGAGTATGATACCGGTCATGTACCACGGGATATTGAGCCGGTGCATCATGAGCAGGCAGAATACATAAGAAGTGATGGTCAGAATAAAGGGAATGTATCTCCTTTTTCGTTCCACCAGTTCTTCCGGACTGAAACCGTTGATTTTGCGGAAGATGAAGATAGTCAGTGTAGGCATCAGGATGGTGAAGCAATACACCACGCCCAATACTATCAACTTGTACTGCAACGGCATGATGCGCAGGTACGAGAATATAAACAGAACCAGAAATGCCAGGAAAGGGATGGAGAACGGTGTGAATACCGCCGAAATCACTTTCGCTGTTCTGATTAAAGTTTTATCTGCTATAATATGCTCTTCCACAACCTAATTTTATTTACGATTTGACTATTTACAATTTACTATTTGAATGCACTAATCTTTAAACCTTAATCCCTAATCGCTCATCCTTTTCTCTCATCTTCTCAGTCTTGCCACGGGGATATTCATCTGTTGGCGATACTTTGCCACCGTGCGGCGGGCTATGGGATAGCCTTTCTCCTTCAGCAGCTCGGTCAGTTCGTCATCGGTCAGAGGCTTTTTCTTGTCCTCGTTGTCAATGCACTCTTTGAGTATCTTGCGTATTTCGCGTACAGACATCTCTTCGCCGTCTTCGGTTGTGTAGCCGTCGTTGAAGAAGAATTTCAGCGGGTAGATGCCGTAGTTGGTCTGTACATACTTGCTGTTGCTCACACGGGAGATGGTCGAGATGTCCAACCCGGTACGTTCGGCAACATCTTTCAGAATCATGGGGCGGAGCAATGACTCGTCTCCTTCGAGGAAGAAAGGACGTTGCAGGTCTATGATGGCCTGCATGGTAGTCATCAGCGTATTCTGGCGTTGCTTCACGGCATCGATGAAACCTTGTGCGGCATCCATTTTTTGTTTGAGGAACATCATGGCTTCGCGGGACTCCTTAGACTGATTGGCCCGGTTCTTGGTGTGTTCTTCCACCATCTCGGTGAAGTCGCGGCTCATGCGCAGTTCCGGCACGTTGCGGTTGTTCAGTGTCACGTTGATGGTACCGTCGTCATAAGTGTCTACCAGGAAGTCGGGCACAATCTGCTGCATGTTCTTGCCGATGGCTTCGCCGAGCGAGGCACCGGGACGGGGATTCAGCTTGCAGATTTCCTTAACGGCTTGTTGCAGGGTATCTTCGCTGATACCTAATTTCTGCATAATCTTGTCCCAATGCTTGCGGGTGAACTCTTCGTAGCACTGGGTAAGAATATCTTCTTCTATATAGTATTGTGGAGGCGAGGGCATGGGCCGTTGCGCTTCCTTACGTCGAATCTGGATGAGCAGGCACTCTTGCAGGGTGCGGGCGCCCAGACCGGCGGGGTCAAAGTCTTGTATAATCTTCAATACTTCTTCCAGCTCTTCGGGAGAAGCGTCGATACCGGCGTAGATGGCGAGTTCGTCGCTGATACTGTCCAGCGATTTGCGCAGCAGGCCATCGTCGTCCAGCGAGCCGATGAGATATTCGGCCAGTTCGCGCTGGTGCGGAGTCAAGTCCTGCTCGCCGAGCTGCTGGCGCAAGGTTTCATAGAAGGAGGTGGCGTCGGAGAAAGGAATTTCTTCTGCCTGCTCCCCTTTGCTGCGGTTGTTCTCCTGCAGCTTGTAGTCGGGGATATCGTCTTCGTTCAGATAATCGCTTAAAGAATCATAGCTGGTGTCTCCACCGTCTTCCGTTCCGGTTTCCGTATCAGGAGTGTCGGGGTATTCGTCGCCGGGAGTATCCTCCTTACCCTCTTCCAGTGCCGGATTTTCCAAGAGTTCGGCACGTACGCGGTCTTCCAGCTCCACGGCAGGGAGTTCCAGCAGCTTTACCACCAGAATTTGTTGCGGCGACAGCGTTTGTATCTGCTGTTGCGCTTGGGTCTGTACTTGTCGGGAGCCTTGTGCCATATTTTTATAAATTATTCAATGCACTCATTGTGCATCTTCTTTCAGATATTTACCGCAAAAATAGTGAATAGTTCGATAACACGAAACCTCTCTGATGATATTTAACAAGAAAAGAGAAAACAAGCTTTTGCCAATAGCTTGGCAAACTTTTGCCATGCCTATGGCAAGACTTTGCCAACGCGGTGGCAAAACTTTGCCAAAGGCTTGAAAAACGTTGGCAAAATAGTCTTCTGATTATGAACTATATAGATTAATCTCCTTTTTGTATTATCTTCTTTCAAAGATTATCTATATCTTTGTCCTATAACTACTAAAACAAGGAATGTTATGTTTGCTAAAGAAACGTATGTGCAGCGCAGGGCCCAGCTGAAAAAAACGATAGGCTCCGGAGTGTTACTGTTTTTGGGTAACGATGAACAAGGTTTGAACTATGAGGACAATACTTTCCGTTACCGCCAGGATTCCACTTTTCTCTACTATTTTGGCTTGTCGTTTGCCGGGCTGTCAGCTCTCATCGACATAGATGAAGATAAAGAAATCATTTTTGGCGATGAGCTGACCATCGACCATATTGTCTGGATGGGTACCCAGCCCACCCTTCACGAAAAGGCTTCTGCTGTGGGAATTTCCGAAACCCGTCCTTTTGCCGACATCGTCGGTTATCTGCACAAGGCTGTACAGAAGGGACAGACCATCCATTATTTGCCCCCTTATCGTGCCGAGCATAAGTTGAAACTGATGGACTGGCTGGGTGTTCCTCCGGCACGTCAGGAAGGGTCTGTGCCGTTTATCCGTGCGGTGGTGGCACAGCGCAACTACAAGTCGGCAGAAGAAATAGCAGAAATAGAAAAGGCCTGCGACGTGACTGCAGACATGCACATTACCGCAATGAAAGTGCTTCGTCCGGGCATGTACGAATACGAGGTTGTGGCCGAAATGAACCGCATCGCCCAGATGAACAACTGCGAGTTGTCTTTTGCCACGATTGCCACTATCAACGGGCAGACTTTGCACAACCACTATCATGGAAATAAAGTAAAGCCGGGCGACCTCTTCCTGATTGATGCCGGCGCCGAGCTTCCTTCGGGTTACTGTGGCGACATGTCGTCCACCGTGCCGGCGGACAAGACCTTTACTCCCCGCCAGCGTGCCGTTTACGAAATCCAGAACGCCATGCACTTGGAGTCTGTCAAAGCCCTCCGTCCGGGCATTCCTTATATGAAGGTGTACGAGCTTTCCGCCCAAGTGATGGTGGAAGGGCTGAAAGAGCTGGGCTTGATGAAGGGCAATGCCGAAGATGCGGTGCGCGAAGGTGCCCATGCGCTGTTCTATCCTCACGGACTGGGGCATATGATGGGAATGGATGTGCACGATATGGAGAACTTCGGTGAAGTTTGGGTAGGCTATGACGGCCAGCCCAAGAGTACGCAGTTCGGCCGCAAGAGCCAGCGTCTTGCCATCCCTCTGGAACCGGGCTTTGTGCATACGGTTGAGCCGGGCATTTATTTCATTCCCGAGTTGATTGATTTGTGGAGGGGAGAGAAGAAGTTTATGGACTTCATTGACTATGATAAGGTGGAAGAATACCGCAATTTCGGCGGCATCCGTAATGAGGAGGATTATCTGATTACCGAAACGGGAGCACGTCGCTTGGGCAAGAAAATTCCGTTGACACCGGAAGAGGTGGAAGCGTTGCGTTGACAACCACATCCTTAATATACACAGAGAGCCGTTTGTCCCGATAATGCCGGTGGCAAGCGGCTCTCAAATTTAGGGGTCATACAGATTGTATTATGTATGGTTTATGCGTGCAGTTCCAGTACGAACCGTGCTCCCTTGTTGTAGCTGCTGTCTAGTGTCAAGCTGCCGTTCATCTTGGTGGCAATCAGTGAGCAGATGGGGAGTCCCAGGCCGTCGCCTTGCGTCAGGTCTTTCACTTCGGTGAAAGGCTTGAAGATGTTTTCGCGTTGCTCCTCGGGGATACCGCAACCGGTGTCGCTGATGATGAACTGGTGGGTGTGCGCACCGCGTTTCTTGAAGTCCAGCCATATTTTTCCTCCGGCAGGGGTGTACTCGGCGGCGTTTTCCAACAAATGCAGCAAGACGCGTTCCAGTTGCTCAGGGTTGATTTTCACATTCAATTTGGGGGCATTCACGGTCAGGGTGACATCTTCTTGTGTCATTCCTTTGATTTTGTCCATGATGCCTACACAGAAAGTGGAGATATTCTTCTCCTGCACTTCGTAGGGTTCGGACAAGGTGGTTTCCAATTCGGACAGTTCCTGGATATGGTTGGAGAATGCATGCAGGGCTTTTACGCCCGGCAGTG
>OIXG01000577.1_pt1 | contig 43342 bp, 31 predicted proteins | sample 1587731 | NCBI WGS metagenome assembly OIXG01 (sample SAMEA3888908, study PRJEB22519) | human gut metagenome | biome: human gut; feature: human-associated habitat; material: faeces | place: Denmark | collected 2010 | reverse complement strand
GGGGGGGGGGAATTTTTTAAAATTATGTTTGTTTCTTTGCGTACGATATAATTCGTCGATAAAAGACGAGGTTTTTTTGAGCATATCGCTCCATTTGGAAAATAGACTTACTCTTATTATGCCAAGACATAGGGAAATATGAAAAACACACGGAAAAAGGTTTCCATCTGAAAAATGCAAATAGGCGCACGCTTTTGGCGATGCGCTTTATTTTTTTGCGCTTTGGCGAAGCCGGAAAACAACAAGGGTAGATAAAAAATGCGAAAAATCTGCGCTGATGTTGGCAGACATGCAATTAATGATTACCTTTGCACTCGAATCGGGGCGTAGCTCAGTCCGGTTAGAGTACGCGTCTGGGGGGCGCGTGGTCGCTGGTTCGAATCCAGTCACCCCGACATATTGAAGGAAAAAGAGTTAAGTCGTTGGCTTAACTCTTTTTATTTCCCTACTACCACAATCCTGCAACATTTTTATCTATATCTGTTTACTGTAACTCTTTCATTTACATACTTTCGTAGCCTATTGGATTAAAACAATAGTTTATTATGATATACGGATACATTAGAGTAAGTAGCGACAAACAGACTGTAGAAAACCAGCGTTTTGAAATCAACAATTTTTGTGAACGTGAAAATCTAAAAATTGATGGTTGGATAGAAGAAACTATCAGTGGTACTAAATCCTATAGCAAAAGAGAATTAGGCAAACTGCTCAAGCAAATCCAAAAGGATGACCTTATAATTTGTGCAGAACTCTCACGTTTAGGAAGAAATCTTTTTATGATAATGGAGATTCTTAACCTTTGCATGACCAAAGAGTGTAGAGTCTGGACAATTAAAGATAACTATCGTTTAGGCGATGACATCCAAAGCAAAGTATTGGCATTTGCATTTGGCTTATCTGCGGAAATTGAACGCAACTTGATTAGTCAACGTACAAAAGAAGCATTAGCACGAAAAAGAGCAGAGGGTGTAATCTTAGGTCGTCCAAAAGGAAAGAGAAGTTCACCTGAAAAATATAAGTTACACAAGAAAAGACACTTAATTCAAGAACTTCTGAATGAAAATATATCTAAGCGGAAAATAGCTGTAATATGTAAGGTTGATAGAAATACATTGGCTCGTTACATCAAAACTTTTTTGGCAGACACATAACGACCGATTTTAAGAGGACGTGATATTAAACGATATGGTTATGATTGGGCAAGCTTGTACCTAATTGCGACTTTCCCATCATGTCATTACGACATAGAACAGTTTCCTGCCGTGAAACAGTATCTTCTTTCGTTTGGTAAAGAAAGGTTAGAACAAACTGGTAAAACATATATCATCAATGGAGAAAAGACAAAGGCTCGCAAAAAGACAAACAACAAATGGTTTGAAACGCAAGATAGCATTAGTTATTGGGAGGATTTTTCTAAGCCAAAAATCGTGTGGGCTGAACTCGCTCGAACAGGAAATGCTTTTGCCCTTGACTTTGATAATAACATGGTGGGTAACACAGGATATATACTGACAGTTCCCAATAACAATCAAGATGAACTCTTGTATTTGCTGGCATTTCTAAACTCTCGTTCTATGCTTTATTCGTTAAATCAGATTACAACCCGATTCGATGAAAACGGATGGAGATGGTTGCGACAATTTGTAGAACAGCTAAGAGTGCCTCCTTTAATAGATAAAAATAAAATAATCTCAATAGTCGCGACTATCACAAAAGAGAACAAACAAGAGGTTTGTGAAATTCTTAACAATGTTATTGCTGACATTTATAACTTCACAGATGAGGAAAAAGCATATATAAATCAGACCCTTTCAAATTATTAATTAACAAGGAAAGGCAGAAACAATTATCTGCCTTTCTGATTAATATACTGTCTTTCTTCTTCAGTAAGTCCATAGAGCATATACACAGCCTCATCTATTGCAGTTTCGTTTTTTGAATCTACATAAGATTCTATGTCAGCTATGACTTTAGCATCTACATTTTGAGGAACAGGAAGTTTTTCTACAAACATAGGTTTGTATTCAAAATATCCACCATTTCGCGTAACTCCAAGTTGACGAATGTAATAATCTGCTATTTTTGAGTTTAATACAGCTAACAAAAATTTACTTGCCGGTACAATCATAGGTGAAGGCGCATTGATAAAGCTATTGTCTTGAATCATTGCATAACTTGCTGTAAGGTTAAGATTACCCCACACGATTTTTGGCTTAGAAAAATCCTCCAAATAGGCGCAGTTTCTAAGATTGTATGGTGTATCGCCTTGGTCAGCCCTGTCGCGGATTTTATCCCAATATTGGTCTAAATGACCTTTAATAGCAGGGTAATCTTCAATTTTAATGCGAGGAATCTTATTTTTTATACCATTGTGTGCATTGATTAGCCATAAACCAGCCCATTCATATCCATATCGTTTAATATCGCGGCCGCGCAGAATCGGTCGTATAAGTTCAGCCGTACGAGTACGTTCATCTTCAGTTTGGCAATTAGCCAATATTTCATTCCGTTTTTCGGTGCTTATAATAAAAGCGTCATTATAACCAGTAAGTACTCCGCGATAAATATTAATACCCCAATCTTTGAGTGGTGTGCCGACAGCTTCAATCTTGCGTTTGATGCTCTGTTCAATGGGCGAAAGTATCACCCATGAATCAGAGGAAGTGAAATTACACACTACGCCTTGTTGCTGCACGAATGTGCTCAAATTATTTAGATCGTTCTTATGTCGCAATACACAAGCTAATGTATTCTGAATATTTTTTGCTTTTTGCAGTACAAGTATGTTTGTATCTACAGTGGCAGACTCAAAAACCTTTATTCCGGCGAAGTCGATTAATAGAATAGGATTGGTTTCTGTGGCAAAGTATTGGCGTAAATCTTTCCCGTATCCTGTTCTCATCCATTTATTGGATGTAATGTAACATAGGCAACCATCAGGTTTAAGCAAATTCATTCCCTGTTCGTAGAACAAACAATAGATATCTCCTGTACGAACATAAGTTTTATACTTCATTCGTTTTAAGACATCAGCATCTGTCCCTATAGATTGCAGTTGAATATAAGGAGGATTGCCAATAATACAATCAAATCCAATAAAGTTTCCGTCCTCATCCAAAACTTCCGGAAACTCTATACGCCATTCAAAAGCGCCCAAATAAATCTTGTTGGAATTGATTTCCTCAAAATAGTTTTCCAACGCTGCAATTTCTTTTTCAACAGCATCTACCCGTTTCTGCCAATCCTTTTGTTCCTTCTTGTTCATCTCAAATAGTTGTGGAGCACGCAAGTCCATTAGTTCTGCCTTTCGCTTGTTTAATCTGAGCTTCTTAGGGTCTTTTGCCCCAATTTCAGTGGTGAGTTTGGATTTAATTTCAGCGATCATTGAATCCAGCTCTCTCTTCTCAGCCTTATCTTGAGCATTTTTGTACTTGCTCACCGCATTTCTATATTGGTTGATAGAAATGCCAGTTTCTTTTAGTATGCATTTAATGCTATCAGTCAAATCAAAACGATGTACCAGAGAATTGCCGCATTTGATGTTTATATCAATATTGGGCAGAGTTTCCAATTGTTTATAATCGCTTTCTGCTGTATAGTATGCATTCTTCAATAATTCAATCCACAAACGCAATCTGCATATTTTTACAGAGTTTGGATTAATATCCACGCCAAACAAACAATTCTCAATAATTGTCTTTTTTTCTTTGAACAATGTTTCTTGAATGCGTCGGCTTTCCTCGTTCAATGGATTGTATGAAAATAAATTATTGTCTGCATCTGTTACAATCAGTTCATCGTTCTCAATAGAAAATGTATAATCTGACTTTTTAATGCGCTTGCCTTTGGAATCCACTAAAATTCCGAGTTCATATTTCAAACGTATCAATTCATTTAAAGCGGATACGAGAAAGTGTCCTGAACCGACAGCCGGATCACAAATTGTAATACGGTTTATTAGTTCGTTAGCTTGTGGAATGTTGTCTATTTTATTGTACAAATCTGTGATAGATGAACAGTGCCAATTATAAAAGCTGTTGAATTTGGACAACACTGTATTGGCAACAGCTTCACGGCACATATACATGGTGATAAATCCGGGGGTAAACACCGAGCCGTCTTTATGTCCGTTGATTTTTTCAAATATAAGTCCTAAAACAGAAGCATTTATTAATGTTTTAGCTTCTTCTTGTACATCTTCACTGCCTTCACTTGCAAAATTATATGCATCCAAAAAAGCAAACAGATAATTCAAGGCAGGAAGGCTGCCGACCTGTTGTTTCCCTTTGCGATTGATTAATACACTGTTTGTCAATAATGGCAATTCTGCTCTTTGTGATAGACTGTTTATCTTTATTGTATCGCTTTCAAGCTCGGTGACTTCAAAAAGCGAACTATTCAAATAAGGAACATGCTCGAAATCTTTTAAAATGGATGCCGTACGTTGGTGGACATCCCGTGCCAAAACCTGAAAGAACAAAGTGTTCAAATCATCAAAATCACGGATCTTTTCTACAGAAAGGAATTTGTAGCACTGCTCTCCATTGTGGTATTTCAGCATTTGAGCTTCTAGTAACTTCAAAAACAAGATTCGGTTAATCCAAGTGATGCACAGTTCCATAGCCACATTAAACAAGCGTTCTTCGTGCGTGCTTCCATAAGTCGATACATTTGGAACTTTCCGCAAGCAATCCTCTGCGTCAAGCTGGGTGATTGTGTTTTCCAACAAAGAAGCTTCATTACGCTGCCCGACGTCTTTGCGTACAATGAAAAACTTATTATTTACTTCCTTTTCTTCAATACCTATAATATGCAATAATTCTGTATAAAACTTCTTGTTTAAAGAGTTGCTATCATTCTGAAAAGGTTGTTTCAGCAAATGCACGTCGCTGAATACCTTGTACAATTCGATAAGTTTCTTTGAAGCAGTATTGTCGTTTAAATATTTAGTGTAAGAGCGGATGTCGAAATAGGTATAGTCTAGACTATCTGCTACTTCTTCTATAAATGAAGACGCTATTTCGGCATAAAAAAAGTCTGTCTTACGGCTTGTTTTCCTGCCATCCTCGAAATCTTGAAATTCTTTTTTTAGTTTTTTATTTTGATAGAACTTTTGCTCAAATTCTTGAGCGTCAAAGATGAAATATTCATATACATTGGTTGCTATCAAATATTTTATATCTGTATTTTTCTTGGAAACCCTTTCTCTCAAATAATAAAGCAATAATTCCTGAAGAGCTTTTTTATTCAAGTTATCAACAGAAATCATTTCGTTTTTGTTGGTTGTACTCTTTACTTCGATTAGTAAACCAATATTTGACTTGCTTGTTTTGTCTAACCTTACAGCTAAGTCTATATCCTCTTCCGGAGCCATATAGTATGGTTTATAAAAAGTGTTGCATAGGAAGTTCCTCAAATGTTCTTTTTGGGTTTCTTCTCTTTGCCCATCTGATATGGCAGACAATAAAACGCGGATCGCTTCTTTAAAATGATTAAAATCTTCTGTTTTTATTGCTACTTGTCTGTACGCTTTATTCAGTATTTGATCAGGCCTTAATTGTCCCATGATGTTCTTATTTTATAAACCGTAAGCAAAAATAATCTTTTTTGGGGGGAAATTGAAGTTTTTGGCTCGTTTGATGCTATCTTTACGGATAAATAAATTTCTAAAAGGAGGTTGGCATGAGAAAGAATTTTGGAGCAAAGCCGTGGACTTATCCGCAACCTGTGTTTATCATCGGGACGTACGACGAATCGGGGCGCCCGAATGCCATGAATGCCGCATGGGGCGGCATCGATTACGACGATCGCGTCAATCTTTGCCTTAGCGCGGGACATCGCACCGTGAAAAATCTGCTGGCCGCGAAAGCTTTTACTGTGAGCATGGCGACGGAAGAACAGATGGCGGCCTGCGACTATGTGGGCATCGTGTCGGGCAACAACGAGCCGGACAAATTTGCCAAAGCCGGATTCCACGCGCTGAAATCGGAATTTGTCAATGCGCCGATTATTGCTGAATTGCCGATGGCGATGGAATGCGAGTTGGTGTCGTACGATCCGGCGACGTGCCATCTCGTGGGGCGCATCGTCAATGTGTCGGCCGACGAAAGCATACTTGGCGAAGACGGGAAAATCGACGTTGCCAAATTGCGTCCCATTGCGTTCGATCCCGTGCGCAACGGATATTTGCGCGTGTGCGAGCGCGTAGGGAATGCTTTCAAGGACGGGCTTGCACTGAAAAAATGATACAACGGGTGGATGCTATCCGGAGCGCAGCCGATTTGGAACAAGCCGTGATCGACTTTGGCTTTCTTCCGTTTTTTCGATGCGGAGTTGTCGGTTTTTCGGTGGAAGATATGACGGCATGGGAAAAGTGGTTTGTCAAAGGCGAAGAAGGCCCATGGGAGTGGAAAGGCCCTGTGGTCAGGGAAAAGCATTGCGCCTATGGCAAGCTCTATTCCGGAAAGGCCGGATTTGTGAGCCTTGATTGGTTGCCGGATTTGGCCAACTATCGACGTTCCAAGCGTTATGCCAAGGACGACGACACCGCCGCTTTGGACGATATTGTGCTTCAAGTCGTTGCGTCGGAGGGCAGTGCGACAATCAAGGAATTGCGGCGTTGGCTGGGATTTGCCGGAGGCCATAGGCATCGCGGCGCGTTCGATTTGGTCGACAATGCGCCGGAGGTGGGAAAGGTGTCGTTGGAACCGATTTTGGCTCGCTTGATGATGGGGTTGCGTATTGTCATTGCCGATTTCGAGTACAACGTAGATAGGCACGGGATGCCGTATGGATGGGGCATCGCGCGGTATGCAACGCCGGAGGCGCTTTACGGGCGGCAAGAAGCAGGACGGTCGCCCGAAGAATCGTTTGAACGCATTTTCGAGCACTTTCGCCGGATATTGCCGGACGCCTCGGAGAAAAAGATTCGGGGGTTGATCGGGTGAAACTTATTTAGGACAATATTGCGCATGACAATAAAAAAAGGAGTAAATAGGCTGCTTGCATGAGCGGCAAAGTTGAACTATAATAGAATTAAACTATGGGATTGATGAACACATTGCTCGGAAATGTGTCCGAGATGAATTTAGAAGCGTTGCAGAAAGATTTCGGGCCCGTGCTTTGCGATGGGGAGCAAATCGAAAGGGCGTATAAATTGATGAGAGACAAATGGGTGTTTACCAATAAGCGCCTTATTATCCAAGACGTGCAGGGATTGACGGGGAAGAAGAAGGAATACATGTCGATTCCGTACCGTTCCGTCGACCGTTTTTCTGTGGAAACGGCTGGGACATTCGACACGGATGCGGAAATGAAAATCTGGATAAAAGGAAAGGCAGAGCCATTGGAACAAAAATTCGGCACGGATTCCAACATCGTCGAGATACAGAAAATGCTGGCGCAGTATATTTTGTAGACAAAGAGAAAGTGCCGATTACTATGCGGCGTGTGGAAAGGCGTTCGCTTATCGGCGCCTTTGCCGGCTGGAAACCCTGCTTTGCCAATCGTGGAGAGCAAGGGGGCGTGTAGGCTTTGTGGCTGCCGGAACAATGGAATCATGCAGAAATCAAGGCGGCAAAACAAACTGTGGCGAAAAAAATCTTTCAGAATTTTGCAAAATCGAGAAATCCGCGTAACTTTGCACGCGCTAATAGAGAAATCAGCTGTGGCACTGGAGAGGTGGGTGAGTGGCTGAAACCAACAGTTTGCTAAACTGTCGTAGGAGATTTTCCTACCACGAGTTCGAATCTCGTCCTCTCCGCTCTTTTCGACAAATGTCGTTTGCGCAGAGAGCGCAATTCCCCGGAGAGATGGCAGAGTGGTCGATTGCGGCGGTCTTGAAAACCGTTGAGGGTAACACCTCCGGGGGTTCGAATCCCTCTCTCTCCGCAAAGTCTTTCATAGAAGATTTTAAGTAATTGTTAAGTTGGTATGCCCCGAATTTCAATGTTCGGGGCATTTTTTTTCAAAATGGTGCCCTATTGGGTTGTTATCTAAAAAGTGGCAAATCGGAAGAGCATGGGATTCGGCAGCGTTTTCGTAGCGTATCATTATGCGGTTTTGCCATAAAATCAAAAACTATTATGATTCGGAAAATAGAAACGGCAGATTATCCACGGTTGGTCGAAATTTGGGAGAGCGCAGTGCGGCACACGCACGATTTTCTTGCAGAAGAGGACGTCTTGTACTATAAAGAACGATTGCCATCCTATTTTCCCCATGTCGCTTTGCGCGGATTCGAGCAGGATGGCAATTTGGTCGGTTTCATTGGCGTGCACGGGGATAATATAGAAATGCTGTTTGTCCACGACGATTATCGTGGCAAAGGCATCGGAAAGCGATTGGTGCTTCATGCCATGCGCGAATTGCATGTGTGCAAAGTCGATGTCAACGAGCAGAACGTGCAGGCGGTGGGGTTTTATGAGCGCATGGGATTTCGAGTAAAGACGAGATCGGCGTTGGACAACGAAGGGAAGCCATACCCCATTTTGCACATGCAAATATCTTAAAGACAGGGCGATTGGCGCGTCGAAACGAATCCGGCGATAAGGATTTTAATTGCCGGCGGAAAGCTATCGGCTTGCGGGAGGGAGGAAATGAAAAACCCGCCGCGGAGCTGTTGTTGGATCTTCGCGGCGGGAAACACAGATTATGATATCTTTTTGCGGCTATCGGGTGCGTCGCACCGAACGCACGGGACCGCTGTTGGAATTGCTTTTCTTTTTGCGCACCGTCTTCTTTTTCTCTTCTTTCTTTTCTTTTTGGCGGACAGAGCGTTTGTTTTTCGGTTCTGTGGTTTCCGAGTCGTCGTCGACACGCTCGTTCACCACAATGTCGTCCGACTTGCCTTCTGCCCTGAGTCGCGCTTCTTCTTCGGCTGCAGCTTGCTCGTCGAGTTCCTCACGGGTGGGCACCCACACGTGGCGGTCGAATGAATTCAGGCGGTTTTCGATGCTGTCCTGCGCCACTTTTAGCGCGTCGGGGTCGGGGAATTGCTGCATCAGCGACAAGTTGCGCAGGTTGCGCGTCTTGTAGATGTCGCCTTTGTACATTCCGAGCTGGAAGAAGTCGTCGTAGGTGTATTTTGGCAGGTTGTTGTCGTCGCTGATGAAGATGCTTTGTTGTGCCATGTAGGGACGCAGGTCGTCGAGCCGCACCCAAAACATCGGATATCGGATGGGTTCTCCTCCGTAGTCGTCCACGCGATGGAGCACGGGGCAAATGGCTTCGACGTGCTTTTTGGTTTTGTTTTCAAGGCTGTTGAATTCCCATTTTTCGATGGCATAGTAGCTTAATACCTCGTTCGACGGCACGTCGCTTTCCTCAATCACGTATTTCGGATTTTTTTCCGTGCTGCCTTTTCCCATCGTGTATATGATGCGGAATCGGTCGAGCATTTCGCCCACTTTTATTTTGTACTCGTCGGTAAACAATTCGCGGCCATCCAAATATTCGAATGCCGGCACTGTGCCGTCGGTCACTAGCCGGAGGATGATTCGGAAGAGGCTTTCTTGGTCCTCCGTCGGTTCTTCCGGATAGTAAAGCGCCATGTTTTCCGACTTTGTCAAGTCGATTTGGCGATAGACAATCCGTTCCCACATTTTGTTGGCATCCGACACTTCGCTCGGTTCGTAGAATTCTTTCATGCGGTCGGTGACGCCTGCCGCATTGCTTTCTTTTTTGTCTTTGTCGCGTTCGCTTCTGCGCACCACTTGCCCCATTGAAGGCAGCGACGCTCCGAGCATCAAAGTTGCCACGACGATGTATTTGAAAGTTTTCATATTTCGATGTTTATTTCTTCTCTTGCTAATTCACAATTACTTCCACCGGCGACAAGTCTCGGATGATTCCGTCCGGCCCTTTTGCCCTCACGCGCGATATGTAGAAACGCTTTCCGCGCGACAGCCTTCGGAAGCTCGTTTTTTGCCGTTCGGAGAATTTCGAGCCGTTCGATTTTTCCGGTATGGCATTTCCCATTGAGTCGAACACGATGGTTTCGAAGTCGAGCACCGTGTATTGCACGTTCAGCAAATCGTCGTCGATTGCCGCTTCCACGCCTTCTGCGCTGAGCAGGATGGATTTTGCCAACGGCCGCGAGCCTTTGTAGCGCACTTCGTTCCCGTGATTGTCCTTGTAGGCGATGTATGCTGTCGGGTCGGGCAGTTTGCGCACTCTGAAAGTCGAAGCCGAAACGGTTTGCGGCTTGCCGTCGATGGCAGCCGTGACGGTGATCACGCATTCTGCGCCTACTTGCGTCGGGCGCGCTTTCCAGATGTCGCCGCTGCGCGTCAGCGATCCGTTGGTCATTGTCGCGCTGACGGCATTTTGCGCCACGCCCGGCACGGAAATGCTGATGGGGTTGTCGATTCCGGCATACAGCACGTTCATCATTGTTGCCGATACGGTGGCCATTGGCTCGATCACGGTGTAGTCGGATTGGAAAGGATGGCGCGAGGTGGTTCCGTCGCCGCGTGTCACTTCCAAATATCCGGAGTAGGTGAATGTACCTGTCTGTCCGGTATAGAGCTCGTATGTCCTCGTGTTTTCAGGCAGCATCTTGCCGTTGATGAAAATGGATGGCCGTTGCGTGGTGTCGACTGCTGCGAGCACGATGTCGGCGGCATATTTTCCTCCGCGCATCACCAATTTGGAACTCGGGATGACGAACGCGTCGAGCTGGTTGACGCGCACATCGCCCGCATCCACATTGTTGAGCAGGGCTGTCAGTGCCTCGCCTTCCGCGAAAAGCAGGTCGTTTTGCAATTTCGACAGCAGGGTGACGGCCGCCACCACCGGCATGTTTTCGAACATGCCTGATACCCACGGGGTTTTCACCAATGTGCCTTTTTGCGTGATTGGGTCGGTGGCCAATGCTTTTTTGATGGCATCCCGTTTTTTCGCATCGGGAATGAATGCCGATATATAGTCGCTGTATTTCGTCAGCCGTTGTCGCAATTTTTCGCCATTGCCGTAGGTCACCATGATTTTGGACGACGCTTCCAAATCGTCTTGATTTTGAATGTCGTTGACATTGCCGCCTTCCCCGTCGGCGTCGCGCACGATTGCCAATTTCAAAGAATCTATGTATCCGTAGAGCGACAACGTGTTTTTTCTTACGTCTGTGGCTCTGTCGTACCAAACTTTGCCCTTTTGCGGATTTTGCTTGCTGAAAGCCTCCAATTGCAAATACAGGGCGGTGTTACGGTCGCTGACAGTGTTGTTCGTCCGCGTCAAGCCGTCTTCGACAAGGCTGAATCCGTTAAGCACGTCGCTTGACACATTCAGCGCGAGCATGGCAGTCAGCACGATGTACATCAGGTTGATCATCTTCTGACGCGGAGACATTCTCGTCACATTTCCGTTTGATCCCATTCTTTGTTCCTCTTGTTAATTCCGAAAGAGTTTGCGCTCTGTTGTTTTATTCTTTTTCTGTCTCTTTTTCTTTGTCGGCATTGTTGTCCGGCTGCTCTTGTGTAGCTGCCGGTGGCGTGAACGTGGCTGCCGGATTGTCGACGGGCGGGCGGTACATGTTGATTGTCATGGCCGTAATCATCTTTTCGTATACGGAATTCAACTGTTGCATGTAGCGGGCCATTTTTTGCGTTTCTTCGCAATAGCGGTCGCTTTCGGCGGCAGCTTTGTCGTACATGCCGCTGATTTCTTTCAGTCCTTTGTTGACGCGGTCGATATTGTCGAGTTGCGAAGAAATGCTCTTCAATTGTATTTCGTAGATGGTGTTCAGTCCGGCAATGTTCCTGTTCAGGTCGCTCATTTGCGTCACGTAGCCGGCCGAACTTTGCGAAATATTTTCCGAATTGTCGGTTACGGCTTTATAGCTTGCGAGCAACACGTTCGACACCTCGTTGAGCGATTCTGTCGTTTTGCGCAGCCGGTCCATTTGTTCGGAAATGGCAGTCAATTGGTCGAGATAGCGTTTTGTGGCTTCCGACATTCCGTCGGGCACATCGGCCGCGCCGGCGATTCCGGCTGCATTCGCGCTTCCTGCCGCTCCCGCAATCCCGATAATCATGTTTCCGCTTCCTGCCGCTCCGGCGTTTGCAACTGTCCCGTCGCCGCCTTCAATTGCCGTTCCGCCGCCAATCACCACAGAGCCTCCGCCGTGAAAATCAGGACGGTCCTCCGGATTCTTAGTCTTAAATACGGGGAATACTTCTTCCCAATGGTATTCCCGTGGCGGGCGGTCGAATGCCGTGAGCACGAACATCAGCACTTCCGTCCCCATACCTATCGACAACAGCGCGTTGCCGCCCGGCAAATGGAGAATTTTAAACAATGCGCCCCATATCACGACGGCCGCACCGATACTATATGCAAAATTGAAAAAACGTTGGCCTTTCTCGCCGGAAAGGAAAGCTTCAATGCCGTTTTTATATTTCTTATACTTGCCCATTTTTCAAGTTTTTATCGCTGTGTCATTTTTTATTTCCTTTTGCAAAGCCTATTTGCGTGCGCACGCAGCGGAATCCGACATACGAGCGTTGCTCGTTTTGGTATTCCCAAGCCCTCAAATCCGATCTCACATTGTGTGCCACGTCTTTCCACGAGCCGCCGCGAATCACCTTGCGCTTCATTCTGTACGGATCTTCTTTTGCTGCATTGTAGCGGTATTCGGGGTTGATGTCGCTTCGCAGCATGTCGACGCTTTCCGTATAGGCGGTAGATGTCCATTCGCTCACGTTGCCGGCCATGTCGTAGAGCCCGAAATCGTTAGGGTCGTATGTGCCGCAACGCGAAGTGATGAGGTTGCCGTCTCTCACGTAGTTTCCTTCGCCGGGCTTCAAGTTGGCGTAGAAGCAGCCATCGTCGGAGATGGGCATGTCGCCGGCCCACGGATAGCGGTTTTCATTCATGCCTGCACGAGCGGCATATTCCCATTCGGCCTCTGTCGGCAGGCGGTACGGCTCGATATAAACGCCTTGCCGTCCCAACGAGCGGCGCAGGTATTCTGTTCTCCAAAAGGCAAATGCGTTTGCTTGTTCCCATGAAACGCCGACTACCGGATAGTCGCTGTATCCCGGATGGGAGAAATACAATCTTGTGTACGGTTCGTTGTATGCGTTTTCGAAATCGTTTATCCACACGGTCGTGTCGGGATAGATGTTGACGATGTACGTGTTTAAGAAGTCGTAATCGCTGGACAAGCGGCGGGAAATGGTTTCGCGGACTATTTCTCCGTTGTCGTTGTAGTAGGCCGTGTCTTTCGAAATCATGGGCGCTTCGTCGGAAACCGGAATGTCGGTGTTGTAATTTCTGCGCGACGGATCCAGCCGGTTTTTGCGTTTTGCTGCCTCTGTCAGGTTGTAGATTTCGTAACGATAGTTCATTTGCGAAGCGTCGAGCTCGGTCACTCCCGTAATGGGATTGACTTTATACACGCTTTCGATGGCGCGTTGCTCGTCTTCTGTCGGGTTCTTCCACGGAATCGGCTTTTTCCAATTCAGATAGGGCTTGATCGGATTGCCTTCGTCGTCCTCTTCAATTTTGTATTCTTCATCGCCGCCATAGGCAGGATCGGCAAGGCGTTCGCGGATAATCGAATCGCGCACCCAAAATACGAATTGGCGATACTTGGCATTCGACACTTCCGTTTCATCCATCCAAAACGACTCGACCGACATCCCTTCGGGATTCGCTTTTATGTTCCACGTGCTGTCGTCGGCATTCGGGCCAAGCTGCATAGAGCCTCTCTCCACAAGCACCATTCCGTAAGGAGTGGGCTCGCTCATCGCGGTTCCTCTGATGCCTGTCACCTCCCCGCCATCGCCGCTGATCGACGATTTCGGAGCAAAAGCGCAAGATGTGGCCACTGTTGCCAAAGCAATATAACATGCAATTTTTTTCATATATCTACATTATGCGAATACTCTTGTGTTTATTTTTATTTTTCCCCGACAAGTTCAACTTCAAGCTGTAGCCTGCCAAAATTTCATGGCTTCCGCTGCTTGCTTTCGAGATGGCCGAAAGCGGATAATCGTAGCTATAGCCGAGAAAAAAGTTTTTATATTCTGCTCCAATTTGCAATGTCACTGCGTCTTTCCAACGGTATGCCACGCCTCCCGAAAGGAATTTGTTGTAGCGCACACGTGCCGTCACTTCGGCTTGTATCATCGAAAAGTCGGTTCGCAGCAACATTGAGGGTTGCAATTCAAATAACGTATTTTTTATGGGAATATTGCCGCCGGCCATGAAATAAAACATTCGGCCGGCTTGTGTTTCGTAGCTCGATTCCGATGTACCCTCTTCCGTATTGAGCGAAACGGTGGGTTCCATCACATGGGTGACGGATAGGCCCGTCCAAAAATATTTGTGCGTGTAGAAAGCTCCTGCGCCCAAGTCGAAAGCCGTCCCGTGGAGGTCGGTTGTCGGGATGGCATCGTCGTTCGACTCGTGGTAATCGTCGTCTTCCGGAATGAATACTTCCGTGCCTTTGAATCCTTGATCGAACAGTCCGAGTTGAAGCCCCACGCTTAATTCTCCTCCAAACAATTTGAATTTATACGACACTTGCGCGCCGGCGTTCAAGTTGGAAAACAATCCGAGGCTCTCTTGTTGAATCATGACGCCCAATCCGATGCGTTTGTTGCCTATTTTCATCGGCATTTCCGCTGTGGCCAGAAATGCTTTTGGCGCTTTCGGGATTCCGAGCCATTGGAGCCGTGTGCCTCCCCTGATGTTTAGAAAGTCGTTGGTGCCTGTCGCTGCGGGGTTGTAGTAGGACGGTGTTGCCCAGTATTGCGACAATTGCGTGTCGAATTGTGCATGAGCCGTGCCGGTTGCCACGAAAGCGGCAAAGGATAAAACGAGTTTTGCTATTTTGATGTTGCCTTTCAATGTCATTCGAAATAAAATGTGAATACAACCATGTTCGAGGTCACCTTGTCGAGCGATTGGGTGAATTTTAATTTTTCCGGATCTTCTGCAAGGTCGGGTCGGTCTTTTTGCAACAGGTTCCTAAGTCCGAAACAGAATTTCACTTCCGGAATGAATTTGAAAAAAGGCACATAGACATCCAGCCCGAAGCCTACTGTCAGGAAAAAGTCGGAGTTGCTCAGTTGCAGCAATTCTCCGTCTTTTCGTTTCGACACGTCGAATGATGCCATTACGCCGGCTGTCACGTAAGGTCGCAGATTGTGGTAGCGGCTGGCCGACATTTTCAAGTCCACCGGCACGACTACGCTGCTGTTTTTCAGTGTTTGTCGCTCGATGTCGCCGCTGCCGTGCTCTTTGAATGTCACGGTTTTGCTGCCAAAGTACATGCCGGGCGATACGCGCAAGTTGAAATGTTCTGCAAGCCGCAAGTCGCCCAAAATGTTCACGCAAAATCCCGGTGCTATGTCGGAGACGTCGGAAAACCATGCTTCGCCGTTTTCCGTCACGGCTCCATTGTGTGTCAACCATAAATTTTGGTTGTGGAATCCGACGGAAAAGCCGTAGTGCAATCGTTTCATGTCGGCATACGGGCGGTTTAGGATTTTGTCGTTATCCTGCCCGCAGGCCGATTGTGCAATCAGGATTGCGGCTATTGCTGCTATGATGCGAAGCGATTTCTTCATATATGCTTTTAACGTAAAATCAAAACTGTTATTGCAACATTCGCGGATTTTCCATAATTTTGAAATCTTCAACATGGATAAAAATGAAAGATAACGATTGGAAACACCGCTTAAATATCGTCTATTCGACAAATCCGGACATGCAGTATGAGACAGACAGGCAAGAAGATGCAGTCGAAACGCTGCCTCCGGAAAAACAGAAATTGAAAGTCATGCTCGACAAGCGCAACCGGAAGGGAAAAGAAGTGACGCTTGTCACGGGATTCGTGGGCACAGACGATGATTTGAAAGAATTGGCGAAATTTCTGAAAACCAAATGTGGGGCCGGTGGCTCGGCTCGCGCGGGCGAGATATTGGTGCAAGGCGATTTTCGCCGTGTCGTTAAGGAATTGCTGGAAGGCAGAGGCTACAATGTGCGGATTGTATGATCAATATCTATAAGGCATCGGCAGGTTCGGGAAAAACATTCACGTTGGTGCGCGAATTTTTGAAATTGCTTCTCGGCCGGAAGGTCGGGAACAATCGATATGCGCTCGACGAGCATCCGAACGAGAACCACCGCTCCATTCTTGCCATCACCTTTACCAACAAGGCGACGGAAGAGATGAAGAAGCGCATTGTGAAGGAACTTGACATCCTTGCCGGCCAACCCGACAGAAGCCCTTATGCCGATTTTCTTGCAAAAGCGTTGAACGCGCCGATTGAAAAAATCAGCAAAACGGCGCAAGTGGCATTGGTGCAGTTGCTGCAAGATTATACCAATTTCAATGTCAGCACCATCGACACGTTTTTTCAAAAAATTTTGCGCACTTTCGCTTATGAATCGAACCTTTCGGGCAACTACGAGATCGAACTCAACGACGATTATGCTATTTCCGTCGGGATAAGCGACTTGAAGCAATCGCTTCGGCTCAATGGGGGAAAGGATCAACGGTTGCTGCTTGGCTGGTTGGAACGCTTTGCCAGAGCCAATATCGATGCCGAAAAAAGTTGGGACATTTTTGGAAATCCGTCGCCGGAACAGCAAAATACAGCCAGTCTTTTCAGTTTTGCCAAAGTGCTGTCGAAAGAAGTTGTCAGAAAACATCGCGAATCTTTGTTCGACTATCTTTCCGACAAGCAGCACATCATGAATTTTGGCAAAAGCCTGTCTGACGCGATCGACGGCTTGTCGAAGCAAATTCAGGAACGCGCCAATGTCATCAGCGGAATGCTTGCTGCCGATGGTGTCGCTTCGAATAGCTATTTCCAGAATCTTATCGACAAAATAAAAAATGCGCCGATTCCGATGCCGGCATCGCTGCTTAATCCGGACAATGCGATTTTGAAATATGTCGATTCGGGCAAGTTCACAAACAAAGGCTCAGCCGTAGTCGATGACGCCGGCATTGCCGCCATGCTTGTCGAAATGGATAAAAATTTTGTTACATTGAACTCTTTTCATTTGATTCTCAACAATATCTATTATCTTGGATTGCTTGGCGACATTTATGGCAACATCCGGCAGTTTACGAAAGACAATAATGTGATTCTTTTGTCCGACACGAATGAAATGTTGCGCCGCATCATCAATGCCGACGACACGCCTTTCGTTTACGAGCGCATGGGTGTGAGGCTTCGGCATTTTTTGATCGACGAGTTTCAAGACACTTCCGGAATGCAATGGGAAAATTTGCGCCCGTTGCTTGCAAACAGCCTTGCCGGCGGCAATGACAATCTTGTCATTGGCGATGTGAAGCAGTGCATTTATCGTTTTCGCAATTCGAATCCGGAATTGCTTCGAACCCAAATCAAAGCCGACTTTCGCGGCAATTGCGTCGAATCGGGCAACGATCCTGAATCGAACACCAATTGGCGAAGCAGCGAGAATGTCGTGAAGTGGAATAATGACTTTTTCCAATGGCTTGCCCATGTAAAGGGGATGGACGACGTTTACGATAACGTCGTGCAGCGCATAAGCGATTCCAACAAAGGCAATTTCGGGCATGTTTGCATTTCTGAAATCGAAGGGTCGTGCATTCCCGAATATCAAGAAGCTGCACTCGACAAAATGCTCGACGACATCGACCGTTTGCTTGATGCCGGATACGAGCAGAAGGACATTGCCGTCATCACAAGTCGGCGAATAGAAGGAAAATGGGTGATTGATAGGATTTTGGGTCGCAATTCGTCCATGAATGGGAAGCGACGGCTGAACATTGTATCCGAAGAATCTCTTTTTATCGGGAAATCGTCGGCTGTCAGGATTATTGTCAACATGCTTGCCTTGCTCGACGAAACGGTGAACGCGAAATCGGACAAAAAAGCAGGGGCGAAAAGTATCCCGTTCATCATGAAGCGCTACGAAACGAATCTTTGCGCCGGCATGGATGTGGCAGATGCATTTGCGGCTGCCGTGCAGGCGGAAAACGATGTCGATATGGGCGAGGCCGTAGCCGGCATGTTTGGCGCGGGAGAATGCGGAGGACTCGATACCATTGTCTATCAAATAATTCGGACGCAACTGCCGAAAGCGCTTGTAGAATCCGATACGGTCTATATTCAGGCTTTTATCGACAATATGATTGATTTTACGAGCCGATACGGTTCGAATGTGCATTCATTCCTCCGATGGTGGGAAGAAACAGGCAAGAAGCAGTCGGTTTCTTCGCCCGACAATATCAATGCCATCCGCACGCTGACGATCCACAAGTCGAAAGGATTGGAATTCCCATGTGTCATACTTCCGTTTTTCGATTGGGAATTCGACAAGCCGGCAAATCCGGAATGGATTCGGTCGGCCGATATCAAGGAATTGTCAGGATTTGAAGATCGTCCGCCGCTTCTTCCCGTGGCGAGAGGCGCAAGCGACAAAAAGAGAACGATTTTCGACAAGGAATTCAAATGCCTGCGCGACGAAAATGTCATGGACACGCTCAATAAGACGTATGTCGCGTGTACGCGCGCTATCGATGAGTTGCTTATTTATTATCCTTCGCGGAAGACAATGCGCAAAAAAGACACGGTGGCTCATGCTATCGGCGACTATGCGGAAACCCTTCAATTGGAATCGTATGCGCAAACGCGGATGGTGGAGTTCGGCTCAATGGGACGGTCGGGCGCGAGAACGTCGAAATCGATTGCCTCCGATGTGGAAGAACGGAAAATGCCTCCTTTTGCTGTTGCCTATCGTCCTGAAATATGGCATTTCGATTCTCCCGACATTATTCAGGAAGTAAAAGGGACTAATAAATACAAGGGGGAAGTGCTTCATCGCGTCATGTGCAAGATACGGACTGCCGACGATGTCGATCGCGCTTTGCGCGGAGTGCTTGTGAAAGGCATAATCGATGCGGCCGAAGAGGCGGAATATCGCCGAATAATTGCCGGCGGGCTGTCTGATGAGCGTGTGGCTGCGTGGTTTGCGCCCGGCAACAAGTTGTATGCCGAACGTCCCGTGGCCAACGAGAAAGGGGAAGTTTATCGTCCTGACCGCGTGGTTGTGCGTCCGAATGGGGAAGTTGTCGTTGTCGATTATAAATTCGGAGAGCGGCAGGATAAAAAATACATGCGTCAGGTGAGGAACTACATGGCGATTGTCGCGGCTGCGATGGGCGTGGAGCAATCGCAGGTGAAAGGATTCGTGTGGTATGTCGAGGAAGGCGCGATCATTGCGGTGGAGTAAAAGCCGGCAAATTAAGGAAGACATTGCTACTTTCGGCATAAGAAAGTGAATAAATTCATTTCTTCTGCACTCGATTTGCATTCTTTGGATAAAATAGGATGCGCCTCGGCAAAACAATTTCAAACAAGTTTGATTGTTCTGCTCTCGGCTTTCACTATCTTTGCAGTATGATTGAGCGATTGATTGTCATAGACGATGTCGACCCTGTGGTGTTCTATGGAGTGAACAACGCAAACATGCAGTTGATCCGCAATTTGTTCCCTAAATTGCGGATAGCCGCACGCGGCACGCTCATCAAAGCATTGGGCGACGAGGAGGAAACGTCGGAATTCGAACGGAAGATAAAAGAGCTCGAAGCCTATTGCGTGAAATACAACCAGCTGCCGGAAGAAGTGATTCTAGATGTGGTCAAAGGCAATCCTCCGAAAGAATTGAAAACCGACGGCGTAATCATCTATGGCGTCAACGGCAAGCCGATACAAGGGCGTTCCGCCAATCAGCAGAAGCTTGTCAAGACGTTTCAGGAAAACGATCTGACGTTTGCGCTTGGACCGGCAGGAACGGGAAAGACGTATGTGGCGATTGCCCTTGCGGTGCGCGCTCTGAAAAACCGCGAGGTGCGCAAGGTGATTCTTTCGCGTCCGGCTGTTGAGGCCGGCGAAAAGCTGGGATTTTTGCCGGGCGACATGAAGGACAAAATCGATCCGTATTTGCAACCGCTCTACGATGCTTTGGAGGATATGATACCGCAAAGCAAGTTGAAAGAATATATGGAAACAGGCGTCATCCAAATAGCGCCGCTCGCGTTTATGCGCGGCCGGACGTTGAGCGATGCCGTCATCATTCTCGACGAGGCGCAAAACACGACAACGCATCAAATCAAAATGTTTCTTACGCGACTTGGCATGAATGCCAAAATGGTGGTGACGGGCGACATCACGCAAATCGACCTTCCGCGCACCACGGTTTCGGGATTGGTGCAGGCGTTGCGGGTGCTTCGCGGCGTGCCGGGCATCGGAGTTGTGGAGTTCGGCAAAAAGGACATTGTGCGCCACCCGTTGGTGCAACGGATCGTGGAGGCCTACGAACGTCACGACAAGGAAGCGAGAGAATCCGACAGAAACGGAAAAGAGTAAATTTTAAATCACATAGCGTTATGGCAAACACATTGGTAAAAACAGATTTTAATTTCTTGGGACAAACCGGCGTGTATCACGGTAAAGTGCGCGACGTTTATACGATCGACGACGATTTGATGGTGATGGTGGCCACCGACCGCATTTCGGCGTTCGACGTGATTTTGCCGAAAGGCATACCGTTCAAGGGACAAGTGCTGAACCAGATTGCAGCCACATTCCTCGATGCTACGGCCGACATTGTGCCTAATTGGAAATTGGCCGTGCCCGATCCGATGGTGACTGTCGGATTGAAATGCGAGGGATTTCGCGTGGAAATGATTATCCGTGGTTATCTGACGGGTAGCGCGTGGCGCGAATATCAGGCCGGTTGCCGCGAACTTTGCGGCGTGCGTTTGCCGGATGGAATGCGCGAAAACCAAAAGTTCCCTGAACCTATCATCACGCCGACCACCAAAGCCGAGGCGGGGCATGATGAAAATATTTCGAGAGATGAAATCATCGCTCGCGGAATTGTTTCCAAAGACGACTATGAAACGATGGAACGCTACACGCGGGCTTTGTTCGCGCGTGGCACGGAAATGGCTGCCGGCAAGGGATTGATACTTGTCGACACGAAATACGAATTCGGGAAACGCGACGGGAAAGTGTATTTGATCGACGAAATCCATACGCCCGATTCGTCCCGCTATTTTTATGCCGATGGCTATGAAGAGCGTTTCGAAAAAGGCGAGCCCCAACGCCAGCTTTCAAAGGAGTTTGTGCGCCAATGGCTCATTGAGCGCGGCTTTATGGGCAAAGCGGGACAATCTGTTCCGGAAATGACCGATGAATATTGCGATTCGGTTTCGGCACGCTATATCGAATTGTACGAGCACATCACAGGGTTGAAATTCGTGAAAGAAGATCATGCCGACATAGCCGCGCGTATTGAGAAGAACGTGGCGGAATGCCTGCGCTCGTTGAAGAAATAGATGGACTACAAGGCAGAGAAAATCACGCCCTACGGCAACGGCGACAGCAAGACGGAGCAAGTGCGCGACATGTTCGACGCAATTGCTCCGGCTTATGATTTCATGAATCGCGCCATGACTTTCGGCATCGACCGGATATGGCGGCGCATTGCCGTCGGGATGATTCGGAAATACCGTCCGTCGTCGGTGCTCGATGTGGCCACCGGAACCGGCGATTTGGCGTTTTTGCTTTGCCGCATGTTGAAGCCTGCACGTGTCGTGGGCATCGACCTTTCTGCAAACATGCTTGCGGAAGCTCGCGCAAAGGCTGCGAAAAAGGGACTTTCCGGCGTTGTCGGCTTTTCTGTTGCCGACTGTTTGGCACTGCCTTTCGCCGATGGCGAGTTTGACGCGGCAACCGTGGCCTACGGCGTGCGCAATTTCGAGCATTTGGAGCAAGGTTATGCCGAAATGTGGCGCGTGTTGCGGCCGGGCGGCGTGCTTTGCGTGATAGAACTTTCCACGCCGCGTAATCCGCTTGCTGCGGCATTCTATCGATTTTACACGCGCCGTGTCATTCCTTTTGCCGGACGCCGCATTTCGAAAGATCCGCGGGCCTACACCTATTTGCCCGAAAGCATAGCGGCTGCCCCGCAAGGAAAGGAGATGACGGCAATTATGGAACGTGTCGGGTTTTGCAACTGCCGTTTCCGGCGGTTGACGTTTGGCGTGTGTACAATTTACTTCGGCGAGAAACCCATGTAGAGCCGTGCAGTGAATTTTGCGATCGGTAGATTTTAGTGGGGACACATGTATAAACTAACAATACGTAACAGAAAGTGACTTGCGACTGTGCGCAGCAGGCGAAGGTTGGAGCGTAGCAATGTCCTCCTCTGTTCATGTGCGGAGCACGTTAATTATCTTAGGCACGTAGTAAAAAAGTTTTTATAGTGTTTTTGTCGGCGAGAAGCACTAACGTTGTGTGCGCTTTGAGGGGATTAGAGGAAGAATCCGTTGCCGGTGTATTTGTTTCCGATGCCGATTCCGAAAAGTGCGAAATCGTAGATGGCGGGATCGTCGGGACGGAGTGTGCGCAGCAGTTCGGTGAGCCGGACGACGGCGATGCGGTCGTTGGATTTTCGGTCGAGGAGGCAGAGGGCGCGAGCCGTGTTGCCGACATGCACGTCCAAAGGGATGTAGAGTTGGGCGGGTGTGATGCTTTCCCACACGCCGAGATCTACAATGCCGTCGCGTCGCACGAGCCAGCGGAGCGCCATGTTGATGCGCTTCAAGGCTGTTTTGCCAAAATCGGTCGGCAAGCATCGCGGATTGCGTGCGCCGTCGTTGGCTTTGGCGAGTTCGCGAGAAAGCGCTTCGGCAAATTGCCATGCCGGGCAATCCGATTTGCTTGCGCCATTGGCGGCGGCAAAAGCGTCGAGCGAACGATGGCGGGAATAGATGCGGTGAAGTCCGCGCAGCATGTAGGTGAAATCGTCGGAGAAGAAAGTGCGGTGGATGTTGAATCGCTCGTGGATGTCGTCGTAGCCGCATTCGCGCACGTAGTTGTAAGGCCGGTAGTCCATCAAGCGGAGCATTTTCTCGCAATCTTGGCAGATCGAACGGCGGTTGCCCCATGCGATTGTGGCACACAGAATAGCTGTAATTTCAATGTCGGGAAGCGATTCGAATCGTCGCGGGAATTGGACGGGGTCGGCATCGATAAAATCCGGCGTGTTGATGCGGCGTGCTTCCGCATCGAGCAGTTCGGCTATGGCTGTGTCGATTTTTGCATTCATTCGGGCAGCCATTTAGCGAGTTGTTCGACGGATATTCCGCGCCGTGCGGCGTAGTCGGCCCTTTGGTCGGGATAGATTTTCCCGATGGTGAAGTAATGCGCGTCGGGATGGGCAAGCATCAGGCCGCAGATGCTCGACGGCGGCGACATGGCGCCGTTTGCCGTCAGGGAAATGCCGATTTCGGAAAGCCGCAACAGGCGGTCGAGCATGAAAATTGCCGATTGGTCGGGGAGCGACGGATAGCCAACGGCAGGACGGATGCCGCGATAGGAAGCACGAAGCGCACGCCGGCAGTCGACATGCTCGTCGGGCGCATAGCCCCAAATTTCTTTTCTCACGCGGGCATGGACCAATTCGGCGGCTGCTTCGGCGATGCGGTCGGCGAGGGAACGGTAGAGCAACGCTTTATAGTGGTCGGTTGCCTGATAATGCGCGATGATCTTTTCTATTTTTTCTCCGGCAGCGACGGCAAACGCTCCGGCGTAGTCTGTGCCGAAAGCGGCGGGACGCACGAAGTCGGCGAGCGAAAGGCATGGTTCGCCCGATTGCCGTCGTAACAATGGCAACGACATTCGGATGTCGTCGATGCGGAATGCGATATTGTCATTGTCGGCATTGGCTTCTGCCAGCACGACGCGGGCGCGGATGCTGTCGTCGGCATCGCGAATCAATCTTGCCAATGCAGCTTGCGCATCCTTCAATAATTGCATGGCTTCCAAAGATTTGCCTATTCGTTCGGTTTTTTGCGCGGCCAGCCATTGCGCTTTGCAATGGTCGCATCCTTTCAGCTCGGCCAATTCGGCAAACGATGCATCCAAATTCCAAACAGGGAAAAATGCCCGCCAATTGATGTAGTCTATGGTTTCCTTGACGCTGACTGCAAGGTCGGTCGTGCCGAAATGACGGGGAACAGGCGGAGCATAATTGCCCCAATCGGGCACAAAGCTTTTTTTTCGCGCTTCCGGAAGCGGAATGAACGGCATCGAAGTAGCGGCATATCGCTCGCGCAAGGCTTTTTGCGATTCTTTGATGTGCACTCCCGACATGTCGGAGGAGATTTCCTTCAGCAGTATCGGAAGACTTGCAGCATCGCGTACATAAGCAACCAGCGCATCGCGGCACGGTGCAATTTTCACGGCCGTGTGGATGGCCGATGCGGCTGCTCCTCCCACCAACAGAGGAATTTGCAGATCGCGTTGCTGCATCATTTTGGCCACGTTGCACATTTCTTCGAGCGACGGCGTGATCAAGCCGCTCAATCCTATGAAATCGGCATGGCAATCGATGGCGGTTTCCACGATTTTTTCTGCCGGCACCATCACGCCCAAATCGATCACATCGTAGCCGTTGCATTTCAATACGATGGCAACGATGTTTTTGCCAATGTCGTGGACGTCGCCTTTGACGGTTGCCAGCACCACTTTTCCTTTCGTCGAGTTTCCGGCAGCATTTTGCTCTTTTTCGAGAATGGGTTGCAGCCATTCGACGGCTTGCTTCATGACTTGCGCGCTTCTGACCACTTGCGGAAGAAACATTTTTCCTTCTCCGAATAGTCGTCCCACTTTTGCCATGCCGTCCATCATCGGTTTTTCGATCACATCGGATGCAGAATGGTGGGTTGCCAACGACGCTTCGAGCAATTGCCCGATGTTTTCATTGCGTCCTTTGGCAATGGCGTCGGCCAGCATTTCGTCGGGAGAAGCGGTTGCTGCGACAGGAATTGCTTCGCCCGTGTGCTGCATGAGTTTGGCATCTTTGGCTGCGGTGTCGGCAATTTCCACGAGACGGACCGTTGCATTTGGCGTGCGGCAGAGCAGCACGTCGGTTATTGCCTCGCGAAGGGCTTCGGGAATGTCGTCGAACAGCATGGCTGTGCCGACATTGACAATAGCCATGTCGAGACCGCGCCCGATGGCGAGGCGAAGAAACACGGCGTGCATTGCTTCGCGGATGTAGCTGTTGCCACGGAAGGCAAACGACAAATTGCTGACACCTCCGCTTGTTTTCGCTTCCGGCAGGTTGCGTTTGATCCATTCGACGGCATCGAGGAAGTCGAGCGCGTAGCGGTTGTGGCTTTCAATGCCGGTTGCCACTGCGAGAATATTGGGGTCGAATATGATGTCGGAAGGGGGAAATCCGGCTTTTCCCGTGAGCAGGCGGTAGGCTCTGGCGCATATTTCTATGCGTCGCTCGAAGGTGTCTGCCTGTCCTTTTTCGTCGAAAGCCATAACAACGACGGCTGCTCCCATCGCTTTGATAAATTTGGCACGTGAGAGGAAAGCCTGTTCGCCTTCTTTGAGGCTGATGGAATTGACAATTCCTTTCCCTTGCAGGCATTTGAGCGCGGCTTCGACGACTTCCCACGACGACGAGTCGATCATGACGGGCACGCGAGCCGTTGTATCGTCGTCGGCCAGCATTCGGAGAAATGTGGTCATTTCCGTTTTCGCGTCGAGCATGGGGTCGTCCATGTTGACATCGACGATTTGCGCCCCTGCTTCGATTTGCCGTCTTGCTCCGGCAATGGCTTCAGCATAGTTTTTTTCATTAACGAGACGAAGGAATTTTCTGCTTCCGGCCACGTTGCATCGTTCGCCGATGTGGATGAATCCCGTGTTTTTTTTGCCTGCCTCCAACGTGTCGAGACCCGACAAGATGAACGGGCGTTTCTTGGGTTTTATCGGGCGTGGTTTTTGCGATTTCGCGATTTCGGCGATGGCGCGAATATGCTCCGGCGTCGTCCCGCAACACCCCCCTGCGATGTTGACGATGTCTGCGTCCATCAATTCTTTGAAAAACGCGGCAGTCACGTCGGGCGTTTCTCCGTAGCGGCCTGTCGCGTCCGGCAAGCCTGCATTGGGATAGACGGCAATGGCGGAATTGGTCAGTGAAGATAATTGCTTGACGTAGGGCATCAAGTCTTTGATGCCGCTGCCGCAATTCAATCCGAATGCAATCGGGCTGGCGTGTCCCATGCTTGCGACGAATGCATCGAGCGATTGTCCCGACAACAAGCGATCGGCAGTGGCGAGCGTGGCTGATAGGATGATGGGCAATTTCGTTTTTGCTTTCTGCATCGCATCGAACGCTGCAAGCACGGCCGCTTTTGCGTTCAGCGTGTCGAAAACGGTTTCGATTTGCAAAATGTCGACTCCGCCTTGTATGAGCGCTTCGATTTGAACGGCATACGCATTTTTGAGCGTGTCGAAATTGACAACTTCTTTTTGGTCGGCGCTTGCGTCGTGCATGGATAGCATTTTGCCGGTGGGCCCGATGCTTCCCGCAACCCAGCAAATTCGTCCGACAGCGTCGGCGCAACGGCGTGCAATGGAGGCAGCCGCTTCGTTGATTTCGGCAGCAAAAAGGCTTAGGCCATATTCGTCGAGCGAAATGGCGTTGGCGTTGAATGTGTTTGTTTCGATAATGTCGGCACCGGCCGAGAGGTATGCGCGATGGATGTCGGCGACAACGTCGGGACGTGTCAGCGAGAGCAAATCATTGCATCCATGCAGGTTTTTTGGATGGGTTGCAAACCGCTTGCCTCTGAAATCGGCTTCTGTCAGTCCGTATTGCTGTATCTGCGTGCCCATGGCGCCATCGAGCACAAGGATGCGCTCCGACAGAGCCTGTTGTAGTTGGTTTGTACGATTCAACTTGTATTTGAGTTTATTCGGGTTGCAATTCGTCGGCAACCGGCAACGGCTTCCATCCTTCTCCAAACGCGTCGTAGGCATCTGTGACAATGACGAACGCCAGCGGGTCGGCAGCCTTGATTTTCGCTTTCAGCATGTTTGTCTCTTTGTAGCTGACGACGAGCATCAATACTTCTTTATCGTTGTGGGAATACAAGCCTTGTCCTTTGATGCAAGTGCCGGTGCGGTCCAAATCTTTCAAGATGTAATCGCGCAGTTCGGGTAGCGGCCGATTGCTGATGATGAATATCAATTTGTCGTTTTTTTCGCCGTTGATGGTGTAGGCGAGTACTCTGGAACTGATGAAGATGGCAATCAGCGAGTAGAACGACAGGTGCCATGATGGAGAAGTGGTGTCGGCGGCACTGCCGATTCCGAATCCGATTACAATCAAACCAAACAGGATGACGCACGCATCGACTAAAAAGATGGCGCTTGAAAAACGCACATGCGCATATTTCTGGAGAATCATCGCCACGATGTCGCTGCCTCCGGTGGTGGCTTGCTGCCGCACGACGATACCACACCCCACACCGATCAGGGCGCCGCCAATCAGCGTGGTGAGCATCAAATGGTCGGTCATGTTGATGACGCCGCCGCAGAGCAAGGCGGGGTCGAGCCGCATCAATGCTTCTTGCGTAGGATAGGCGAGCCATGAAAGGCCGTTCATGATGAGCGGGCTTATCATGGCGGCAACGATGGTGCGGATGCCTAATTTAGAGCCAAGCAACAAAACTGATATAATCATCAGCGGGATATCGAAGAAATAGCCGAATGTTCCCACTTGTATGGATGGGAAAATATTGTGCAAAACGATGCTTGCTCCATACACTCCTCCGGGGACGATGTTGTAGGGATTGATGAAAAAAACGAATCCTCCCGACATGATGGTGCAGCCTACGACTATCCAAAACCAAGGCTTGATTTTTTGAATTAAGGGGGAGTGCGGCACGTTTATTGCAATGTTATTGTTGTTTGCGTTCATAAAAGTTTTCAGCGTATGGTGGTTATTAAATGTATTGATTCGTGGCAATTTGCTTGCGGTGGATAGGCGTTTTGCGCGAGCCTTGCTGCTTTCACGAATTCCGACAAATTTAATGATTTTTTTTGATTTTGGCGTAATTGAAAATCAAGATTCCGCATTGCCTGTCGGGATGAAGGCTCTCATCGGCTCTCTTTCGGTAAATTGAGGCCGTCGAGGATTGTGTAGTAGATTTGGATGGCCTCGCGGATTTCGTCGAGGCGGATGTATTCGTCGGCGGTGTGCGAACGGGCAGAGTCGCCGGGACCTAATTTCAGGGAGGGAAACGGCATCAATGCTTGATCGCTCAATGTGGGCGAGCCAAACGGTGTTTTTCCGGCAATCGTGAGGCGTGCGACGATCGGATGGGTTTCCGGAATCGATGATGGGCGCAGTCGCACGCTTCGAGGAGTGAGCAAGCATTCGGGGACGGCATCGCGAATGAGCTGCAAGGTTTGTTCGTTCGTATAGGCATCTGTCGTGCGCACGTCAACGACTATTTTGCACAAATCGGGCACGACATTGTGTTGCGTTCCGGCCTCGATTTGCGTGACGTTGATTCGAATGGGGCCTAAACGACGGGATGCGGCAGGGAAAGTCAGGTTTCGAAGCCGGTTGACGACGTCGATGGCCTTGTAGATGGCGTTGATGCCTTCGCCGCGTGCGGCATGTCCGGATTTTCCGTGAACCTCTCCGTCGAGCACCATCAATCCTTTTTCGGCTACGGCCGGCTGCATGCCGGTGGGTTCGCCGACGATGGCAATGTCTATTTTTGGAAGCAATGGCAAAACTGCTTCAATGCCGTTTTTCCCGCTTACTTCTTCTTCGCACGAGGCAAGAAACAGCAAATTGTAGGGTTGAGGCTTTTGCGACAAGAGCAGAAATGCGGCAAGCAGGCTGACGAGCGCGCCTCCTGCATCGTTGCTGCCCAATCCGTAAAGCCGTCCGTCGATTTCCTCCGGCATAAACGGGTCGCGGCTCCATCCGTCGACGGCACGAACTGTGTCGATGTGGGAATTGAGCAACAATGTCGGATTCTGCGGATTGGAAAAAGCGGACGCACACCACACGTTGTTGCCATGCCGTTGCGGCCGGATGCCTTTGGCAAGCAGGAAAGATTCTATTTTGTCGGCAGCAGCTTTTTCGTCGCGGCTGACGGATGGCGTTGCTATCAGTTGCTTCAAAAGGTCGATGATGTCGTAGTATATTTCGTCCATAAGCGTTTTTGTGGCGGCTAATCTGTTATATTTTGGAAATGTTTTGAGCGATGACGGAGTAAATGGTTATGGATAAGACAGTCAGTCCGCACACGGATGTCGTGACGCCCGTCAGGCGTGCCGGAGCGTGGGGCGGAAGCGGCGAGCAGGGCTGCATCCGTTGCAACAGGCTGCGTGCAGCGATAGCGACGCAACAACCTATGGCGATGCCGATAAGCCCTCCGACAATCAAATCGCCCGGGTAGTGCACGCCGAGATAGATTCTGGAATAGGAATTGGTGATTGCCCAGAGGAAAATGACGGCATTTAATTTTTTATTGGCAAGAAAGACGGCAACGAAAGCCGCGAGCGTGAACGAATTGGCGGCATGGCACGACGGGAATCCGTAAACGCCGCCTCTGTATCCGTCGACAATGTGGACAAGAGGTTGTATCGGATTGGCAAGATTGGCAGGGCGGATTCGTTCCACGACCGGACGTATCAACGTGGCGCATGTTTGGTCGGCAATTGCCACGGCGAAGCCAACGCAAAGGGCGGCAATGAAAGCCTTGCTCCATTGCAAGTTTTTCAGAAAGACAAAGAATATTGATGCGTACATGGGAATCCAAATCCATTTTCCTGAGAATGCTTGCATGAAGCAGTCCCAGAATGGAGAATGCAACCCATTGAGCGACAGGAATATTTCGGTATCAATATTGTTGAGCAGTTCAAGCATCGGTTTTCAGTTTTTATCGTTTGGCGAGATCGTCGTATAGTTTTTGCAAGAATGCTTTGCCATATTCGAGGTTGGCGGATTTTTGCTTTCCTTCGTCGATTACGATGGCATTGGCGTCGCAATTGAAAACGAGGGCATTTTTATCTGTAATCATGCCGAAAAGCGACGGTTCGGTGAAATATCCGAAGTGGGGCGATGCCGGATTCAGAATGTTTTTGCTGAAAGTGAAATCGTCGTGTGGCAAGCCTAATTGGCAAAGCAGCGTGGCTGCGATGTCGATTTGGGAAGCGTAAGTGTCGATGCGCAGAGGCTTTTTGACGGCTCCGCCTATGATGACAAGCGGAATGTGGTGTCGTTCGACCGGATTGTCGAGGTTCGGTGGATAGCAGCCTTGATGGTCGGGCACAAGCACGACAACCGTGTTCTTCCACATGGGAGAGCGGCGCAATTCTTCGACGAAAGAGCCGAGGCATTGGTCGGTATAGGCAAAAGCGTTTGCCGCCTTGTCGTTGAATTTGTGGAATGGCACATCGAAAGGCTCATGGCTGCTTGATGTCTGCAAAATCCGCAGTATGGGGCGGTTTGTTTTCTCTGTGCGCAAGTCGGCAAGCAGCTTCTCGAACACCAAATGGTCGTGTGCGCCCCATTTCCCCGTGCGTTCCGAAAGCGGAAAATCTTTGTCGCAGACAATTCGTTCGAATCCTGCCGAAACGAGGTAGGCGCGCATGTTGGTGAAGTTGGCATCGCCGCCGTAGTAATAAGCGATGTCGTAGCCCGCATTTTTCATGGTTTTGGATAGGGAGGGAAGCCGCTCTATTTTTTCGGTGAATTTCATGATGCTGGTGCTCGGTTGGGCCGGATATCCGCTGATGATCGACGTCAATGCGCGGTCTGTGCGGAAGCTGTTGCTGTAAAAGTTTGTGAACAATATGCCTTCTTTTCCAAAGCGGTCGAGATTAGGGGCTATGTTTTCTCCGCCGAACGATGGCATCAAATGGACAGAAAAACTTTCCAAGATAATCATGATGACGTTTGGCCGCTCGGTGGTGAATAGTTGCGGGACGGTGTCGTTCGCGGCAGGTCGTTCGATGAGTTCTGCAAAAAGGCGGTCGGCTTTTTCCGGCGGCATATAGCGATATTGTTTGTCGAAATCGGTTTGGTGAAGCGCCGAATACATGAAACTGAACAGCGGATTGATGGCCGCATGGTTCAGCCGTTGATTTGCGCTGAAATAGGCAACGCTCAGATTCATTGTGGATGTCGTGAAACTGCCGCGAATCGGGATGAAAAGGGCGGCAGTGAGCAACGTCATGGCGGCGGTGGTCTTGATGCGTTTTCGCGGCATTCGGAGCGGAACGCGTTCCACTAATGTGAGCAGAAACCAAATGACGGCGGCATACAAAATTGTGAAAAATATGCCCAGCATGATAAATCCTGCTCCTACGCTTGCCATGGCATCGGCCGGAGAGGTGAAGAAATAGAACACCGGCGTGGCATCGAGACGGAAGCCCCAAAAACCGTACAATGCAAGATCGACAATAAACGTGGCTGACATGATCAATGCCGCTATGGCGAAATAGATGATGCGGGCAATCCGCAACGAGTGGGCTGCCGTCCAAACGGAAACGATCGACAGCAATCCGGGAATTGCTGTCAGGTAGCCCGCCAAAGAGCAATCGAGCGGAAGCCCGTGCCAAACGACCGACAGCACGTCGGTGAATCCGATTCCGGCATATAAATCATGATAGTAGGCAATGAATATGGGGCGTTGCAACACGAATATGGCAACAAACAGCGCGTATGTCAGCAAAAACCGGATGACTCGTTCTTTCATGCGTTTTTTCTTTTAGTACCAATCGATTCCGTTGCTGTAACTGCTTCGCTTGTCGTATTTGAGGTCTTGCAACAACGACGATTTGACGGCAATGTGGAAATTGTATGATTTGTAAGGCCCTACGGGCACGAAACTTGCGCTCATTGTGAAGCAATGCAGGTCGCGCGATATCGTGCAATTCATGTACGACAGTTTGTGTGTGTCGAAATTATAGCTTGTCGAGAAAGTGAAATTCCAACCTTTGGTGGGCTGTATTCGTCCGCTGAAACTGAGGTTTTGCGTGAATCGTCCGCGATAGTCCATTTTTTCTTTGTCGAAATCTCCGTATGAATAATTGACAGAATAATTGACTGTCAAACTCCACGGGAAACTCCATTTGACGTAACCGTCGCTGTCGAGATCGTAGCCGGTGTCTTTTTTCGATTCGCTTTCGTCCGGATTTTCATTGCCGAGGTCGTTTCCGATGTCCGGATTTTCGGGCAATGCGTCGGAAGCCTTGTTTTTCTTTTTCCGTTTGAAAGTGGAGTTGTTGAATGTGTAGGAGAACGAGGTGCCGGTGCTCGACAGTTTTACCCACCCTTTTCCGGCTTTCCACCGAGGAATGTCGACTCTGACAGGCGAGCCCGACTCATTGAGCTGATAGGTGTAGGGGTCCCATGTGGCCGAAAGGTTGAGGTTGAAATTCTTGGCAAGCCGCAGCGACAACGACGTGTTGACGTTGCTCCAACGGAGGGAGTCGGCTGCGAAGTTGTAGGATTGGGATATGGTGAAATTCTCAATGAGGGATATTTTTTTCGTTCCGGTGCTGTCTTGGTCGCTTTTCACTTTCATTTCGACATTGTTAGACAATGAAAATGAGACCATCCCCGATTTCCCTTCGCCCACAGAGCCGAAAATGTTGCTTCCGAAGTAGCTGTATTTTCGTTGCAGGGCACGGCCGTGCCGGTCGACATAGTCGTATTTGCCGTAATATCCCCAAAAATCTTTGGAAAAATCGGGCGAGCCGCTGAATGAAATGGATGGGCTCATCACGTGGCGAATCATTTGCACTTTGTCGCCAAGGAATTTCATCGGTTGGAAGAAACCGTATATTTTGGTGTCGAAAGCGATAGACGCATTGAAGTCGAAAATGTTGTAGAATCCGTAGGTGGTGTCCATGACTTCGGCAGAAGCCGCCGGATCCCATGCGCGAATCACTTTGCGCGTGTACATTCGGTCGTTCAGCTGGATGTTGGGCGTGACGTTGATGTATTGGAAAATATTGAAAGTGGCGGAGATAGGCATCGAATGCCGCATGCCGTTGTTCCAATCTTTGATGAGGCTCTTTTTGAAAAATTCGTTTTGCTTGGCAGTCAAGTTGTTTTGGAATGAACCGGTGTAGGACAGCTTGATTTTCTCATACCATTTTTCGGCTCCGACGGCTTTCTTTCGCTTGAAGGGCGCGATTTGCGAAAGCGAAAGGGTGAAATTCGGGAAGGAGACGGATAGTGTCGAGTCTTGCGTGCGTTGGTTGATGGAAGCAGTGGTCGACATTTGAAATTTCGAACTGAAACGGTAAGAGAGGTTGACGGTGCTGTTCTTGGTGTTTTCCGTGAACGACTGGTCGTAGTAGCTATTGATGTCGTTGCGGGAATATCCGCTAGTTGCGAAATTGACGCTTGCGGAAAACGTCATGTTGGGGTTGGCTTTCGCGTCTTGCGAATGCGTCCACGCCACGCGGAAGTTTTTTTGTTTCGAATAGTCGGGAGAGCCTTTGTCGCCAGTAATGGTCGTCAGGTAGCTGATGTTGAAGTTTCCGGAAAATTTATAGCGTTTCCGGTACGACGATTGCGCGGCAAGACCCCACGAGCCTTTCGTGTATATTTCTCCGGTGAGGGCGAGATCGACATAGTCGTTGATTGCGAAATAGTATCCTCCGTTGCTCAGGTAAAATCCCTTTTGGTAGTCGTCGCCGAATGTCGGGAAAATGATGCCGGAAGAATATTTTGACGTGAATGGGAAATATCCGAACGGGACGGCGAGCGGCAGCGGCACATCGCAAAGGACCATGTAGGCGGGGCCTGTCACAATGTTTTTCTTCGGCCGCATTTTCCCTTTGGTCAGCTGCATGTAGAAGTGGGGATGTTCGTGGTTGTCGCAAGTGGTGTAGCGTCCGTTGATGATGTTGTAGGAGCCGTCGTCTAATTTTTTTGTTTCTCCGCCGGTGAGATAGCCTTCGCCTTGCTGGGTGATCACGTCGGTGATGAATCCTTTTGTGGTTTTGAAATTGTAGGTCATGGTTTTGGATTCATATTCGCCGCTTCGGTCTTTGAATACCGGCGAGCCGACAATTTCATCGGTGGTGTCTTTTCGCCCGACGGCGTAGACAAGGCTTTTTTGCATGTCCATCCGAATTTCGTCGGCTGTCAGGTTGATATCGTTGTATTTCACTTCGCTGCTGCCGTACATGAAAGCCGTGTTTTGCCCGAACATGACGAGCGAATCTTTTGCCGTGAAATCGACAGGGTTGTCGATGTCGACTTTTTCGCGTACTATTTTTGGCCGTGCCGTGTCGGCAACGGCCGTCATTGCTTCAATTTCGGCATCGGCTCTTTCGTAGTCCAACGAGTCGGGCGGCAAGACGATGGCTTGCGTGGCAGTGGAATCTTGTTGCACACGTGTGGAGTCGGTCGAGATGGAATCGGTCGGGATGGTGTCCTGCTTGGCTCGATTGATGATAGCGAGCGGATGCTCGCGCGAACGAAGCGACGGGCGGGAAGCATGGGTCATTGCCCGATATTTCGACATGGCATTGCGAATCGAATCGATTTGCCGACTCGATTGCATACTTGCCCGTGCGCCAATAGTGTCGATCGGCGCCGAAGTTGAGATGCTGTCGCTGCCGACCGTGGCCCTGTTGTCGGGCGATTTGTGGTTGGCAAACATCGTGGCAGACAGGCAAAAAGCGATAATGAGATATATCTGGAAATGCTTCAAATTCGATTACATGCGATGTTCGGGTGCAAAAATACACAATAGGGCTGAACATTCGGCATGTTCAGCCCTATTTTAATATATTTTGTCCTACTGTTTTAACTGTTGAAGAGTTGGTTCAGTTCGTTGAATCTTTCCTCTTGCCCATGTCCGAATTTTGCGAGGTCGCGGCGAATGCTGTCGACGGTTTTCACCGTTCCCGTTGTCGACTTTGAGAAGAATTTATCGGCATAGCAGATAATTTTTTCTTCAAAGCTGACAGGCAAGAAGTCGCGAGGCGGCAACGGAAGGCTTTCGCTTAAAATTTCTTCTTTTGAAATACCGGCTCCCGTATGGCGTTCGCACACAAGCGCATACCGTTCGAGCGAGGGGTCGAAGTTGCGTAGCATTTCTGCCCCGATGATGCCGTGGCGGATGTAGGGCTCTGTGCCTGTGCAATGGATCGACGGAGCGTTGGTCCGAATGATTCCGATGTCGTGTAGCAATGCTGCGTCGTACACAAATTCGGCATCGGCTTGCTTGGGAAATTTCGATGCAATCTCCAATGCCATTTCTGCCACTTGGCAGCTATGGGTCCACAACAGCCGGAATAACTTGCTGTCTTCTTCGTAAAATTCGAGCAATATGTCTTTTGCCGACAAGTTTCCAATCATGGCCGTGTCGTTTGGGCGTTCTTTATTCAATCACGATCGTGTTCCAATGGTGCGTGTCGTCGACTTCGCCTGTTTGGATGCCAAGCAATTGGTGGTAGAGCTTGGTGGAAACCGGTCCGGGGCGGCCGTCTTTTGCAAACACGTAGGAATGGCCTGTTTCAGGATCGTCGATGCGGCCAATCGGGCTGATTACGGCAGCTGTGCCGCAGGCTCCGGCCTCGTCGAATTCTGCCAATTCTTCCAATGGGATGTGGCGGCGTTCCACTTTCAGGCCGAGGTCTTCTGCAATTTGCATCAAGCTTTTGTTGGTGATTGAAGGCAATATTGACGTTGACAGCGGCGTGACGTAGGTGTTGCCTTTTATTCCGAAGAAGTTGGCTGCCCCGCATTCGTCGATGTATTTTTTCTCTTTCGAATCGAGGTATATTTCTGCGGAGTAGCTTCCTTCGTGCGCTTCATGGTTGGCGCGGAGGCTTGCTGCATAATTGCCACCCACTTTGTAGGTGCCGGTTCCGAGAGGCGCGGCGCGGTCGTAATCGCGCGTGATTACGCATGCCGAAGGATTGAATCCGCTTTTGAAATACGGGCCTACGGGCGATACGAAGATGACAAACAGGTATTCTTTTGCCGGTTTGACACCCACTTGGGGCGAAATGCCTACTTGGAGCGGGCGCAAATAGAGCGACGCGCCGCTGCCGTAGGGCGGGATGAAGCGTTCGTTCAGCCGAATCACTGTTTTTGCCATTTCCATGAATTTGTCTTCGGGAAGAGGCGGCATCATGATGCCTTCTGCCGAGCGCTGTATGCGTTTGGCATTTTCGTCCATGCGGAACACTCTGACTTTGCCGTCTTTTCCTCGAAATGCTTTCAATCCTTCGAAAGCAGCTTGCCCGTAATGCAGGCATGTGGCAGCCATGTGCATCGGGATGAGTTCGGACGATGAAATTTCAATTTCTCCCCATTCGCCGTCGCGGTAAAGGCAACGCACGTTGTAATCTGTCGGGAAATAACCAAACGGAAGGCTTCCCCAATCGATGCTTATATCCTTTTTCATGACATATAGTGTGAAAGTAATTTCTGATGCGAAATTACTAAAAAAAGCTCAAATAGGCGATAAAAAATGTGGAATTAGAAAAGATACCCGATTCCGACATTGAGATAAATGGGGAACATGCTGAATGTTATTGTCTCAAAATCGTTTGGAAATGCGTCGTTGAGCCCCCAAGAAAGGTCGCCATACACTTTTAAATGCTTGAAGGCTTCCCAATCGGCGCCAATTTGCAAGCCCCATTGAAATTTTCTCAAATTGTCGGAAAAGTCGTAGGATGCTGTCTTTCCATTGTTGTAGGGCACTTTGATGCCCGTCGGGTCGCCTTCCCGCAAATATCCCTCATAGACGTATCCATCGAATTTTCCTTCCATCAGGTAGGAAAGGAATACGCCGAATTTGAGGTTGGTGCGGGGATGAATTTTATACGCACCGAGAATGGGAAACGTCAAGAATGAATTTTTTACAGACGTTTTGACTCCGCCGGTCCAACGGCCTTTTACCAATTCTCCGCCGTCTCCGACAATTTCCATGCCGTAGTTTTTGACGGTGGCATCGGTTTCCATATTTTTATTTTCGAGTTTCACGCCCCAAATGATTCCCCATTTTTTTTCGGGGTCGATCCATTTCGAAACATTGGCCTCCAACGAGAATCCCATCGAAGGGCTGTAGCTGTTGATGCTTCTTATTTCGACCGGCAGGGGTATGGGTGCTGTTCCTCCGAGGTTGTATCCCAAGCGAAGTTCGATTTCCCAACCTTTTAGGGCGGCGTTGATGAGTTGCTGCGTGCGGCTTTGTTGCGCGAAGGCAGAGCCGGCAAGCAATATTGCGATGAGCGTAGCGATGACTTGTCGTTTCATAGTTGATTGTCGGTGTTTTGGTTTATAATGGCGAGATCGTCGATGTCGAGCGTGCTGCCCACGGCTCCTTTGAAATAGTCGCCGTCGGCGCTGGAAGAAATGACGATTCCTATTTTGTAGGCGCCTTTTGCCAATAAGGATGGATCGACGGTTTTTCCTTGAACGTAGTTGAATTTGACGTCGAATTCAATCCATTCGTCGGATTCTCCCGGGTATTGCGCGCTTGGCGCGTCGACCATGGCTATCGCAACCAAGTTGGGATGGCGGAAATTGGCATCGTGTATCGAGCCGTCGAGGTATTCAGTTTTGTCGTCGGTTTCATAGAATAGCGCATAGATGGAGAAGATGTCTTTTTTGCCCGGCACGGCGTTGCCGCGCTCGTCGGTGAATGTTTCGCCGGCTTTGTAGCGGTATTTGCCTTTGAAAGAGTCGGGCATGTAGCGATACGGCTCTCCGAATTTGGTGGCTCCGCGGGGATCGGCGATGGCGATTGATATGTCGAAAAATCCTTGGAATATGTTTCCGGCAGCAATGGGCATGCCCACCATGTTGCCGAATGTGCCGGTAGAACGGGTGATGAGGCGCAGGAAGTCGGGTTGCGCCGGTTGCCCGTTGTCGACAAACCAAGTGACGCCGTCTTGCGTGGAGAGCGACACGCCATTTTCAAAAACGGCCGTGGTCGGGAAAAATTCCCAAATATGGTTTTTCCAATCGTTGGGATACGCTTCGCGCGCTTTTACGTCTGCCACGCCGCAAAGCACATATCCCGGATTCCCTGATGCCCATGCCATCAAGAAGTTGCCGGATTCGTCGTATTCGTTGAAAATGGTGTATTTGTTGTTGTCTTTGTCGAGTTGCAAGGTGTTGAAATAATAGGTGGAAGGGGTTTCTTGCTGCACGACGCGGACGGTGTAGTCTTTGCTCCATTGCCCGTCTTGCGAAGTGACGGTGTAGGTTGCCGCATGGTCTTTTGCGTTTAGGAAATCGATTGCCGTGCCGCTTGCCGGAGAGATGGTTGCGCCTTCTGTCAAAGTGAAAACAGGTGCAAGAGCCGAGATGTCGATGTTCGGCTGGATGTTGAGCGTGACGGTGTTGTTGTCGATTCGCGGTGCGGCCGACAAATATTCTTCCGGCAGGCTGCAAGTCAAGATGTCGGCTTCCGTGTTGAGCGCTTCGTCTTGTATGCAGGCTTGAGTGGCGAATAAGAGCCCGATAGCAGGAATGAATGTCTTTAAAAGTGTTTTCATTTGAAAAAAATTTGTGGGCAAAGATAGTGAAAGCCGAGTGAAGAACAATCAAACTTGTTTGAAATTGTTCTTCCGAGGCGCATCCTATCTTATTTAAAGATAGCAGGAGAGTGAAGAACAATCAAACTTGTTTGAAATTGTTCTTCCGAGGCGCGCGAAGCCCTGCCGCAAATGCGCAGAAGGAAAAGAGGAATGCGATTTTATTCTTCTTCACGGTATTTAAATCGCCGATTTTTTCTACATTTGCAAAAAAATTATCAGAGTGGAAACGAAGTATATTTTCGTAACCGGCGGCGTGGTGTCGTCCTTGGGGAAAGGCATTATTTCGTCGTCGTTGGCGCGATTGTTGCTGTCGCGCGGTTTTCGTGTGACTATACAAAAGTTTGACCCGTATATCAATATCGATCCGGGCACATTGAATCCGTATGAGCATGGCGAATGCTATGTGACTGTCGACGGGCATGAAGCAGATCTCGACCTTGGCCATTACGAACGATTCACGAATGTGCATACGACGCGAGCCAACAATGTGACGACCGGACGCATCTATCAGAGCGTTATCGACAAGGAGCGCCGCGGCGATTATCTTGGCAAGACGGTGCAAATCATACCCCATATCACGGACGAAATCAAGCGCAATGTGAAATTGCTCGGGAATACGGGCAAATTTGATTTTGTCATTACGGAAATAGGCGGAACGGTGGGCGATATCGAATCGCTTCCGTTTTTGGAAAGCATGCGCCAGCTGAAATGGGAGTTGGGCACGAATTGCATTTGCATCCATTTGACGTATGTGCCTTTCATCAATGCCGCGAAAGAATTGAAGACGAAGCCGACTCAGCACTCGGTCAAGCAGCTTCAAGAAGTCGGCATACAGCCTGACGTGTTGATCCTTCGCACGGAGAAAGACATCCCGTTGGCAATGCGCCGGAAAGTGGCTTTGTTTTGCAACGTCTCTCCCGATGCTGTGATTCAATCAATAGATGTGCCTACCATCTATGAAGTGCCTTTGACGATGCATGCGCAACATCTTGATGAAATCATATTGAAAAAAACCAATACGCCATACGAAGGCGAGCCGGACATGTCGCAATGGGTGAAATTCCTCGACAAGATGAAGAATGCCCGCGAAACTGTGACAATCGGATTGGTGGGCAAGTATGTGGAATTGCAAGATGCATACAAGTCGATCGACGAATCTCTGTTGCAGGCTGCCACCTACAATGACTGCCGATTGAATCTGGTGTGCATCCATTCTGAAAAAATCAATGACGAGAATGCCGAATCATTGCTGAAAGACATGGATGGCGTGGTGATTGCTCCGGGCTTCGGACAACGAGGCGTGGAAGGCAAATTCGCGGCGTTGAAATGGTGCAGGGAGCACGACATGCCTACGTTTGGCATTTGCCTTGGAATGCAGTGCATGGTGATCGAATTTGCCAGAAACGTGCTTGGCTTGAAAGAAGCCAACAGCACGGAAATGAATCCGCAGACACCTTATAATGTGATAGACTTGATGGAAGAGCAGAAAAGCATTTCCAACATGGGCGGCACGATGCGTTTGGGCGCTTACGATTGCGAACTGAGAGAAGGTTCGAAAGTGGCAAAGGCCTATGGGACAACGCACGTCAGCGAACGCCATCGCCATCGTTTTGAATTCAACGACGACTATCGCGAGCGGTTTGAAGCGGCCGGAATGAAATGCGTGGGCGAAAATCCCGACACGCATTTGGTGGAGGTTGTGGAATTGCCGGACAAGAAATGGTATATAGGGACGCAATACCATCCGGAATACAGCAGCACGGTGTTGTCGCCCAACCCGTTGTTTGTAAGTTTTGTGAAAGCGGCAATAGCCAATAGGAAGAAATAGAATATTAACGATAGCAGAATTTTTTTTGATTTTTACGAATGGATAAAAATACGATTCTCGGTTTGCTCCTGATGGGGCTTGTGATCATAGGATTTACGATGCTCAACAGCCCGGACGACACTACGTCGCAAGCGAGCGAACAGAAAACCGAAAAAAGCGTTGCGGCCGAAAAAAAGCAAGAAGCAGTGGTCGGCGACAGTTTGAACGCAACGGAACTGGGAAGAATAAAGACGATTGTCGCTCAATATGGCAAACTCGAAATGCGCGAAGGCAAACAGGTGTATGCCCTCGACGCTAACGATGTTTCGTTCGCCCTTGTGGGCGACAGCCTTTCCGGACAAGTGGTGATGGACGGCGACATGGCGTTTTCGCTTTCGTCGTTGGCGGCAATGCCGGATGCCGACAGCCGGTTGCTCCACAATGCTGCGGTGAAGAAGGTTAGGGAAGCGGCAGAAAAAGCGGCAAAATATTCAGATTTTGCACGGTTTGTGAGCGGAAAATCCGACACATTGCGTTTGGAAAATTCGCTGCTCTCGCTTGACTTGACCACCAAGGGCGGCATGATTTCAAAGGCGGAGTTGAAAAACTACAAGGCTTTCCAAAAAGGAAAGGAAGGCAATTGCGTGCTGTTTGAATCGCCCTACAATGCTTATGGATTTGCGATTAATACCGATACGCACCGTTTCAGCACGGAGGATTTTTATTTCACGCCGGTGCAGGAAAACGACTCGACGGTGTTGATGAAGCTCGATTTTGGAAAAGACGTTTATTTCGGCATCCGCTATACGTTGCCCCACGACAGCTATCTGGTGCGCATGGAAGTGGTTCAGCAAAACATGTCGGCTGTGATTGACTCGAATGTGTCGACGATGGATTTCATGTGGAATCAGAAAATGATGCGCCACGAAAAGGGACAAAGTTTTGAGGAACGCAACAGCGGCGTATTTTATAAGTTTAGCGGCGAAGACGGCGATGTGGACAATCTCAGCGAGACAGGCGACGATGAGGAAAAAACCAACAACCATTTGAAATGGATTGGATTCAAGTATCAATTTTTCTCTTGCGTCTTCATTGCCGACACCCATTTCATCGGAGCTGCGCCAATGACGAGCGAAATCATAGAGAAAGGCGATGCAGACCATGGCGGGTTTATGAAAAATGTGTCGTTCGCAAGCTCGGTCGATTACAGCTTGGACAATCCGAAGCCTGCGGCATTTCATATTTTCTTAGGTCCCAACGAGTATAAATTGCTTGCTTCGTACGATAGCATTTCGCCGGAAGAAGATTTGCACCTGACGCGCCTCATTCCTCTCGGATGGTCGCTGTTCAGATGGATTAATACGGGAATTATCATACCGGTATTTAATTTCCTCGGTACGCTCGATTTGAATTATGGCATCATCATCTTGCTGCTTACCATATTTATCAAAATCGTGTTGTTCCCGCTTACCTACAAGAGTTATTCTTCGCAAGCGAAGATGCGCGTATTGGCTCCTGATATTAAGGAGATCAACGATAAGTACCCGGGCAACGAGAATGCAATGAAGCGGCAACAAAAAATGATGGAGCTTTATAATCGCGCAGGCGCGAATCCGATGAGCGGATGCTTGCCGTTGTTGCTTCAAATGCCGATTTTGATTGCCATGTTCTCATTCTTCCCGTCGTGTATCGACTTGCGCGGCGAACCATTCCTTTGGGCTCCGGACTTGTCGGCTCCCGATATGATATTGGAATGGGATGCCGATATTCCGATTGTCAATTGGATTTTCGGGCATCATTTGAGCTTGTTCTGCTTGTTGATGACGGTGGTCAACGTGATTTATACCTATTTGAACATGCAGGCCAATCCGTCTAACAATCAAATGCCGGCGATGAAGTGGATGATGTATCTGATGCCGGTGTTCTTCCTTGTGTTCTTCAATGAATATGCTGCCGGATTGAGCTACTATTATTTCCTTTCGTTGCTCATCACCATCGCTCAGACTTATGCGTTCCGCTTCATAATCAAAGAAGACAAAGTGCGGGCAAAAATGGCAGAAAATGCGAAGAAACCGCGTAAAAAGAGCGGCTTCATGGCTCGCCTCGAAGAAGCGCAAAAACGTCAGGAGGCACTTTTGCGTGAACAGCAAAAACAACGGAAGGGCGGACGCCGGTAAGATTCGCTTGGTAGAAAAGAATCATAGATAAACTTTTCATAAGGAAGAAGGTGTGTCAAAAAAACGCGCCTTCTTTTTTATGCGCAAAGACGCGACTTTGCCGGTTTATGGTTGAGGGTTGAGTGATTATGGTTAATTCTGTTTCTAATTTTATTTTCGCAGTTGTTTGCAGTTCTGTCATATGTTGAAGCGTAGCAATGTCCTCCCCTGCGGTTTGAGCGATAAGGCGTGTTTTCTGTGAGAGTGTGGTGTGCTGTTGAAAGTGGATACGTAGCAATGTTCTCCTCTGCCGCGCGGAGCACGGTACATGAGGCTCGCTTAATATCAATGAGGGTATAGAAGTTTTTTTGCCTATTCGCAGAACGAAGTTGAGATTTCCGTTTTGTTGTCGACTGCCAGCCGTGAGTTGGTTATGGTTCAGCTGTTATTCTGAAAATAGTCGTTGAATGTCAATTTTCTTCCTCGTAGAGGGGAATTGCGAAGTAGACGCGTTTTCCTGTTGGCTTCAATCCTTTGATGATCATTACCTTGCCAATGTCTTGGCTGCGCATGATTTCATCGTAGATTTTTTCAATGTCGTCTTGTGAATCGACAGGCATATTGTTGATTTCAAGTATAATTAAGCCTTCTTCGATTCCTGCATTTTTGAAAATGCCATCGGAGAGTCTCGTCACTTCAACTCCGTGGCAGATATGCAATGAATCTTTTGTGTTGTTATTTAGTTTTAAGAAGACACATCCATAGTCGTTCATCATATCGCCAAATTCGATATTGCAACTGTAGCGTTCGGCTTCTTCGCGTTCTCTTTCGGCTTCCTGCCGTTGCTGCTCGGCGCGTTCGCGCTGCCGGATTTCATTGATTGCCGCGTCGCAAGCGGAGATGCGGGCGGCGATGTTGTTTTGCTTGGGCTTGTCGGGGCAGGCGGATGC
>OIXG01000574.1_pt1 | contig 43546 bp, 39 predicted proteins | sample 1587731 | NCBI WGS metagenome assembly OIXG01 (sample SAMEA3888908, study PRJEB22519) | human gut metagenome | biome: human gut; feature: human-associated habitat; material: faeces | place: Denmark | collected 2010 | reverse complement strand
GAGATTCAATGAATTTTTTTGCTATTATATCAATGATGGAATTAGATGAAAAAAAATCATCGGCATTTAAGGTACCTATTATAGTTCCGGTTGATAGTTTTATACCTTTGTTCATTGCGTCATATATACCATTATCCTTTTCTGAAATCCATTTCATTTTGCCATGAAATAATGGCTCATATTCTTTTATTATATCTTGAGTTCCATCCGTAGATTGGCCATCGATTATTATATATTCTATATTATTATAACTCTGTTGTAAAACTGATTTTATTGTATCTGCTATAGTTTTCTGATTGTTATATGAAACAGTAATGATGGATATTTTCATGTTTTGTATTTATTTATTATTAAGAAAAAGATGTATGGCATTTTTTATTACACCAGGTATTCTTGAAATGAATAGCAGAAAATTGTATTTGGGAAAATTATGATAATATAATTTTAAATATGTGTGGATAAGTTGTATTGAAGTTTTGGTTAATTCTCCTATTGGTATTTTTTTTCTAGATGCAGAACCATTTCTTTCTCTAACGTAGTATATGGCATCATCATCTGTAAATAGGATTTTATCTATTTTGTCAGTTAAAGATGTGATAAATAAAGCATCTTCTCCATTTTTGAATCTGACATCAAACCTTCTATTGCTAATAATGTCTTTATGGATTATTTTAGCAACAGGAAAAGCAAGAAAGGAGCGGTTCTTATATAAAGAAGCATTTACGTATTGATCTTTGTTCCTAAGTTGTGGACAGACGAAGAAGTTCTCAGCTTTCTCTTTAATATTATTTTTAAAGCTATAAATATTACTTATTACAATTGTTCTATTATCTGCTTTAGATATAAGTTTAGAAAGGTATGTTGGAGAAATTATATCATCATCATCAATAAAACAAATATAATCACCTTTGGCATAAGTTAATCCAATATTTCTTGCATTTGATACTCCTGCTATAGTTGTTGTAAAAAGAGATACTGTCAATTCTTTAGGAGCATTATTAATTATATTAACTATCTTATTTTTATATTTCGTAATGTCTCCATTAAGTATAATTATGATTTCAAACTTATTTAATGGATAGTTCTGTCTATAAATAGAGTTAAGACAGTCTTCTATATAATCTCCAGGATTATATGTTGGAATAATCACAGAAATTTCAAACATTTGTCAAATATATTGATTTATATAAATATTCCTGAGTAGGAAATAGAAGAACTTTAGATAAGTAGAATGTAATGAAAAATGTAGTTATAAGAATAAATTTGATATATTTCTGATTTATATAAAGATCTCTTAAAAGAAAGTATAGAGGCAGCATTGAGATGAGTAAGAATGTATTTCCTATTCTGTTAAAGATAAGATTATTTAAAAACATTACTCTGATAGAATATCCTATAAGGCCTATTTTATATAAATATAGATTATAACAGTCTAGTTTTTTGTCTTTAAGCAGATATAAAGAATAAAAATAGAAAGGTATAAAAATAAGTTTAGTGATAGTTTTCGAAATACCATAACCTATATCAAAGGTTCCACCTATATAATGTTGATAATGTGTAGGTATAAGAAAACTTAAATGTGCAATGATTATACTATACCCTCCTAATGCACCAAAGATGATGCTAAATATTAGAAGGATAAGGGCTCCTTTAAATGTAATATTAGGATAAAATCTGAGTATAACAAGAGGGAGCAGTAAAAAAGAAGATGAGTGAATAAATGCAGCGAGGATTATGTATATCAAAAATTTTTGAACACCTTTGGCTTCAGGTAAAACCATTAAAGCATATGTACATAAATATAATGCTATATATTGGCGTAATCCATTTAATTGATTATTAAATACAGTAGATATACAAATATAGAGGATTATAAATATAAATATTGATTCATGTTGTAATTTTGTCAGTATTTTAATGAAAAATAATGCTCCAATGAAATAAAAAATATAAAATGGAGTTTGTGGATCTAATTCTAAGAAACCACATATTTCAACAACATATGCGAATATAAATTCTAATTTTTTATAATAAAGAGTGACATCTTGTGTTTTGAATATACTATAATATGTTGTATAATCTGTTCCAACAGCATCTTGTCCACCGCATATTATTAACCAGATAACCCACATCGGAAATAGAAATAAAAAATAAGTAAAGAACTTATTCTTATTATATGAGGGGTAATAGCGTGAAAAACTATATGTACATGCGATTGAGAAAATCAAATTTATTGCATAAATCATATAAAAATTATATCATTTGTTCCATATCCTGATCTGAATAACTTATATATGGTTTTTGGATATTTCCTTTATAAGTTGAGAGTAAGTAATTTCCTTTAATTGGGTATCGAAATACTGGGAAATAAGAACTATTCTCTAAACTTAATATACCATCAAGATATTGTCCTTTAGTTTTATAATATTGTCCGATTAGAGTTAATATCATTTTTGTTGTGATATTACTATTTGGATCAATAAAGATATCTAATAGAGTGACAGCATAGATCGGTGTTAAAAGTAAATTCTTGGAGAATATTTCTGAAAAAATAATTATACCAGCTGGTATATTATTGTTGCTATAGATAAGCAGAGTATGATATTTTAAATCAGGATTAAGAAAGTATTTCCAAACAAAATAATTCAAATCTCTTTTAATATAAAAATCATATTGATTTAGAGATTTATTTATCAAAGGAAGTAACTCTGTTAGTTTTTCTTCTAGCTTGATTTCTTCATATCTTCTGTTATTTATAAAAAGATTATTATAATTTAAGTATTTCCATTTACAAATGTGATTGAAATGAAGTTGCTTATTTAAGAATTTTTTTGCAGCATTTGTTATTATAGGAGTAACATAGCTACTGACCGGGAAATAGTTGAAGTTAATTCTGTATAATAGATTGGCACCACATATCCTTTTTATATATCCGTTAGATGGCGAATACCATGCAGAAGAAAAATTGGGCAAATCTTGATGAAGTTTTAATTGTAGCTTTTTCCCAATACCTTTTCCTCTCATTGCTGGGAGAACAAATGTATCTACTCCCCACCACCACTCAGTATCCTGCTTGTGAATTACGGCTGTACATTTGTAAGCACAAGATTGACCTACTGGCTTCCCATTAATTATTGCAAGTAATATCTTAAAATCTGAGCAGTATTGTTGGTACCATTTTATTCTTTTTAATCGAGCATTATACTCATTTTTATAATACTCTAATAAGAATTTATTATACTCCTCTTGTGTTAATCTATTATTGTTTTCCGATAAATATACTAACTCAATCATAAAATCTTATAATAAGTAGAAAAAGGAATAAAATTATGATCAACAATATCTACGAGTTCACCATTGATTAGTTCTGGATGAACCATGATTTCCACAGAAAAATGCTTATAGTATAGGTTGAAGTCTTGATAAGATCCAAAATAGGAAGTATGTTTAAAATTTTTTTTTATATTTGAATTGAGTATATATTTATATAGTGATTTTATAAAATATATAATTGAATTTTGTGGCATCAAGTTTCTTGCTATACGCATGCTCTTAATGCCATATTGCAGGGATAATGGTTTTATAATATTATATATGAAAGCTTCGTTGTGAATGTGAAAGTGTGAGTCTAAATGTAGTAAAGGAAAACCTTCATTGATATAGACTTTTATTTGTGCTTCTATTTCTTCCTTTATTGCTTTTTTCAGTTCACTAGAGTGAAAAAATTTGGAGCGTAAGTGGGATTGTAGTTGGCCATTAAATATTCCGTTGGAACATACTTCTGGGAATAATTTGATGCTTTCAGTAAGAGGCTCCCCTTCCATTAAATTGATGTGAAGCCCTATTTTATCGAAGAAATTTTCTTCCTTTGCTATTAATATTGCTTCTTTATAATAGGGCATATTAACCATAATACTTGTCCTTTGAATGATGTTTAGGGCAAAGCATTGGGATATAGCCTTATTTATTGTTTGAGATCTTCCAAAATCATCAGCATTGACAATTATTTCATCTTTTGTATCCATAATTTGATAATGTATTTGCAAAAGTCATAATACCAAATAATATTTTTATGTTTTTTCCTTATGGTAAGTTGTTCTTTTAAAGATTGTAGAATATGTTTGGAGGAAATCCCAAATTCTGCATCATATATAGCAATAGGTTGCGGTATGTATAAAAAAGCTTTCTTCCCATATTTTTCATAGAGTGAATAAATTGTATTATAATCACTTGCTAATTTATATGTTTCGTTAAATTTAATATCTTCCTTATTTATTCCAGAAACAAAAATAGATTGGTGGCAAGCTATTATTCTTCTATGTATATTTTTGAGTGGTTGGGCCTTTCTGTAATATGTGGTTCCAAATTTTTTCCCTATATTATCTCCAAATATAACTTTCAAATTTTTATTGTTAATTTGTGGAAATCTAATATTAGATAAAGTATTTTGGTCATAAAAAGAATCCCCTGCGTTCATAAAATTGATCCATATACCATGTGCTAAATCAATGCCTTTGTTCATTGCATTATAGATACCTTTATCTGGCTCACTGATCCAATATGCAATATGTGATTGATATTTCTTTATAATGTCAACAGTTCCATCAGTACTTCCACCGTCAATAATGATATATTCAATATTGGAATATGTTTGATTTATGACAGAAAGTATGGTAGCTTCTAATGTTTTAGTGGCATTGTATGTAATTGTAATTATGGAGATTAAAGGTTTTGGCGCATTGTTAACCATAGTGAATTTTCTAAATTTATATGTTTGTTATTTGCTTGCCATATAGGATTGTTTCATGCCGTTTAATTTCTTCTTTATTAAATCTCATCTTTAAGACTTTGCATGGAACTCCTGCACATACAGAATATGGCGGTAATGACTTTGTTATAACTGAACCTGCACCAACAACAGCGCCACGTCCTATTTTTACCCCTTTAAGAATTGTGACATTCATACCGATCCAATTATCACCTTCTATAATGATATCCCTATCGTTGATAGGGAGCTTTTCTTCGTCTGTAACTGTATCAATATATCGACCAATAATATCTATGCGATGATCTCCCCCTCGAATAGAGACTTTGGGAGCAAATATTACATGATCTCCTATGTGTATTTTACTTCTTGTTGCAATAAAATCTGCATATTCTCCAATTTGCACATGTTCTCCAATTTGTATATTGCTATAACTAAAATGAGAATTCCAAGGATAGAAGACTAAATCTTTTCCAACAGATATAAATTCTTTTTTGCTTCTCCAACGTAAATATTTGTTGTATAATCTTCTGAGCATTGTTATTTTTCTAATATATTTATTACTTTATTTAAATATTGAGCCGTATTAAACGTATATAATTTTGTTCTATTATTGAGTTTTGTATATTGATTATTTATATTATTGATTAAATTGTATAATATAAAAGGCATATCATTTATGGTAGTAATAATTCCGTTGTCTTCAGTTATTAGTTCTGTTGCAGATTTATAATTTGTTGAGAGAACAGGAATATGTAATACTTTAGCTTCATTAATGACATAGGGACAAGCTTCAGAATATGATGTTGATACTAATAAATTTGATTTTTTGATGTAAGGGTAGGGATTCTCTTTAGCTCCTAGTAATATTACTATATCTTTAAGATTGTATTTTTCTATTTCAGATAGAAGATTTGTTAATATATCTTTTTTCCCACTTCCAATTATATACCATTTAAATTTTTGAGATTTACCATTTTTTATAATTGTATTTACAATTTGGGGAATTTTGCTGAATTGTTTGATTGGATCAAAGCGGCCAATGGACAGAATATTAAATTCGTCTTCGTTAAAAATATTTGTTTCTTTAATTGCTAGTTCAGATAATTTATTTATGTAATTAGTATCTAATATATTGTATGCAAAATTAACTTTATTTTTAAACTGTGGAAAATGCTTGATAAAAGAAAGACTTGTATATTTAGATACACAAATAATATACTCTATTTTGTTGTAAGTTTTCTTTTCAATATAATTATTTTTCTTCTTATAATATTGATAATCACAATGAACCCATGCTAATTTTTTGCTATTGTTGAAAAAACTTGTTATATAAGTAGCAATTCCTTCTTCATATGCTATAACTTTATCAAACTGGTATTCTTTTTCAATAGATTTTATGAATTTAGACATTACTATTTGCGAAATATTGTAATGGATCATTCTGTCAATAAATCGTATTATTTTTGCAATGAAGCTAGTTGAATTCCAAAAAAAGTATACTAGAGAAGATTTCTTTATAATATTATAATTAGCAAAAAGTGTTTGATAAATTCCTCCATCTTTTAAACATAATATATAGATCTCGAAGTTGCTATTTTTAAGAGTGGAAAGAAGAAATTGTAAACTTCTATTAGTTCCTCCTTGAGTATATGTTGGGATTACAAATAATAATTTCATTTAAAAAGTATATTAAATTAATGTTAGGTTGAATTTAGTATGTTCTAATTGATAAAAGAGAAATTATTTTTTTAGTGAATCTATATATTGTTTAGTTATATTTTCCCATGAGTTTTCCCCTTTGGAATATATATTTTTTATATTTTCTTCTATCGTAGATCTTAGTTTTTTGTTTGTGTACAACAAAGAAATATTATTTGATAAATCTTCTATATTTTGAGGTTTCACCAATAATCCTGTTTGATGATCTATTACAGTTTCATTTATGGCTCCAACATTGCTAGCTACCACTGTTTTATTGAGTGTAAATGCTGTCATGATAACTCCACTTTGAGTAGCGTCTGTGTATGGACATACAATAAACTCTGCATTGTTAAATAAAATAGCTGTTTCATCCATATTTATATAATAGTTCCGTAACTCAATAGATTTTATATTTTTATATGGTGAAAAGTCAAAATAGAGTTTTCCACTTCCTGCTATTATTAGATTTAATTCAGGATGTAACTTGTTTATTTTGAGGAACGATTCGATTAAATATTCAATGCCTTTATAAGGAGAAATCCTTCCATAAAATAAAATATAAGGTTTTTTATTTATTGTAATTTGGTCATTATGAAATAGTTTTATACAGTCATATCGCCCTAATTTATTTGTATATACTTTTAATGGTGATACCTTAAATTTTACGCAAAAATCATTTTTTAACCTTTCATTTAAGATAAATATCTTTTTACTGAAATTAAGAGCTATTTTTTTATTTAATGACTTTTCTTTTGATAAGTTCTCTCCAGAATGGGGAAAAGGATCATGAATTGTTAAGGCAACCTTGTTAAAGAAATATAACGGCCATTCTTCTTTTTGAAAAGGTCGTGTAGTCCATATATAATCAGCCTTAAATGAATTGATAAATTTTATGACCTTATGTGCAAATTTTATTTTTTCAAATATGCTTTTTTTGGGAATTACATTATTTATGATGTATGTATCATTATATCCGATGAAGTCTTTATAGATATTTAATTCCTTATATATGTCAGGTTTAAAAATACCATTTTGAGGGTAAGGGGTATTTATATCTATTAATGTGGATTTTAGTGAATCTTTAGTAAATAAAAGTATATATATTATTTGATGGCCTTGCTCTCTTAATTCTTTAATTAAGGGGAAATCACAATCTGCAAAATATGGATTGGAATAATATATAATTTTCATAAATAAGTTATTTTCTATGTATTATTTTATTTAAAATTAATTGTTTCTCTTTGGTGTTGCATCCTAAAAGGAATGTGAAAATTACTGTAGATATGAAACTTGTTGTACATATGCTAAAAAAAGAAATTATGTTAGATGGTAAATGGAAATATAGTATTAAAGGTAGAATACATGACATTATTATGGTGTATATAATAGGCTTTACTACTTCATGTACATATCTGTTTATGCTTAATCCAATCATAGGTAATACAATCTTAACTCTCATACATTGTGTACATAATTCAATAATAATATGAATTATGAATACAATTTCTGGTTGGAAGTTTCCATATTTTAAAAATAAGTAAGCACAAGGAACAATAGAGAGTAACATACTTCCTTCTATTATTTGGAATTTTTTTAGATTTCCTGTTGCATGTAAGGCTGTTCTTATAGGATTAGATATAGTAAATAAAATACTTGTAATGAGAATTAATCTTAAAAAGCTTTCGCAGTGTTCAGGATATTCTCCTAGCCACCACTTTAATATAGTCTTAACTTCTAAGATTATTGGAAGGCAAATTAAAAATATGAGCAAAACAGAAAATTTGGAACTTGTAATTAATAGATCTTGCATTCTGCTAATGTTATTTTGCGCATAATTTTTAGTGATTTGTGGGTTAAAAGCTATTTGAAAATTATAGCTAAAATTATTAACAACATTCTGAACTTGCACAGCGATACCTCTAGCTGCATTTATTGCAGGGTTGAAAAAAATATTTAATAGAATGTTTAATCCTTGAGTGTATCCAAAAACAGCTAAATTGCCGTTCATAGTCCATCCTGCATAATAAAAGATTTCTTTAAACATTAATTTATCTATTTTTAACTTAAAGATTCGTGTTTCTGCAAATTTTTTATTGCAAAAAATGATGTAAGCTGAAAAATCAAACATTTGGATACACAAAATAGCTCCTGCATATAATATTAGTTTGTCATAAGGAGAGATTGTTAATAGTAACGCTGTTAATAATTTTAATATTGCATCAATTATTGTAAGGTATGCAAAGGCTGACATTTTTTCATGTGCTATAATTGCTGCATTATATGGCATACTAATAAAACTTCCCATAGCAGTTAAAATAGAAAATTGATATACCCAAAAAGCTGCAACTTCTCTGTTCTCGGGAATATTTAATTTGTTTATCATGAACCATAGGCCCAAAGTTTCACCAACAATAAATATAACAATCGCAAATAGTATATGTATGCTAATAATATTAGTAAAAACTTTTTTTAGCTCCTTTAAATCTCCTTTTCCTAGAGCAAATGTTATAAATCTAGATGATGCTCCAGCTAGAGAACTAGTCATAAATCCTAAGAATGATATAATGCCTCCTACTACATTGTTTATTCCAAAATCATCTATACCTAAAGCCTGAAGTGTAATTCGAGATGTATAAAGACTTATAACTACAAGAAATAGCATACGAATATATAATAATATTGTATTGTATGCTATTCTTTTATTATCGTTGATTTGTTTTAGATTCATATTATAGATGGATCTTTGGGTTAAATTTTAAGTAGATTGCCTTTTCTTTTTTTTATCACTACATCAAACCACAAATTCAGTCCCGTCCACACTACAACATCAATAACAAATACTAAGGTGTTATTCCATCCGGAATGAACTGTAACCAATGTAAATGCACAAAGACTGGCTGACATTAGTTGGATAGTGATCAAAGCTTGGCGTGGGGAGAATCCCATATCCAGGAATTTATGATGGATATGAGTTTTGTCGGGCAGGAAGAGCGGTTTACCGTTACGTGCCCGGCGAAGTACGACACGTACGACGTCAAGTGAAGGAACAAGTAATACGCTGAAGGAAACAAGCAGGGGGGAACCCAGAATTTCTTCTGTGGGAATTGTTCCGGTGTACATGCAGTATTTGATGACAAAGAAACTGAGAATGTATCCCAGAGTCAAACTTCCGGTGTCGCCCATAAAGATTTTGCGTCCTCGGTCGGCATTGCCGAATACATTGTAGGAAAAGAAGGGGATCAGGATACCTACACAGACAAAGGCCAGCAGGGCATAGATCCATTGCTGGTTGTGAATGAAGATGACTCCCAAAATGGTAAGGGCAACCATACTCAAGCTGGAGGCAAGCCCATCTATACCGTCAATCAGGTTGATGGCATTAGTAATGAATACCGCCAGCAGCATGGTCAGGGGGATTCCTACATAGGTGGAAATTTCATAGATTCCGAAAAGTCCGTAGAAATTGTTGATGTAAAGCCCGGCCAGTGGAAAGAATGCGGCAGAGATGATCTGTACAAAGAATTTTTTGCGATATCTTACTCCCATGAGGTCATCGGCAATACCGACGACGTATAATAGGGTAAGACCGGCAATAAGAAAAAGCAGCTCGGTCACCATGGTCACGGTAAACTGTGGATCGGGAAGATATCCTAGCAAGATACGCAAGGCGGTGAAAAAGCAGGTGGTGCAGAGGATGACGGGAAAGAACGTGACTCCTCCCAGTCTTGGGATGGGTCGCTTGTGGATCTTTCGGGCATCGGGCGCATCGAAGAGTCGTTTGCGCAGAGAGATAATCAGAATGTTCGGAATGATGATCCGTCCGAGAACGATTGCAGTAATGAAGGCTGCAATTATTAAATACATGTTCGCCATGTGCAGTATAGTTTTGGGTACGCTTCGCGGTTACCTGTCCCAATCGGAGGAGAAAGGTAAACCCGAAATTGAATAGTATTTACTTGCAAAAGTAGTTTTTATTTTTGAGACAACAAAGCGGAATGTGGCTAAAATGTACTTCTGCAAGGGATTTTCTTCACAATGCAGAGGAACGGAAAATACTGCACGGAAGGAATGGTATTTTTTTTCTTTTGGATGGGGAAATAGTATAGATAAAAATTTCCCGTATTGATAATGAAAGGATTATCAGTACGGGAAATAGGATAGGGATCGTAAGAATACTTTATTTTACTAAATTGGCAATTGATGCAACCATCGTCGCTAAGGAGGCAAAGGAGGTGGCATAGCCCAGGATATTGCCCAGGTTATTCTTGCGCTGTTTGTTCGGAACCACAATTTCGCAGCCGGGCTCGATCTGTTTCTTACCGTTGCCTTTTACCTCGGCCACCTGTCCGTTCATGTAGATGATGAACTTCTTGCTTTTCTTTGCATTGTTGGAGTAGCCTCCGGCCTGGCTGAGGTAGTATTTTACGCTCTTGCCGTCAATGTAAGATACGGTATTCGGCATCATGACAGCTCCGTTGATCTTCACGGTGTTGTTGAATTCCGGTACGGTAATGATGTCTCCCTTTCTCAAAACTATATCTGCATTGCTTCCAGGCTTGGCCAAAGCTGCTTCCAGGTCGATTCCGACTGTAAAGATACTGTCAAGTTCCAGCTTGAGTGAGTCGGTCATTCCAGCTCCCAGCTCTTTCTGCATCATGTTCAAGACATCTTGCATGCGCTTCTTTTCTTCCTCGTTGGCGATACGGGTCAACTTCGCACCGCGGACGTAACCGAACTGGGTTACACCACCGGCTTTCTTGATTACGTCGGTCAGGCGTTCATTCTTGCTGGTCAGGGTGTACTGGCCGGAGTAGAGGACTTCGCCCTTGACGGTTATATTGGCCTGTTCGCTGTAGCCCGGACTGCGGCGTACAAATACCTGATCGTATGGCTGGAGAACAAATCCTGCCTCGCCGTTAACCACAAAACCGTCTTTCAGAGCAAACGAGTAGGTTTCTCCGATAGTCTGCGCCTCGGTGGTACTCTTCGGGTCGCGGATACGGCGGGATACATCTACGCGTACAAGGGAGGCTGATTCCTTCAGACCGCCTGCAGTGATGACGATGTCTTCAAGCGTCATATTGTCCGCATAGGGGTATTCTCCCGGCAGGGTGACTTCTCCATAAATACGGATGCTGCCCAGATCTTTCAGGTCGTGGATGCTGGGGATATAGAGCACATCGTTGTTGCGCAGGGCAATGTCGGGGCTGCTGCCTGCCAGAATGCCCTTGATGTCTACGGAAAGTACTTCGCTGGTGAGGTTCTCGCGCTGGCGGTAGAGAACGGCGCGGTTGGTAAAGGCGTCGCCCAGCAGACCGTCGGCTTTTTCAACCAGTTGCTTGACGGTGTTCAGTGAACCGCTCAGTTCATAAATACCCGGGCGATAGACGGCTCCTTTTACTTCCAGACGGTTGGTGAAACGTTCCAGGATGGGATCGGCTGTCACTTTATCGCCGTCGCACATCTGGAAACGGGTAAAATCTTTCGCATCTACCGTAGCTACGGAGTATTCGCGGCCTGCCTGACGGATGACGCGCAGGCTGTTCTTGTAGCCGTCTGCGGCAAAGTTTCCGGCGTATTTAAGCAGGGTTGCGATGGATTCGTCGGATTTCATTTCGTAGCGCATCGGGCGTTTTACCTTGCCGGTGATCTTGACGATGGCTTCATACGGGGGAACGATGATGACATCTCCTTCCTGCAGACGGATGTCGTCCTGAATCTTTCCTTGCATGATGAATTCGTAGACATCAACCGTAGCGACGTTCTTTCCGTTGCGTGCAACGTGGATGTTACGCAAACTACCGATATCGCTGACTCCGCCGGCACTGTAAAGAGCGTGGAATACCGTCGCGAAGGAGGACAGCGTATAGGTTCCGGGGCGTAGCACTTCACCCATCACATTGATCTGGATGGTGCGGGTATTACCGAGGGAAATCTGGATGTTGTTGCCGGAGTCTGCATAAATCTTGCTGAGTTCCTGTTTCAGGACAGTCTTCGCTTCGGACACGCTCATGCCGTTCAATAATACAAGTCCCAGATCGGGGATATTGATGTAGCCGTCCGGAGAAATGGTTTCGCGGATGGTGTTCTGGCTGGCTCCCCAGATGTCGATGATTACTTCATCACCCGGACCGAGACGGTAGTCGGACGGAGTGGCCAGATTCATATTGGGCTCGAAGGTCAGATTTTCGGTGTTGAAGATGTCGCGGCCGAATACCTGGTCTTCAGGATTATACTCATAGAAAGGAGATAATGAAAGAGAGTCACCCAAGATCGATACCACCCGGTTCTGGTTGGTATTCATATTGTATTCCATGGAGTAGGGGTTGTTGGACTGGTCACGCTGGGAGAACTCATTCTTCTTGCGTTCTTCTTCCATTTTCTTACGCTGACGGTATTCCTGCTCCATCTGTTCGCGGCGTTCCTGCTGCAGTTCAGCGTTGCGGTTAGTGTTTTTGCGGTAACCGTTCTGGTAATAATAGTCGCTTGTTCCGGAGGAAGACTGTCTCATGCGGTCCTGTGAGGTGGAACTGCTGGTGCCCAGGGTTCCTTTGGACTGTTGCTGATACATTTCCTGTACTCGGCGTGCCTGTTCTTCGGTAACGCCCCGGCGTGCCAACTCCATGGCGATCTGCTTCTGGTCTTTTCCCTGCTGCATTCCCTGTTTGACATACTCCAGTACCTGGCTGTCACTCATGGTCTGTGCCGCTGCGGGGAGAGCTCCCAGCAGGAAAAGGCAGAATGCGAGTCTTGCGAATCGTTTCTTCATAAAGAGTTATCTTTAGTTTGGTTTGTTTTTGTCTTTCTAACTTGGTAAATTTCCTGCAAAGGTAGGCTTTTTTGTTGGATTTTCAGAGTTTGAAATCCGAAAAAAAGCAAAATACGGTGAAGGAAGAAAAGGAGTTGCATGACAGGCCGGAAAAGGTTACATCCAAAGCTGGGAATGAAGGGGGAGAAAAGTAGATGAAAATGATATAGTTTTTGTGAAATAGTGTTAAATATAGACGATTTTCCGTGTAATTATTATGTTACATAACATAAAAACCATACCTTTGCATCGTGTTTTTCATGGTATTAGATTTAAGGTTAATGAAGATTGGGAGTCTGGGAAGATTCCCTCTTTTTTTGCCCGTACGTGAAGGGGAAATTTCTTCGCGTACGATGGAGCTGAATCGTACAGTCGATGGGGTAATTTTTTGCGGTCGATTTGCCCACATTGTATATACGTTGCGGCCCGATCGTACAGTCAAATTTTCAGATCATGTGATTTGCTTTTAGCCATTTTCTGCCTGAAGGGGTAAGGCAATAAATGAGAAAAATTACACATGGTAATCCGATAGCTGATAGAACAAATATAGCTTCCATTTATTTCTCCTCCTTTTTTTTATTTGTTAATATTAAACCACTTAATAAGGTAGATAGTGCAACTAACAACCCGAGACAATATATCAGCATTTTACTGTCTCCTAAGTCTTTAAACAAAGATGCAATAACTATACGCAAATATAATACTTTCTTCCCAAAGTTAAACATTTAATCCTAAATATTAAAATGGGGATTAAAAAAAATGCAAATGGAATTACTGATTGTAGATTTATAGGGAATGAGCGGTAAGCGGGACTCGAACCCGTGACCCTCGGCTTGGGAAGCCGATGCTCTACCAACTGAGCTACTACCGCAAGGATTTTTGAGCATGACAAAAGTAGGCTTTATTGTGGAACTGAGCAACAATAAAGCCTGTTTTTTTTCATCAATAATCGATTTTGTCCAGAATCCCCTGCAAACAGGCGATGGTCACTCCGTAGTTGGTCATGGGGACCTGCTGCTTCCGGGCTGCTTCGATGCGGTTCAATACATATTTTCGGTTGAACATGCAGGCTCCGCAGTGGATAATCAGATCGTAGGGAGTCAGATCTTCCGGAAAGTCGGTTCCCGAAACCATATCGATTTGTATTCCCTGTCCGAAGCGTTTCCTCAGCATGTTGGGTATTTTTACACGTCCGATATCTTCGGAAAGTGGGGCATGGGTGCAGGCTTCGGCAATCAGGATGCGGGATTTTTCCGTCAGGGCGGAAAGGGCTCTGGCTCCCTGGATGTAGTAATCAATATCTCCTTTGTATTGGGCGAAGAGAACGGAAAAGGAAGTCAGCCGGCTGGTTTCCGGCTTCCGTGCATAGACTGTTCCGAAGACCTGAGAATCGGTGATGATCAGTTTGGGCGGTCGGGTCAGTGCTTCAAGCATCTGGGGCAATTTGTCGGTCGTACAGCTCATGACCAGACATTTCCGGTCGAGCAGTTCGCGCAGGGTCTGTACCTGGGGGAGGATCAGGCGGCCTTTGGGGGCCTGAATGTCCTGAGGCATGACGAGAAGCACGGTGTCTCCTTCGCTGACCAGATGGCCGACAATGCCTTTCTCCATACTGGCATCCGGCAGTTTGTGGACCAGTGTGCGGAGTATGTCATCCATGCCTTGCCGGTTCAGGGCACTGGCAATGAGGGGAACCTGTCCGCATTTCTTTTCGATGGCACGGGCGGTTGCCAGGGGATCTTCCAGCTTGTCAGCCTGATTCAGCACCCAGATGGTCGGGATATTCTTTTCTTTCAGCTGGCCGGCCCATTCCATTTCGGGCCCGATTTGTTCATCCCGGCATACCAGCAGGGCAATATCAGTCCGTTCCATGGCCTTGAGAGTCTGCCGGATGCGCAGTGCTCCCAGGTCTCCTTCATCGTCCAGTCCGGCTGTGTCAATGAAAACACAGGGACCCAGCCCATGGATTTCCATGGGTTTGTAGACGGGATCGGTGGTGGTACCGGCCACCTCGGAGACCAGAGCGGCTTCCTGTCCGGTCAGGGCGTTGATCAGGGAAGACTTTCCGCTGTTGCGCTTTCCGAACAGACCGATATGGATCCGATTGGCACGGGGGGTATCTTGTAATGTATTCATATGGCGGCAGATGAATGGTTAAAAACGGAAATCTCTTCCTCCCCGGGCAATACGTTCCAGGTTTTCCAGTGCACGTTTGCGGATGGCCGGATTGGGGATCTGTTCCATCTGCCGGCGGATCATTTCGGTGCCCAGTGCGCGGGTTTCGGGAGAGGCGTAGTCTTCCAGATATTCCTGCAGGGTCATCAGTGCATTGGGAGCGCAGCAGTTGGCGATCTGTCCGGTCTTGACGAGCGACATGAAGCGGTCGCCGGTACGTCCTTCCCGGTAGCAGGCGGTACAGAAGCTGGGTATGTAGCCCAGTTTCAGCAGCCAGGCAACAATTTCGTCCAGAGTACGGGTGTCGCTCAGGTCGAACTGGGCAGAGTTTTCTTCCGGCAGTTCTTCTTCTGCGTAGCCTCCCACGCTGGTACGTGAGCCTCCGCTGATTTGTGAAATACCCAGGGCCAGCACCTTTTCGCGGGAACGCTGGGATTCGCGGGTGGAGATGATCATCCCGGTGTAGGGCACACTGATACGGATTACGGCCACGATCTTCTGGAAGGTCTCGTCAGAGATGGCATTTTCAAAATCGGCCTTGTCTATGTCGTCGGCTGAGCAGATACGGGGTACACTGATGGTGTGCGGTCCTACGCCAAAGGTGGCTTCCAGGTGTTCGGCATGCATGAGCAGGCCTACCAGATCGTAACGGTAGGTATTCAGGCCGAACAGGACACCGATTCCTACATCATCGATGCCTCCCTGCATGGCACGGTCCATGGCTTCCGTATGATAGGCATAGTTGCTCTTGGGGCCTCTGGGATGCAGCTTTTCGTAGTTTTCCCTGTGATAGGTTTCCTGGAAAAGAATGTACGTACCGATACCGGCTTCCTTCAGGCGGCGGTAGTTCTCCACGGTAGTGGCTGCGATATTGACGTTTACCCGGCGGATGGCACCATTCTTGTGCTTGATGCTGTAGATGGTCTGAATGGACTCCAGAATGTACTCGATCGGGTTGTGCAGAGGGTCTTCTCCGGCTTCCAGAGCCAGACGCTTGTGTCCCATGTCCTGCAGGGCAATCACTTCGCGGCGAATTTCTTCCTGAGTCAGCTTCTTGCGGGCAATGGTTTTGTTCTTAATGTGATAAGGGCAGTATGTACAGCTGTTTACGCAATAGTTGGACAGGTAGAGGGGAGCGAACATGACAATGCGGTTGCCATAGAAACGCTGTTTGATTTCCCGGGCGAGCGCATAGATCTCTTCCAGGAGCTGCGGGTCTTCGCATTCCAGCAGTACGGCTGCCTCCCGGTGGTTCAGGCCCTTGCAGGCACGTGCCTTTTCGATGAGGGAACGGACCAGGGCAGTATCATTGCGGTGTGCCTGTGCATACGCTAATGTGTCCAGAATTTCATCGTGGCAGATGAATTCTTCGGCTTTTGGTGAATCTACTTTATAGTTACCCATGATATTCTGATTTTTCAATCGTTGTATTATTTATAATCTCCCCGGCTCTTGTCGATGACATAGCCGATGGATTTCAGACGCTGATCCAGCAGGGCGAGTCCTTCGGCTGCTTCGGCTCCCATGGAAGCCTTGTTGTCATAAAGGGCATATTTGCTTCGTTCGCCACTGGGAGACAGATTCGGCATGACTACGTTGGCTCCTGCCAGAATGCCTCGTTCTCTTCCGTCGGGGGCCAGAGTGGCCAGTGCCGTGGTAGAAGGGATCAGAGCACGGGGATGCATCAGGCGGAAGATGGAAAGCAGCAGCAGAGTCTGTTCCATGTTTCCCGGCGGACAGGCGGCGAATGGCGTGTCGTGATGGGGAAGGAAGGGACCGATTCCGATCATCTGCGGACGGAACTCTCCGATAAAGAGGATATCTTCTACCAGATGCTCCAGAGTCTGTCCGGGACTGCCCACCATGATTCCGGTTCCCGTCTGGAAACCGATGCGTTTCAGATCGTTCAGGCAGCGAAGCCGGTTGGCAAGCGACATACCCGCAGGATGCAGCCGGGCGTAATGGGCGGCGTTGTGGGTTTCATGGCGCAGGAGATAGCGGTTGGCTCCGGCCCGGAAGAAGCGTTCATAGGATTCGGTGGGGCGTTCTCCCAGTGAGAGAGTGATCGCTGTGTCGGGCCAGCTGTTCCGGATGGCTGAGATAAGGGATTCGGCCCGCTCGTCGGTCAGCCAGGTGTCTTCTCCTCCTTGCAGGACAAAAGTGCGGAATCCCAGTTCATATCCTTCCCGGCAACAGGCCAGAATGGTTTCCTGACTGAGACGGTAACGCTCAATGTTCCGGTTGCTGCGACGGATGCCGCAATAAAGGCAGTCGTTGTGGCAGCAATTGCCGACTTCAATCAGTCCGCGGATAAAGATCCGGTTGCCGAAATGACGGAAAGTGACCTCTCTGGCTTTTTCATTGATAAAGGCCAGATCGTCTGCCGTGCATTTGTTCAGCAGGGTATATAAATCACCGGGAGGTAGTGTGCCCTCCCGGTATAGTTGTTCGATCAGCGATTTCATTGGAAAAAGGGCTTACTGGTTGCCTTCCTCGTTTCCTTCGTGATAGTTTTCGTATTTCAATGTACGTTTCAGCAGGTCCTGATTCAGCTGACGACGGCCGGAAACAGGATCGTTGTGGGCACTCGGACCCGTAACGCATCCGCCTTCGCAGGCCATCATTTCGATGAACTGGGCATCTACCTTGCCAGTCTTGGCGTATGCACGCAGTACACCGATGTTCTTCTTGTTGAAATCGGAGAACTGCAGTACCTTGATGCCTTGTGCTTTCGGGCCCAGATAAGCCTGTACGGCACCGGCAACACCTCCGGCCTGTGCGAAACCGTGAGCCTCGCAGACGGATTCTTTGGCAACCTTATACGGAGTGGCCTGTTCCAGTTCAATACCCAGTCCACGGAACAACGGGTGGAGTTCCTCGAAGGTCATTACATAGTCCACACATTCATCGCGCTGTGCTTCCTTGCGTTTGGCAATACACGGGCCGATGAAAACAACCTTTGCATCGGGGTATTTCTTCTTGGCGATGCGGGCTGCATAGTACATGGGAGATCCGGTAGAAGAAACATACTTTTTCATGTCAGGAATATGTTTGTTTACCAGTTCGATGTAAGACGGACAGCAGGAGGTGGTCATGAATTTCTGGCCTTCTTCCAGCTTTTCGAGCAACTCATGTGCTTCGTTGCTGGTTGTTTCCATTGCGCCTTCTGCCACTTCGATGACATCGGCAAATCCGACTTCCTTCAGGGCACCATATACCTGGTCGATGGTAGCCTTGAACTGTCCCAGAATAGACGGAGCCGGGATGGCAATCAGTTTCTCACCGGCACGGATCGCTTCCAGAATATCAAATACCTGTGAGATTTCGAAGATGGCACCGAAGGGGCATGCATTCAGACACTTGCCGCAATAGATACACTTGTCTTCGTTGATATGTTCGATGTTATGTTCATCTTTGCTGATGGCTTTTACCGGGCAGGCTTCCTCACAGGGAACCGGGATGTAGACGATTGCATGGTACGGGCAGCTCTTGTGACAGATACCACAGCTGATACAGGTATCGTGGTCGATATGAGCCTGGCCGGTCTTCTTGTCGAAGTGGACAGCACCTTTCGGACAGTTCATATAGCAGCTTCGTGCCACGCATCCACGGCACAGGTTACTTACTTCGTAGTTGACCTGTACGCAGGAAGAACAAGCTTCATCGATGACACAAAGGATGTTTTCCTTGATTTTTCCGCGGCGTTCGAGCGCCTTCTTTGCATATTCGGATAGGGGAGTCAGTTCATCGGTTTCATCGCTCATGTCCCAGCCCAACAGCGGGAGTGATTTGTACTTGGTTACGGCACGTTCCTTGTGAATACAGCAACGGCCTACTGCCTGTGAACGGCGCGGGCTGAATTCAATGGGAATGCGGTCTATCTTCTCGACAAGTTGGTTTTCTTTCCAGAGGGCGACAAGATTTTCCAGTAGCTTGTGCCGGACAATCATTACGTTGTTAGTAAAAGCCATAATTAAGGGTTTTGTTAGTTGTTAGTTATCCTTTTTTTATTCTTCTCTTTTTTCAAAGATTTTACAAAAATAAAACAATCCTGTAAAAATTCCAAGTTTTCAGGATGAGAAAACGGACGGCAGGTCCAATTAGCTGGGCGGATTACAGATCTATGGAAATTACACCGCCATAGGGAGTGAGATGTTCCCAGGCTGTTTCTTTTTGGACGGCTCCTGCATAGATCTGTGCACAGATAAGTACGCCGCCGTGGGCGAAGATTCCCACTTCCTGGCAGGGCTTCTTTTTTAATTCGTCAAGAAAGGCAGCAACACGCCGGTATAGATCCTCGAAGGATTCGCCTCCGGTTGCTGCTACGTGGAAATAGTCGTCGAACCATTCCTGCAGGCGCGGATCACTGATGGCATCGAAACGCTGCATTTCCCATTCGCCGAAATTGATTTCCATCAGCCGGTCGTCACATTCCGGATCGGGGTAACCGCAATAACCGGCCAGCCGGCGGGCACGGCTTAACGGGCTGGAATATACATGGTCGAAGTGGGTTCCGCTTAAATTGCGGAGCGTTTGTGCTGCTTCCGCTTCGAAGGTGGACTTTAAGGGAACATCGGTCTGGCCGTAGCATGTGCCGGAAGGAACATCTACTGCCGTATGTCTGATGAGATATACTTTCATGGCAGATGAGTAAAAAAACAGTTGGACATAAGGTACAGTGCCAGTTCGGAGAGCAGGAAGGTTGCTCCACAGCAGTCTCCGGTATAGCCCTGGATTTTCTTTCGCATCAGATGAACCAGCGCCAGAGTTACCAGCAGGGGAACGGGAAGCAGAAGAACCAGTGAAGGGCAGGCCAGTAATGCCGGAACAAGGGGCAGAAGGCCGCAAATGAAAGCCATGATCCAGCTTCCCGGGCTCATCCGGTTGTAGATGACTCTGGCTTTGGATTCTTCTTCCTTGCGGGTATATGGCAGGAGGTTGATGATCTGGGCTGAACAGAACTTGCTCCAGGTATCGAATCCCACGATCAGCCACGGGGCTATAGCCATGGGAAGGCGGTATATGAGCAGATAGAACATTCCCAGATAACAGATCAGTCCGATAACTCCATAGGTGCCGATATGAGAATCTTTCATGATGGAAAGGATGCGTTCACGGGTGGTTCCTCCTCCAAAGCCGTCGCAGAAGTCGGCGAGTCCGTCTTCGTGCAGGGCACCGGTGAGCAGAATGCGTGAGAGCATGGTCAGTAGAACGGCTATTTCCCACGAAAAACAATGGGATGTCAGCCAAAGGATACCTGCCATGACACCTCCCGTCAGCCAGCCGACCAGTGGCCAGTAGTTGACAACTTCTTTGTAATAGCGGGGTGGAACTTCGGCTATTCTCCAGAATGGAAGCCGGGTAAAAAAGATCAGGGCAGCCAGCAGTCTCATCGGTCAGAAGTATTTGGTAATGGAAGCATGGGCAAAGTTATCCATCTCATTCAGCATCCGTACGGCTGATTCCAGAATGGGGTAGGCACATACGGCTCCGGATCCTTCTCCCAGGCGGAGTCCGAGGTTCAGCAGAGGACGGGCCTGCAGCCAGTCGAGTACCAGTTTGTGGCCGGATTCATCACCCTGATGGCCGAAGACAGCATAGTCCAGTACTTCCGGATGCAGACGGGATGCAGCCAGTATGCAGTTGGTCATGATAAAACCGTCGACCAGGATGATCATGTTCCGTTCAGCTGCTCTCAGCATGCCGCCTGCAGCCATGACCATTTCAAAGCCGCCGTATTCGGCCATGATGTCAAGCGGTTCTCCGTTTCCGTTATAGCGTGCTACGGCACGTTTCAGTACATCCAGCTTGTGGGAGATTCCGGCTGCATTCAGACCGCTTCCGGCACCGACACACTGTTCCAGGGGAATCCGGGTAAACAGGTGCATCCACACGGACGAAGCCGATGTGTTTCCGATGCCCATTTCGCCGAAGCTGACAACGTTGCAGCCGCTTTCGAATACTTCATCCACCAGAGAAGCTCCCCGTTCCAGACACAATTGACATTCTTCCGGGGACATGGCTGCTTCTTTCAGAAAGTTGCGGGTACCTTTACTCACACTCAGGTTGCGTATTCCCTGTTCATAAGGCAGGTCGTAGTCGACTCCTGAGTCGGCGAGCAACAGGCGGAAACCGTGCTGGCGGCACAGGAAATTGATTCCGGCTCCTCCATGCAGAAAGTTACTCAGCTGCTGCCAGGTAATTTCCTTCGGAGAGAGGCTGACTCCCTCTTCCACGATGCCGTGATCTGCGGCGAAAAGAATGTTGCATGGTTTCTTGAGTTCCGGTGAAAGGGTCTGCTGGATCATGCCGATCTGGAGGGCAAGGTCTTCCAGTCTGCCCAATGAACCTTTGGGCTTGGTCAGGTTGTCTATCTTTTCCCGAAGAAGCGGCCGGATCCGTTCGTCGGGATGTTGAGGTGAAAAGTGCATCATAAGTCTATTTGATTTGAACGGGAATTCCGGAAACCATCCAGAAAACTTCGTCCGCGCGGGAAGCTATGTATTGGTTAGCCCATCCTAGCAGGTCGGTAAACTTGCGTTGCACTTCGTTTTCAGAAACGCCTCCGGCTCCGATTTCATTGGTTACAAAAATAAAAGTTGCGTCCTGTGCGGTGAAGCGGTCGAATTCTTCCTTGACAGCTTCCAGTGACCGGTTGACGTCGCCTTCCAGATCGAAAAAGAAATTGGTACACCAGAGAGTGACGCAGTCAATCAGGATGGTTCTTCCCGGAAGCTGATGCCGGCTGAGTTCCTTGTTCTCTTCGATATTGGTCCATTCCGGTCCTCTCCGTTCCTGATGGATCTGTACCCGCCGGCGGAATTCTTCGTCCCAGATGCGGGCCGTGGCCAGATAGACAGGAGTCGGGGACAAGCGAAGGGCCATCTGCTCTGCATACGTGCTCTTTCCCGAGCGCTGTCCACCGGTGATCAGGATCAGTCTTCGCATGATGTGTCGTTTGAATTTGCCCCCCGCAGAATCAGGGTTGTAGCTCCCAGGGTGAAGATATTGCCTTCTTCTATGCGGACACGTTCTTTGGGTCCCAGCAATTCGTTCATCAGGAAAGTGCCGGTAATGCTGTTGTTGTCCCGCAGGGTATACACGATCTGTCCCTGCTTGTCGCGTTTGACATTCAGGATGCAGTGGCGACGGTCCATACTGGGATCGTTGCTTTCGATGGGGATATCGGCTTCCGTACCTTTGGAACGCCGTCCGATAACGTTGTCTCCTTCATGCAAGGGGAAAACCTGTTTGAAGGCAAAAACGTTCTCAATGACGACAACGTTTCCCCAGTTTTCGGTTCCTTCCTTTTCGTCGACGACTTCTTCCCGGCGACTGCCTGCGTTCAGTTTGGATTTTCCGATCCGGATGCCAAACTGCTTTTTGCAATTGTCGCAGATGAACACCAGAGACTGGCCTTCCTGATATTTTGTTTCATCAAACTGTATATAATTGTCACATTTAGGACATCTTACTCTTTTCATTACTTTGCAAAGTTTATCTTTGGTTATTTAACAGAAAACACCCATGCCTGGCTGAATGCCTTCTCTTTTTTCAGAGCCTCAGTCTGGCGGTAGGCTTCTGCCTGATTCGTATAGTGGCCCAGTGATACACGATATCTTCCGGCAGATTCGAGCACTTCTACATCCTTATAGCCTTGCTTGCGGAATATTTCAGCCTGCTTGTTGGCATCAGCTGCAGTTGTCAGGCTGGCTGCGATGATGTAATAACCCTTGTTGCCTGAAGACTTGCCGGTTGTCTGACTTGCTGAAGCCTGACTTGCCGGAGCAGACTTTTTCTGAACCGGAGTCTGGGAGGGCGTCTGTTTTTCCTCAGACTTCCCGCTGGCCTGTGCCGTTACCTTGGCAGAAGTTGTTTGCGGGGCGGCAACCTTTTCAGTCTTGACTTTGACAGGTTTCAGCGTATTGACATTGTTTCTGACTTTCTTCTGCTGGGTATGCTGATTGTTCTTCTGCAAGGTGTTGGCAACCAGAGACTGGTTACGAATGGCATCAAACAAACCAGCCGATCCCAATGCCGCATAATCAGCTTCCTCTACATAGGTGTTCTCAACAGGAACAGAGAGTATGAAGAACAGGATGACGGCTGCTGCAACAGCTACGGCATTCTGTAACCAGCGCCGTACCGGGAGGAAATGGCGGGTACGGAAAGTCTGTTGGGCAGGTATGGCATGAGGCCTGGGAACAATCGTAGCAGGACGTACCTGAGGAGTGATCACTTCCTCTTTCAGAAGTGGCAGTGAAAACGGTTCCAGTCCGTAGAGAGAAGGAGTGAAAAACACTTTCCCTTCCGGTTCAAATCCATATCCCCCCTTCATATTATAATATAAGGTGCCGATCCCTTGCAGAGCGATCTGTCCGCGCTGATAGAGTTCTTCCTTCAGTGTTTCTACTGTTTTTTCAATTTTACGGGTTGCATCCGGAAAATCTGTATTGTATGCCTGCATGTAAGACTGTACCAGCAGGCCGTCGTTCATGATCAGTTGCGGATTGAACCCGATGGAACGCAGAGGCGGGAAAAACTCTCCGGAGTCTGTCCGCCACATTGCCGGACGGTTGTGGGCAATGAATCCGCCCAGTCCCGGAACGATTACGCAATCGTTTTCCAGCAGTAATACTTCGATATGTTTGGCTAATTCAATCATACTGCAAATGTACAATTTTTATCTGTTTGACGCATCTTTCCCGCACTTTTTTCGGAAGGAATTTTTTTTTGTTCTATTTTTGCACAGTCAAAAAAAGAATAAAAACGCAAAGTTATGAATATAGCTATCGTGGGAACCGGATATGTAGGGTTGGTGACAGGTACATGTTTTGCTGAAACAGGAGCAAACGTTATTTGTATTGATACCAATGCTGCCAAGATCGAAGCCTTGAAGAAAGGGGTTATTCCGATTTATGAACCGGGACTGGAGGAAATGGTACAGCGTAATGTAAAGGCCGGGCGTCTGACATTCGGAACCTCGCTGGAGGATTGTCTGGACCAGGTGTCGATTGTATTTACTGCAGTCGGAACTCCGCCGAATGAAGACGGAAGTGCAGATCTGAAATACGTATTGGAAGTAGCACGAACCATTGGAGCCTGCATGAAGCGTTATGTACTTGTTGTAACTAAAAGTACGGTGCCGGTAGGAACAGCCAGCAAGGTAAAGGAAGTGATCCGGAGAGAACAGGCCGCCCGGGGAGTGGAGATTCCGTTTGATGTTGCTTCGAACCCGGAATTCCTGAAGGAAGGTAATGCCATCAATGACTTTATGACTCCTGACCGGGTTGTCGTGGGAGTGGAATCGGATAAAGCCAGGGAATTGATGACTAAGTTGTATCGTCCTTTCCTGCTGAATAACTTCCGGGTGATTTTTATGGACATTCCTTCTGCCGAGATGACAAAATATGCTGCCAATTCCATGCTGGCAACCCGAATCAGCTTTATGAATGACATTGCCAATCTGTGTGAACTGGTTGGAGCTGACGTAAATATGGTGCGTAGCGGAATCGGATCCGATACGCGTATCGGACGTAAGTTCCTTTATCCGGGATGCGGATATGGCGGTTCCTGTTTCCCGAAAGATGTCAAAGCCCTGATCAGGACAGCCGAGGAACATGGCTATTCGATGCGGGTGCTGAAAATGGTAGAAGCTGTCAATGAGGATCAGAAGGATATTCTGTTCCGCAAGCTGAGTGCCTATTATCAGGGAGACCTGAAAGGGCGTACGATTGCTTTATGGGGACTGGCCTTTAAACCGGAAACAGATGATATGCGGGAAGCCCCGGCGCTGGTTCTGATCAAAAAGCTGCAGGAAGCCGGCTGTCTGATCCGTGCATACGATCCGGCTGCTATGGACGAAGCCAGACGCCGTATCGGTGATTCCATTTATTATGCAAAGGATATGTATGATGCCTTGCTGGATGCAGATGCAATGCTGATGGTGACAGAGTGGAAAGAATTCCGTCTGCCGGCCTGGGGAGTGATCCGGAAAACGATGAAGCATCCGGTTATTTTTGACGGAAGAAATATTTATGATCCTCATGAACTGGCTGAAGCCGGTCTGGTATATCATTGCATCGGGAAATGAGGAACTGTATGAAAATAAAGGGAATGGGTATGAGAAATTATTTTTTAATGGGATGTTTTTGCCTACTTTTGCCGGCCTGTATGGGAGGTGAAGCCAGACAGGAAGAACAAGCCGCAGATACACTGGCAGATACGCAATGGCTGCAGGGGGTATGGCTGGATGACAACACGGAATCTCCTGTCTTCAAGATCAAAGGCGACAGCATTTATTATGCCAGTCAGATCAATGCACCATTAAAATATGATTTGAAGAATGATACATTGACCATCTATGGGGTGGAAACAGTGCATTATCCTTTGGAACGTTGTCAGGAACAGGCATTGCAGTTCCGTACTCCGGTAGGAGACATGGTGTCTTTGCACAAGTCGGATAATGATTCAGTCTTTGTTGCGCTGTCTGTGACCGGACCGGAAAAGAAAGAAGTGATCTCCAAGGACCTGGCTGTGATGTATCAAGGCAAGCGTTACCGCGGGTATGTCTATATAAATCCGACCAGCATCAAGGTCGTTCGTCCGAGTCTGACAGAAGAAGGACTGACGATGGACAACGTGTATTATGACAACGTGATTCATATCTGTGTGTATCAGGGAAAGCAACGCCTTTATGCGAAGGATATCACTCGTCAGATGTTTTCCTCAGTTGTCCCGGATGATTACCTGAAGATGTCTATCCTGTCGGACATGGATTTCATTGGTGTGGATGCTGAAGGCTATCATTATCTGGCCACCTTGTGTATTCCGGATGGGGCATCCTGTTACAATGTAGAGCTCACCATTGACCGGGATGACCAGCTGTCCTTTTCATCTGCGGATGTGGAATAAACAATCCCTTGCCTTTGATTCTCTGATCAGTGGCAAGGGATTTTAGTTTGAAACCGGATTCAGGCTTTTGCCGGTGACGGGCTGGCCGGAGCACTCTTTTTCTTTCTCCGTCTGTTTCCGTTACTGGACCGTTTCTTTCCGGAAGCTGATTGGCTGTTGCCTTTAGGTTTGGCACTGCGTGGGTTATAGGCCGGAGCTTCTCCCAATTCTTCCGGTACCGGAATCTTATAGATTTCTTTTTCAAGAAAATTCTCAATCTGTTTAAATTTGTTCTGTTCTGTTTCGCTGACGAAAGTAATGGCGCATCCATCGTTGTTTGCCCGGGCTGTACGTCCGATACGGTGTACATAATCCTCGCTGTCATGAGGTACGTCATAGTTGATGACCAGACGGATATCGTCAATGTCAATACCGCGGGCAACGATATCGGTTGCCACCAGCATATTGATCCGTCCGTTCCGGAATTCATGCATGATGGCTTCCCGCTGGCTCTGGTCAAGGTCGGAATGCATTTCACCGACGTTCAGCTTCAGGCGTTTAAGCGCTTTGGTTACTTCCTTGACCTTGATTTTGGAGGATGCAAAGATGATGACACGTTCCGGTTGCTGCTCTTTGAAGAGTGATTCGATAATTCCCAGCTTCTGTGCTTCGTAGCAGATGTAGGCTGCCTGTATGATTTTCTCTGCCGGTTTGGATACAGCCAGTTTGACTTCTACCGGATTGGTCAGAATTGTTTTGGCCAGTTGCTGGATCTTGGTCGGCATGGTGGCAGAGAACATGATCGTCTGTCTTTCTTTGGGAAGGTATTTGACGATTTGCATGATATCTTCAGCAAATCCCATATCCAGCATACGGTCGGCTTCATCCAGGATGAAGAAGGAAACTTTGGATAAATCTACGTAGCCCAGGCTAAGGTGACTTATCAGTCGTCCCGGTGTGGCAATAACGACGTCGGCTCCTAAGGTAAGCCCTTTTTTCTCCTGCTCAAAGCGTATTCCGTCGTTACCTCCATAGACTGCTACACTGGAAGCCGGCATGAAATAGGAGAAACCTTCCATCTGCTGGTCAATCTGCATGGCCAGTTCACGCGTAGGAGCCATAATGATACAATTGATGGCATCTTCCGGATAATTTCCCTTGCTGAGCTGGTTGAGTACAGGGAGCAGATAGGCGGCTGTCTTGCCTGTTCCGGCCTGGGCAACTCCAATGAGGTCTTTTCCTTCAAGAATGACAGGGATTGTATGTTCCTGCACTGGAGTACATTCCCGGAAGTTCATGGCATCCAGTGCATCGAGGACGCTATCTTCTAAATTTAATTCTGAAAATTGCATATAAAATGGGGTGTTTTTAGTCGGTTATTTTATAGTTTGCCACGTTCGTCCAGGTATGAATCCTTGAATCCCAGGAAATACAGAACCCCATCCAGACCGATGGTATTGATGGATTGCCGTGCGTTGGCGGCGACTTTAGGCTTTGCATGGAAAGCAATGCCCAATCCGGCAATGGATAGCATCGGCAGATCGTTGGCACCGTCACCAACGGCAATGGTCTGAGCGATATCTACCTTTTCCACCTGTGCAATCAGCCTCAATAATTCTGCCTTGCGTTTGCCGTCAACAATGTCTCCCAAATAGCGGCCGGTCAGCTTCCCGTCTATAATTTCGAGTTCGTTGGCATATACATAGTCTATTCCGAATTTATCTTTCAGGTAGTTACCGAAGTAGGTAAATCCGCCGGAAAGAATGGCGATCTTGTATCCGTATCGTTTCAATACATACATCAGGCGCTCCACTCCCTCTGTAATGGGAAGGTTTTCGGCGATTTCCCGCATCACGCTCTCATCCAGTCCTTTCAGCAAGGATACCCGTTCCTTGAAGCTTTCAATGAAGTCTATTTCCCCTCGCATGGCCCGCTCTGTAATAGCTTTGACCTGATCGCCTACACCTGCCCGCATGGCCAGTTCGTCAATGACTTCTGTTTCGATCAGGGTAGAATCCATATCGAAGCAGATCAGCCGGCGCATACGGCGGTACATATTATCCTGCTGGAAGGAGAAATCCATAGCCAGAGAGGAACTTAACTGCATCAGTTGTCGCTGAAGTTCTTCTTTGTCCTTTGGAGTTCCGCGCACTGAAAATTCGATGCAGGCACGTACGTTTGCTTTTTTCTCGTCTAAAGGAATACGTCCGGTCAGTCGTCGGATGCCGTCAATGTTCAGTTGCTGTTCAGCCAATATCCGGGTTGCACCTGCTATTTGCTGGGCAGTCAGCTTTCGTCCCAGCAATGTCAGGATGTAACGGTTTTTTCCTTGCATGTTTACCCATTCCTCATATTCCTCAGCCGAAATAGGGTAGAAGCGGATGTTGATGCCCAGTGCGGATGCCTTGAAAAGCAGATCTTTCATTATGTTGCCCGAATCCTTTTCCTTGCATTTGAAAAGTAGTCCGAGCGACAGGGTACTATGAATATCAGCTTGGCCGATATCCATAATGTCTACATCATATTCCGACAAAATGGCCGTAATGGAAGCGGTCAGCCCCGGACGATCCAGGCCGCTGATACGGATTAATATCAGTTCGGTTTTATTTTCCATTTTTCTTTTATTCTCTGTTTTGGCAGTAATCTTCGCAAATGTACGAATTAAATGCTTTGAACCCTAGTTTCTGCGGGAAAAAGAATAGGGCGTTATGTGATTTAGAGTGCGAATTTATGTTTAAAAGCATAATTTTTCTTTCTGTTCTTTGGTAAAATGGTCAAAAGGGCTTACCTTTGCAGCAGATTTCTTAAGTAAAAGAAGCGAAACAATATGCAAAGAAGACTGGAAACAGGGTTCGCATAGATGTTTTGCGACAGACAATGTTCCGGGTAGAAATCACTGTAAAAGGGCAGTCCCGGATAGTATTAACTAAAATCAAATTACATGATTAAAAATGTAAAGTGGTTTTTTGTTGTATTAGTATTCAGTTCCTTAATCTCTTTTTCTTTCCAGAAGAAGAGTGTTCCGACAGAGAAACTGGCTTTGGGAGATAAGGCTCCGGAGTTGGTACTCTGTAATGAAATGCAGCCGCTCAACCTGCAGGATGCCTCTGGCAATTATACGTTGTTGAGCTTTTGGGCCAGTTATGATGCTTCTTCAAGAGCGCAGAATGCTGCGTTGAGCCACTTGCTGAAGAATCAGGACCAGGTGAAGATGATCTCCATATCCTTCGACCGTTACCGCTCTGTCTTCAATGCTGCGGTTCGGCAGGATCAGATTGACACGGCTAGCTGTCATCTGGAAATGGAAGGTGAAAATTCGAAGATATTCAAGTCGTATGGCTTGGAAAGCGGTTTCAGAAACTTCCTGTTGAATAGTGAGGGAGTGATTGTGGCAAAGAATGTAACCGCAAGCGAATTGGCTTCTTATCTGAATTGATGGGAAGTTTCTTGATGTAGAAGAAAATTGAATACAACAAAAAGCAGAGGCTGTCTCAGATTTTTCTGAGGCAGCCTTTTTGTTTATGTCAGCTTCGGATTGTTATTTCGGAGCTTTCCAATACAGATAGATTGCTATAAACAGATAAAGAATGTTCGGAATCCATACAGCCAGATTAGGCGGTACGTTTCCATTAATGGCAAAAGTAGACGAAATGGTCTGGAACAGGATGTAAGAGAAACTTAGTCCGATTCCGATACCCAGGTGCAGTCCCATACCTCCTTTCCGTTTCTGGGAAGAAAGAGAAAGCCCGATGACGGTCAGGATAAAGGCGGCAAAGGAAGTGGCAATACGCTTGTAATATTCCACTTCGAAAATCTTGATATTCGCAAATCCGCGCTTCTTCTGCTTGTCAATATATTCTCTCAGCTGCGGGCTGGTCATGGTTTCCTGCTGTCCGCGTGTAATCAGAAAGTCCTGAGGTTCCATATTGATGATGGAATCCATGCGGTCGCCCCGGGTTATGGTTTCACGCATCCCCTTCATTTCCCGGATCATGTAGTCGCGGATGATCCATTTATGTACTGTTGCCGTATCATAGGTTACCCGTCTCGCCGTCAGGTGAGAAACCAGCTTGTGGTCTTCAAACTTGTCGAGTGAGAAACGGTAGCCTGTCCGGTTGTAGTCCTCGTAGCGTTCCATGTATGCAATGACTCCGCTGTCAACTTCCAGCTGGATGTTGCGTACATAATCTACCTTCTTCTTGTTTTTGTACACCTGCTCAAACTTCAGTCGGGTAACACTTCCGGTCGGGATGACTTCCGTACTCAGGATATAGGTCACCAATGCAATGATTCCGGCCGAGATCATATAGGGGACCATCAGCCTCTTGAAGCTCATACCCGTAGAGAACATGGCGATAATTTCGGAATTCTCTGCCAGTTTGGAGGTGAAAAAGATGACGGCAATGAAGACAAACAGGGGACTGAAGAGGTTGGTATAATAGGGTATGAAATTCAGGTAGTAATCGAATACGATTGCTTTCAGCGGTGCCTTGTTGTTGATGAAGTCATCGATGTTTTCATTGATATCAAATACGACAGCGATGGAGATGATCAAAGCAATGGCAAAGAAATAAGTACCCAGAAACTTGATGATGATGTATTTGTCAAGTCTCTTCAACCATTTTTTCTTAAACAGGTTTGTCTTCATTGTTCGTTCTCTTGGTTTCTAACTTTAGTTCCTGAATTTACAGACGGGTGGACAACCGTTTCACCATAGCAGGCTTCCAGGTCGAGAAGTCACCGGCAATGATGTGTTTTCTTGCTTCGCCGACCAGCCACAGGTAGAAGGCCAGGTTATGGATGGAAGCAATCTGCATGGCCAGCAGTTCCTGAGCATGGAACAGGTGGCGCAGGTAAGCACGGCTGTACATCGTATCAACATAGGATGCTCCGTCGGCTTCGATAGGAGAGTAGTCGTTTTCCCATTTCTTGTTGCGCATGTTCATGATGCCATCCTTGGTGAACAGCATACCGTTACGGCCGTTACGGGTCGGCATGACACAGTCGAACATGTCCACACCCCGTTCGATACCTTCCAGGATATTGATGGGAGTACCCACACCCATCAGATAGCGGGGACGGTCGGTGGGAAGTATTTCGTTGACAACTTCAATCATTTCGTACATCTTCTCAGTAGGTTCACCTACTGCCAGTCCGCCGATCGCATTTCCGTCGGCATTCTTCGATGCAATGTATTCGGCCGACCGCTTGCGCAGATCCGGATAGACACATCCTTGCACGATGGGGAAGAGTGACTGGTTGTAACCATATTTAGGCTCTGTCTCGTTGAACCGTGTCAGGCAGCGGTCCAGCCAGCGGTGAGTCATCTCCATAGACTTCCGGGCATATTCGTAATCAGCGGTACCCGGTGTACATTCATCGAAAGCCATCATGATATCAGCTCCGATGGTACGCTCAATGTCCATAACCCTTTCCGGAGTAAACAGGTGTTTCGAACCGTCAATGTGAGAGCGGAACTCAACACCTTCTTCGCGCATCTTGCGGATGCCGGAGAGAGAGAACACCTGAAAGCCTCCACTGTCGGTCAGCATCGGGCGGTCAAAGCCGTTGAACTTGTGCAGTCCTCCGGCTCCTTCGATGATGTCCAGTCCCGGACGTAAATAAAGGTGATAGGTATTTCCCAGAATGATCTGGGCTTTGATGTCGTCTTTCAGCTCATGCAGGTGCACACCTTTCACGGTGCCCAGTGTTCCTACCGGCATAAAGATGGGGGTTTCGATCTGGCCGTGGTCGGTTGTGATCAGACCCGCCCGCGCATTGGAGCGCGGGTCTGTATATTGGAGTTCAAACGTCATGTTACTGTTTTTTGGAGTCTTTTTCTTCTTTAGTTTGGGTAAAGTCAATGGCATCTGCCACCTTTTCGTTGGTCAGGGCCAGCTTGAGCACCTCTTTGATATCCTTCACATAGTGGAAAGTCAGTCCGTTCAGATAGATCGGCTGTATCTCCTCAATATTCTTGCGGTTCTCTTCACACAGGATGATATCCTTGATACCAGCCCGTTTGGCAGCCAGGATCTTTTCCTTGATACCTCCGACCGGAAGAACTTTTCCGCGAAGGGTTATTTCGCCGGTCATGGCCAGATTGGCTTTGACCTTGCGCTGGGTGAGTGCCGACGCCAGTGAAGTGACCATGGTGATTCCGGCAGAAGGTCCGTCCTTGGGGATTGCTCCTTCCGGAACGTGGATATGGATATTCCAGTTGTCGAAGATATCTTCCGGCAAGTCCAGCATGTGGCTGTGTGCCTTCAGGTATTCTACGGCCAGCATGGCAGATTCTTTCATGACATCACCCAGATTTCCGGTCAGGGTAAGTTTGCCGCCCTTTCCTTTGCTGAGACTGGTTTCTACAAACAGGATTTCACCTCCTACGGCAGTCCAGGCCAATCCGGTTACCACACCGGCATATTCATTGCCCTGATACTTGTCGCGTGAATATTCCGGAGCGCCCAGATATTGTCTGATGTCTGCCGGCTTCAGTTCGTGCTGGCCGGTGAATTTGTCGCTTGCAATTTCCAGGGCAATCTTACGCATTACCTTGCTGATCTTCTTTTCCAGTTCACGTACACCGCTTTCCCGGGTATGATTCTCAATGATGTATTCGATGGCAGCCTTGGTAAACTTGACATGTTCTTTTTTCAGTCCGTTGGCATCCATCTCTTTCGGAATCAGGTGACGGCGGGCAATCTCGATTTTTTCTTCGGTGATATATCCGCTTACCTCGATCAGCTCCATACGGTCCAGCAGCGGGGTAGGGATCGTAGCCAGATTGTTGGCCGTGGCGATGAACATCACTTTTGACAAGTCATAATCCATGTCGATATAATTGTCGTGGAACGTGTTGTTCTGTTCCGGATCCAGTACTTCCAGCATGGCAGAGCTCGGATCTCCCCGGTGATCACTTCCCAGTTTGTCGATTTCATCCAAAATGATGACCGGATTGGACGTTTCTGCCTTGATCAGGCTCTTGATGATACGTCCTGGCATGGCACCGATGTAAGTCTTGCGGTGTCCGCGGATTTCAGCTTCATCGTGTACACCTCCCAGTGACATTCGGACGTACTTCCGTTTCAGGGCCGCAGCAATGGAACGTCCCAGAGAAGTTTTTCCGACTCCCGGAGGACCATACAGGCAGATGATCGGAGATTTCAGGTCGTTCTTCAGTTTCAATACAGCCAGATGTTCCAGAATACGTTCTTTTACCTTTTCCAGTCCATAATGGTCTTTGTTCAGCACCTTTTCGGCATTGGGTATGTTGATGACATCGTCCGTATAAACATCCCACGGAAGTGCCAGCAGAGTCTGAAGGTAAGTCAGCTGCACGTTGTAGTCCGGAGACTGCGGGTTGATCCGTTCCAGTTTGCTTACTTCTTTTTCGAAAGTTTCGCCCACTTCGCGTCTCCATTTCTTGTGGCTGGCCTTTTCTCTCAGTTCTTCCACCTCATCATTCTGTCCGTTGCCCAGCTCGTCCTGAATATTCTTGATCTGCTGTTGCAGGAAATATTCACGCTGCTGGCGATCCAGATCTTCGCGAGTACGCATCTGGATATTCTGTTTGAGAGTAGCCAGCTGCACTTCCTTGTTCAGCACCTGAATCAGCCGGTAAAGGCGGTCTTTCAGATTGTTGATGCAAAGCAGGGCATAACGGTCTTCCTGCGAGAACGGGAAGTTCGTACAGATGAAGTTGACCAGGATTTCCGGTTCGTCCAGGTTCTTGATGGCAAAAGCCGTATCCGGACTCATTCTTTCCGATGCTTCTACATATTTGGTGCTCAGTTCACGGCATGTATCCATCAGGGCTTTCATCTCGTCGGATTTCTCTACCTGCATGTCTTCCTCAATGAGGCTGACTTTACCTTGCAGGTAAGGACGGGTAGCCGTGATTTCGTCCAGATTTACCTTGGGACCATTGGACTGGAGAATAACAGTCGTATTGCCTCCCGGCATTTCAAAAATACGCAGAACTTTACCGATCACAGCTACGGGGTAAAGATCTTTAAAGCCGGGAGCCTCCACCTCGCTCACTTTTTGAGTCGTGATGACGATGGAAGATTTTTTCTTCAAGGCGGTATTCACCAGCTTGAGCGTACTTTGTCTGCCTACAGTGACAGGCATAACCACCGATGGGAACATTATCAGATTGCGGAGAGTCATGACAGGAAATACCTGATCCAGCTCCTCCTTGGTAACTTCCACAGGGTTGGTATCTATTTCGGCTAACATTGAAATGTCCTCATTCTCTGTTTTCATCAAAATCTGATCTTTTCTATTTTTCTTTATCATACTTCTTTTAATACCGTCTATAATCAACGTAAGGGGTACTTCACCCCAAAAACGTCTGCAAAGTTAATCATTCCACTCTGAATTTGGAAAAACATTTGTGCCAAATACAGATTATATAACTAAATATCCTGCATTTTGTTGGAGGATTCGGAAGTGATTTGTTATTTTTGACGATATTTTTGAAAAAAGAGAAACAAGAATATGCCTAATCCTTATTTTAAATTCAAGCAATTTACGGTTTGCCACGACCGTTGTGCCATGAAGGTCGGCACCGACGGAGTGCTGGTCGGGGCATGGGCAGAGTTGCCTGAAGAGGGGCGTGTGCTGGATCTGGGAACCGGAACCGGCCTGATCGCCTTGATGGCAGCCCAGCGCTGCCAGGCTCCCGTGTGTGGAATTGATGTGGATGAAGCCGCGGTGGAGCAGGCTTTGGAAAACGTGGCAGCTTCTCCCTGGGCCGACCGGATTCGGATATGGAAACAGGATGTGCGGGAGATGCGGGCGGAAACGGATGGCGTGTTTGATGCGATTGTTTCCAATCCTCCTTATTTTACGGAGAAGGTGTTGTGCCCTGACCGGCAAAGGAATGCGGCCCGCCATACGGACGGACTGGATTTTGACGAATTGCTTGAAGTGGTATGCCGCCTGCTGACAGAACGGGGAGTCTTCTCTGTCGTTCTGCCTTCGGATGCCGGACGGGACTTTATAGGCCTGGCCTTGCGCCATCGCCTGTATTTAAAACGTCAGACCTGGGTGCATACCAAACCGGGAATAGCCCCCAAGCGGGTATTGATGGCCTTTACGAAGGAACTGGTTCCGTCCAGTGAAACAGATCATCTGACAATTGAAACGGAACCTCGTGTGCATAGTCCGGAATATCTTGCTCTGGTAAAGGATTTCTATCTTTACCTTTGAAGCCGGCAGATCCTTATCCTCTTTTGGCCAGCCGGCGCAGAATGTGCTGGTTTAATTTCAGAAGCTGCCGGTGCTTGCTTGCAATGGTTGAAGTAATGGGGCGCATGCCGATAAATTCAGTGATGTGATGCAGCACGTTTAACGGAATGGTGTCGTTATGTCCCTTCAGGGGTGCTACGACATGCAGGCCCTGATGAATGATTTCCACTTCAAGGTCTTTTCCTCCCTGTGCCGGATCGCCGTCAAAATGGAAAACCCCTTCCTGCGAACGGTGAATCGTGATTTTTTTCTCACGCATGGTCTTGATCCGGCTGTTTTGATCCAGTGTCCGGTTGAAGAGCTGGAAAGAGAGTGCCGGGACATCCAGTACGGTGAAAGGTTCCAGCACTGTGATATCCATCATTCCGTCGGTCAGAGAAGCCTGAGGAGCAATGTAGGCATTATTCCCGTATTGGGAAGCATTTGCGCAGGCTATGAGAAAAGCTTTATAGCGGGCGGTGCCTGACGCGTTCTCTATTTCGTAAATTTCCGGCTGGTAGGTGAGACTCTCGTGCAATGTATTCTCCAGATAAGTCAGCAAACCTCTTTTTCCTGAATCGGAAAATTTCAGACTGACAAAAGCATCGAATCCGACTCCGCAGGTACAGAAAAAAGGATGACCGTCAATGATCCCGTAATCAATGGTTCTGACAGTTCCGGCATTAATGACGTCCAGTGCCTTGCGGGCAATCATCGGAATGTTCAAATGACGGGCCAGGCCGTTTCCGGAACCGCAGGGAATGATTCCCATGGCTGTCCGGGTATGGATGAGTGCACGGCCGATTTCATTGATGGTGCCGTCTCCTCCGACAGCAACAACAATGTCGACTCCATCCCTGGCAGCTTCGGCAGCTATCTGGGAGGCATGTCCGGCGTATTGGGTGCGTTGGATGGAATAGTCATATTTAGAATGGTCAATCTTTTCCTCGATCAGCTGTGGAATTGTTTCTTTGCTGTGAGTTCCGGAAATGGGATTGACGATGAAAATAATTCTTTTTTTCAGGCTCATGTCTCTTCTCTAGCTTGGTTTCGGAGTACAAAAATAATATTATTTGCTTGAAAAATCCTTTTTTGGACTGATAATTGACATGGAAACGTTTTTTTTTGAGTATTTTGCGTCTGGGTCTGGAGAAATTATTATCTTTGCGCGTCATTTTAAACAAGCTTGAATTATCAAAATATAATTTAAAGGAGCCGGAGTGGCTTCCAATATTTAAATATGGGAATATTACAAGACAGATTAAGTAAATTCAGACTGCCTCAGATGTATATGGAAAGAGGCGTGTATCCTTATTTTCGTGAAATAGACAGTGCACAGAACACTGAAGTGATGATGGACGGAAAGAAGGTGCTGATGTTTGGGTCCAATTCGTACATGGGGTTAACTTATGACAAGAGAATCATTGATGCTGCTATTGCTGCAACCCAGAAGTACGGTACAGGTTGTGCAGGTTCACGATTGCTGAACGGAACATTGGACATTCACATTAAACTGGAAAAGGAACTGGCTGAGTTCGTTGGAAAAGATGAATCTCTGTGTTTTTCTACCGGTTTTACAGTAAACGAAGGAGTTATTCCCCAGTTGGTCGGACGTGGAGACTACATTATTTGCGATGACCGTGATCATGCTTCTATCGTTGACGGTCGCCGTCTCTCTTTCGCTACTCAGCTGAAATACAAGCATAATGACATGGATGCGCTGGAGAAGGAGTTGCAGAAATGCGAACCTGATGCTTTGAAGCTCATTGTTGTAGACAGCGTATTCTCTATGGAAGGTGATTTGGCGAATTTGCCTGAAATCGTTCGCCTGAAGAAAAAATACAATGCCAGCGTTTACGTAGACGAAGCTCATGGTCTGGGCGTGTTCGGACGTAACGGACGCGGTGTATGTGACCATTTCGGACTGACTGACGAAATCGATCTGATTATGGGTACATTCAGTAAGTCTCTGGCTTCTATCGGCGGTTTCGTTGCCGGTGACAAGGATGTAATCAACTGGCTGCGCCACAATGCCCGTTCTTATATTTTCCAGGCCAGCAATACTCCGGCTGCAACAGCTGCGGCTATCGAGGCTCTTCATATCCTGAAGACTGAACCGGAACGTCAGGAAAACCTCTGGAAGATCACTAACTACGCATTGAAGCGTTTCCGTGACGCCGGATTTGAAATCGGTGATACGGAAAGCCCGATCATTCCGTTGTATGTTCGTGATACAGACAAGACTTTCGAAGTAACCAAGCTGGCTTTTGATGAAGGCGTATTTATCAATCCGGTTATCCCGCCTGCTTGTCATCCGCAGGATACACTGGTACGTTTCGCGCTGATGGCTACACATACTCAAGACCAGGTGGATTTTGCTATCGATAAACTGGTGAAGTGTTTCAAGCAATTGGATATCTTGAAATAAGATAAAGGGCAGAAGACTTCCTGAAGAAGTTTTCTGTTTCCTGAATAAAAGTTCCACGGATTTGCATGGAGAAGACTCGGGTCTTGTGCAGATTCGTGGAACTTTGTATTTTTGCGGACTGAATAACAGTATATACCTTATTTATATATAGAAGCCTTATGATACTGAATGAAAGAGACTGTCGGCATGAGCAGGTGGTACAGATTGCTCAGCTGATGATGACGGCGGCCCGTACGGCACCCAAAGCAAAGGGAGTGGATATTATCGAGGTGGCGCTGGTGACAGAAAGTAATCTTCGGATTTTATCGGAAACCATGAAACAGATGTATGAAGATAATGGTTTCAAGTTTTTCCTTCGTGATGCGGACAATATTCTGGAAGCGGAGTGTGTTGTGCTGATCGGAACGCGTGAACATCCGCAGGGACTGAATTGTGGATACTGCGGCTATGCGGCATGTGGAGAACGGGAAGACGGAGTTCCTTGTGCGATCAATAGTGTGGATTTGGGAATTGCTCTTGGGTCAGCCTGCTCGGTGGCTGCTGATCATCGGGTAGATACGCGAATCATGTTTTCGGCAGGTCTGGCAGCACGGCAGCTGGACTGGTTGGATGGATGCACCCAGGTATATGCTATTCCGGTGAGTGCATCCTCAAAAAATCCGTTTTTTGACCGTAAGCCTAAATCAGAATAAATTTTTCTACGACATGGGCAACGCCGTCTTCTTCATTGGAAAGAGTGATGAAGTCGGCGTTTTCTTTTACGACTTCCTGTGCGTTGGCCATGGCAACCCCCAGTCCGGCGTATTGGATCATTGAAAGATCGTTGAATCCGTCTCCGACAGCAATCATTTCATCCTTGGTCATTCCCAGTTTTTCCAGAAGCACAGAAAGAGAACGGGCCTTGTCAATACCTTTCGGAACGAGTTCCAGGAAGTAGGGCTCTGAGCGGAATACTCCCATGCGATCCTTTAAATGCTCGTACATTTCCTTCTCGAGCAAGGCAAGCCGGGTGGGCTCACCGACAATCAGACATTTTGCAATAGGATGATGTATTGCTTTAAGGAAATTGTCTACCTTTTTGATCTTCATTACATTAAGCAATGCTTCCTTAAGCACGTATTCATCTTCCGGATTTTCCGTAAGCACATATTCTCCGTCGTAGCTGACGATGGCAAAATGATTATCCTTTGCGCACTGGTAGAGATAAGGAAGAACTTCCGGGTCTAATACGTTCTTGTACATCAGTTCCCGGGTTTTCCAGTCGATGATTTCTCCTCCGTTGTAGGCCAGGATATAACCTTCGTACCGTTGCATTTCCAGCTTTTCAGCCAGAGGAACAATTCCATAGGTAGGACGTCCCGAGGCCAGAACAAGTTTTACTCCCTTCTTCTGGGCTTCAATCAGGGAAAGGCGTGTGCGGTCAGTGATTTCTTTTCGGTTGTTTGTCAGGGTTCCGTCAAGGTCAAGTACTAATAGTTTATATTTCATATAATTCTTGAAAACTTAATGATTTCATGCGCAAAGATAGTACAATATCCGAAGTTTTTCAGTATATTTCGGGGTAAACTAATGAAAAGGAGATGAACGGAATGGAATTATACGGAGATTTTGCTTTGAGACTGCTGGTTGCTGGTCTGATGGGAGTTACTATCGGACTGGAGCGCGAGTATCGGGCAAAGGAAGCAGGTTATCGGACTCATTTTCTAGTGGCACTGGGAAGCGCGCTGATGATGATTGTTTCGCAATATGGCTTTACGGAGGTCCTGAAAGCCGACCTGGTCCGCCTGGACCCGAGCCGTATTGCAGCTCAGGTGGTCAGCGGTATCGGTTTTATTGGTGCGGGCACCATCATCCTGCAAAAGCAGATTGTGCGTGGACTGACGACCGCGGCCGGTATCTGGGCTACGTCGGGAATCGGACTGGCCATCGGGGCAGGGATGTATATGGTTGGAATTCTGAGTACCTTGTTTGCGCTTGCCGGTCTGGAGGTGCTGAGTGTGTGTTTCAAGAGTATGGGTATGCGTAATATGATGGTGGAGTTTTCAACCAGAAGCGAGGAGTCTCTCAAGCAGGTGACGGAAATTTTCCGGTCGAAAGATTATATCATCGTTTCCTATGAGATGAAAGAATATCCCACACCGGATCAGGGAATGATTTATCAGGTTTCGATGGTGATCAAGGCGAAACGGATGAATGAGGAAGGGCTGCTGTTGCTGTTACTGCAGGATTTTCCGGATGTTACCGTGAAAAAGATTCTTTAGCGAAGAACTGTCTCGCAACCTTTGGGAGAGGATGAAGGGTGCTTCCGAAAAGCTCTCGGTGTTTTGTCTAAAACGTCGAATCGTTTTGGCTGAAAGGCCGAAACGTTTTTGAAAAAGCCGGGCGGCTTTTTCCGGAAAACAAAACAGATGCAGGCCGGTTGATCTCCGCGTGGAAGATACGGGTCTGCATCTGTGTGAGGTAATAGAGTGGCATTGCCAGAAAATAATCAGCCGATGTACACATTGACATGCAAGAAAAGACGGTCATGATTCTGATCCATGTCGAAATCTATTTTGTCTTCACGTGCAAGCCATCCGATGGCAGCGTTCAACTCTCGATCTGATAAGCCGGTTGCAGCTTTTAAATCTTCATACTCCCAATGGGCGTTGTCTTTCAATATATTCCAGACGATGCCGGCATTTGTTCCGATTTGATTCTTGTCCATTTTTCTGTTTTTTTAATGAGTAAATGATATTTTGCATAATCTTCCTAGCAAAAATAAAAAAATACTTCATTCAATGGCTGAAAGTAAGGCATTTTTTAGTCAGGAGCACCAAGTTTTAATGTATTTTAGTAGTCGGTGTGAAGCTCTCGTTACGATCCTGCTATATTTTTGTCCCTGATTGGCTGCATTTCCATTTTTTTCTGCTACCTTTGCAGGAAGCAAACAAGACTAAAAACGGTTATGAAAAGAAACAAGATAAACTGGACGGTTCCTAAAGGCGCGGAACTGACCGAACTGGACAAGAAAGTGCTTTACTGGCAGAACAAAGGACATCTTGTTCCGAGACGCAGCCTTATCAAAACACCTGAACAGATTGAAGGAATCCGCCGCAGCGGTGTGGTGAATACCGGAGCACTGGATCTGGTGGCTCAGGAGATTCATGCAGGTATGAGTACGGCAGAAATCGATCAGCTGGTACATAATTACATCACTTCGCATGGAGGTATCCCCGCAACATTGGGATATGAAGGTTATCCGAAGAGTGTATGTACATCTATCAATGAAGTTGTGTGTCACGGAATTCCTTCTGAAGAGGAAATTCTGGAAGAAGGAGATATTATCAATGTCGATATTACAACTATTCTGGACGGCTATTATGCAGATGCTTCACGAATGTTTATTATCGGGAAGACCTCTCCTGAAAAAGAAAAGCTGGTTCGTGTGGCCAAAGAGTGCCTGGAAATCGGAATGGAAGCAGCCAAACCTTTCTGTTTTGTGGGTGATATCGGCAATGCAATCCAGAAACATGCGCATAAGAACGGCTTTTCAGTCGTACGTGATCTTTGCGGTCATGGCGTAGGACTGGAATTCCATGAAGAACCTGATGTGGAACATTACGGAAAGAAGGGTACGGGTATGCTGCTTGTACCGGGTATGGTGTTCACCATCGAGCCGATGATCAACATGGGAACGTGGGAAGTATTTATTGACGAAGAAGATGGCTGGACTGTCGTGACGGAAGATGAACTTCCTTCAGCACAGTGGGAGCATACTTTTGTGATGACTGAACACGGACTTGAAATATTGACTCATTAATGAATATATTATAAGGTAAGAACAATGGATCATATAATTATATTAGGTATAGAATCCTCCTGTGATGATACTTCTGCAGCCGTTATCAAGGATGGTGTTCTTCTGTCGAATGTAACTGCCAGCCAGGCTGTGCATGAAGCATACGGGGGCGTTGTTCCTGAACTGGCTTCGCGTGCGCATCAGCAGAATATCGTTCCGGTGGTGAGTGAAGCTCTTAAACGGGCGGGAGTGAGTAAGGATGAACTGAGCGCGGTTGCTTTTACGCGTGGACCGGGTCTGATGGGTTCTTTGCTTGTCGGCGTATCCTTCGCCAAGGGCTTTGCCCGTGCATTGGGAATTCCTATGGTGGAGGTTAACCACCTGCAAGGCCACGTGTTAGCTCATTTCATTAAAGAACCGGATGAAGTTCACGCTTCTCCTAAATTCCCTTTTCTTTGTCTGCTGGTATCTGGCGGAAACTCTCAGATTATCCGTGTGAATGCCTATAATGACATGGAAGTGCTGGGACAGACGATTGATGATGCAGCCGGAGAAGCCATTGACAAATGCTCGAAAGTAATGGGACTGGGTTATCCCGGCGGACCGATCATTGACAAGCTGGCACGTCAGGGAAATCCGAAGGCTTATACATTCAGCAAGCCGCATATTCCGGGTTATGACTACAGCTTCAGTGGATTGAAGACTTCTTTCCTGTATTCGTTGAGAGACTGGATGAAGGATGATCCGGATTTCATCGAACATCATAAGGTGGACCTTGCTGCATCTCTTGAGCATACCATTGTGGATATCTTGATGGAAAAGCTTCGCAAGGCAGTGAAGGATACGGGAATTAATGAAGTGGCGGTAGCCGGCGGTGTTTCGGCGAATAACGGACTGCGCAATGCATTCCGGGAACATGCGGCCAAGTATGGATGGAACATCTATATTCCGAAGTTCGGATATACGACCGATAATGCGGCCATGATTGCCATGACAGGTTATTTCAAATATCAGGATAAAGATTTTTGCACGATAGACAAGCCTGCATATTCGCGGGTAAGCATTAAATAACACAAATTTTAAAAGTATTATGTCAGTAGAAACTAAAAAGCTAAGCAAGGAGATAAGGGAATTCTTCTGGAGAGAAGGTTTTACGCTGGCTACTGCCGAAAGCTGTACGGCCGGCAATGTCCCAGCTGTCATAACTGCTATCCCTGGTAGTTCCCGTTTCTATAAGGGAGGGATTGTGGCATATGCCAATGAAGTAAAGCAAAGCCTTCTGCATGTTAGTCAGGAAACACTGGAAAAGTATGGGGCGGTAAGCGAAGAAACCGTAGTGGAAATGGTGAAAGGTGTCATGGAGACTCTGGGAACGGATTATGCAGTTGCTACATCGGGTATTGCCGGACCTGCAGGAGGTACGCCTGAAAAACCTGTCGGCACGATCTGGGTGGCTGCCGGAAATAAAGAAAAAATACTAACTGCCAAATTAACGGAAGACGAAGGACGGGAGAAAAATATACAGGCTGCAACGGCAAAAACCCTGCAATTGCTGCTTGATTTGTGCCAAAATCAGGAAAAAGAGCACTAATTTTGCAATTAATAGGTGATTTACTTGCTTATATAAAATAAAATCGCTTACTTTGCACTCCGTTTGAAAGAACCATGAATAAAACTATAAAAACTAGATAGAAATGTCGAAAATTTGTCAAATTACCGGAAAGAAAGCCATGATTGGCAACAATGTTTCACACTCTA